>OLRA01004025.1_pt1 | contig 12146 bp, 8 predicted proteins | sample 1673011 | NCBI WGS metagenome assembly OLRA01 (sample SAMEA3136746, study PRJEB25190) | human gut metagenome | reverse complement strand
TTTTTTGTGCGAAATATGCTATTCTATAAATATCTATGGGCAATTGACCTGCCCGCGATCCAAAGGAGGTTGAAGTTGATGAAATTATCAAAGATTCTAGAACGTTTGGAATATACATGTCTGCAGGGCACTCTCGATCAGGAAATAGAGGAAGTCGTTGCGGATTCCAGAAAAGCAAAGGAAGGTTCTCTTTTTATCTGTATCCGTGGTGCTGTTGTGGATGGTCATACATTTGCAAAAAGTGTAGCCGGACAGGGAACGAAGGCAATTATCGTGGAAGAACCGGTAGAAGTGCCGGAGGATGTGACAGTGATCCAGGTAAAGGACAGCCGGTATGCGATGGCACTTGTGGCAGCAGCCTACTATGATTATCCGGGAGATAAGTTGCGTGTGATCGGAATCACCGGAACAAAAGGAAAAACCACAACGACCTACATGGTAAAATCCATTCTGGAAAATGCCGGTTACAAAGTGGGTCTGATCGGAACCATCGAAACAATCATCGGAGATATCGTGATCCCGTCTGCAAATACCACACCGGAATCTCTTCTGGTGCAGAAATATCTGCGACAGATGTTGGATGAAGGCTGTGACTGTGCAGTGATGGAAGTATCCTCCCAGGGACTGATGCTTCATCGAACCGCAGGATTCACCTTTGATATCGGTATCTTTACCAATATCGAACCAGATCACATTGGACCGAACGAACATACCAGCTTTGAACATTACCTGTCTTGTAAAAAGATGTTACTTCGTCAGTGCCGGATCGGTATTGTCAACAGAGATGACGAACATTATGAGAAGATCATTGACGGACATACCTGCAGCCTGGAGACTTACGGATTTTCACCGGAGGCAGACCTTCGCGCGGTCAATCCTGAACTGCTTACAAAAAAAGGAGTGCTGGGAATCTCCTATGATCTGCAGGGACTGTTGAATTTTCCGGTGGAGATCGATCTTCCTGGAAAATTCAGTATTTACAATTCTCTGACGGCTATTGCAATCTGCAGACATTTTAACGTATCTGAAGAAAACATATGCAAAGCCCTGAAATGTGCAAAAGTAAAGGGCAGAATCGAGATGGAAAAGGTATCCGATGATTTCACTCTGATGATCGATTACGCACACAATGCGATGAGCCTGGAATCCCTTCTTACCACATTGAGAGAATATAAGCCGAACCGTCTGGTATGTCTGTTTGGCTGTGGTGGTAACCGTTCCCGTGACCGTCGGTTTGAGATGGGAGAAGTGTCCGGTAAGCTGGCAGATCTGACGATCATCACATCCGATAACCCGAGAAATGAAGAGCCTCAGGCGATTATTGATGATATCAAAACAGGTATCAGCAAGACAGAAGGAAAATATGTTGAGATCATCGATCGGAAAGAAGCTATTGCTTACGCCATTCATCATGGACAACCGGGAGACATCATTGTACTTGCAGGAAAAGGTCACGAAGACTATCAGGAGATCAAAGGAAAGAAATATCCGATGGATGAACGTGTACTGATCCGTGAGATTCTGGAAGAAGATGCCAAGAAAAAAGCATGATAAAGACATATGCGGATATTATTGTAGATATTACCAGCGAAAAACTGGATAGATCCTTTCAGTATCTGGTTCCACAGCATCTGGAGGGCAGGTTACAACCGGGGATGCAGGTGCAGGTTCCTTTCGGAAATGGAGGAAGGATGATCAAAGGATACGTGATCCGGGTGACGGATCAGCCTTCTTTTGATGTCAGCCGCATGAAAGAGATCCGGGGAGTGGAGACAGGAAGCAATTCCATTGAATCCCGCCTGATAGCACTTGCTGCCTGGATAAGGGAGCAGTATGGCGCTACGATGATCCAGGCGTTAAAGACGGTACTTCCGGTAAAACAGAAGATGAAACAGAAAGAAGAACGCTGGATCCGTCTGTTGCTCGAAAAAGACGAAGCAGAAAATCAGCTGGAACTGTGCCGTAAAAAACATTATGTGGCCAGGCAGAGACTTCTCGAGGCACTGCTTGAGAATGATACGATCTCTTATACATTGGCAATGGATAAACTGCATCTGACAGCCAGTGTGATAAAGGCCATGGAGAATACAGGGATGATCCGGGTACAGGCTACGGAAGTGTATCGTAATCCCATCCGGACTACGGAATGTGAGCAGACAAAAGCACTACTGTCACCGGCACAGAGAGAAGTGGCGGATGGGATTCTGAACGGCTGGAGAGAAAACGATTTTCGCCCGGTGGTGATTCACGGGGTAACCGGGAGCGGAAAAACCCAGGTATATATGGAACTGATGGAAGAAGTGCTCAACCAGGGAAAGCAGGTGATCCTGTTGATCCCGGAGATTGCGCTGACTTATCAGACAGTGCAGCGTTTCTATCGGCGGTTCGGAGACAGAATCTCTGTTTTACATTCCCGGCTTTCTCCCGGTGAGCGTTCCGATCAGTTTGAACGGGCAAAAAAAGGGGAACTGCAGGTGATGATCGGACCGCGATCTGCATTGTTTACCCCGTTTCCGAATCTCGGGTTGATCGTGATCGATGAGGAACACGAAACTTCGTACCAGAGTGAGACGGTGCCCTGTTATCATGCCAGGGAGACAGCGATTGAGAGAGGCAATCTGGAACACTGTCCGGTGGTACTGGGAAGTGCCACACCATCGGTAGATGCGTATTATCAGGCACAGAATGGAACGTATCGGCTGTTTGAACTGAACAGCCGATATGAAAACAGGCAGATGCCGAAGGTTTATTCTGTAGATCTGAGGAAAGAATTAAAACAGGGGAATCGGTCGATCTTGAGCAGTATTTTACAGGAAAAAATTGAAGAACGGTTAAAAAAGAAAGAGCAGATCATGTTGTTTTTGAATCGCCGCGGATATGCGGGATTTTTCTCCTGCCGTTCCTGTGGGACAGTGATGAAATGTCCCCACTGTGATGTTTCTCTGTCACAGCACCGGAACGGAAAACTGGTGTGTCACTATTGCGGGTATGAGACGAGACAACCACAGCAGTGTCCGGTGTGCAGATCACCCTATATTGGAGGATTTCGTGCGGGAACGCAGCAGATCGAAGAAATCGTAAAAAAGCGGTTTCCACAGGCAAAGGTTTTGCGGATGGATCTGGATACAACCAGAAAAAAAGAAGGACATGCGAATATTCTGGCTGCATTTGCAAACCAGGAGGCAGATATCCTGATCGGTACGCAGATGATCGTCAAGGGACATGATTTTCCGAAAGTGACGCTGGTCGGAGTGCTGGCGGCGGATCTTTCACTGAATATCAGTGATTACCGGGCAAGTGAGCGCACTTTTCAGTTACTGACGCAGGCAGCGGGAAGAGCAGGAAGAGGAGAAAAGCCCGGAGAAGCGATTATCCAGACATATCAACCGGAACATTACAGTATTCAGGCGGCGATGCATCAGGATTACCGGGCATTTTATGAAGAAGAGATCGGTTATCGGAAACTTCTGGGTTATCCACCGGTATCCAATCTGCTGGCGATCCATGGAAGCTGTGGTAATGAGGAACTACTGGAGACAGGAATGCAATATATAAAAAAATTCCTGAACCGGGTGGACAGTCACGGACAGCTGCAGATCATCGGACCTGCAGATGAAACCGTATCGAAGATCGCCGATATGTATCGAAAAGTAATTTATATAAAGCAGGAGGATCACCAGCTGCTGCTGCGGGCAAAGAGCAGACTGGAACAATATATAGAAGTAAACAGCGGATTCAGGGAAATTCGGATTCAGCTGGATTTTAACCACTGACAGGAGGAAAAAGAATGGCAATCAGAAAAATCAGAACTATGGGAGACAGAATCCTGAACAAAGTCTGCAGACCGGTGGAAGAGATGACACCAAAGATTCAGGAACTGATAGAAGATATGCTGGAGACCATGTATGATGCTTATGGTGTGGGACTGGCGGCACCACAGGTGGGAATGTTAAAACGAATTGTTGTGATTGATATCGGAGATGAGAATGGTCCGTATGTATTGATCAATCCGGTGATCAAAGAGACTTCCGGGGAACAGACAGGGGAAGAAGGATGTCTTTCGGTACCAGGCAAATCCGGTGTGGTGACAAGACCGAATGTAGTAACCGTAGAAGCACTGGATATTAACATGGAACCGTTTATTCTGACAGGAGAAGGACTTCTGGCACGTGCAATCTGTCATGAATGTGAACATCTGGACGGTATCTTGTACGTGGAACACGTGGAAGGTGAGCTGCACGATGTGAATTACGAAGAAGAGGATGGAGAATAGATGAGAGTAGTATTTATGGGAACCCCGGATTTTTCTGTGGGGACATTAAGAGAGCTGGCGAAGGCCGGTCATGAGATTGCCGGTGTGATCAGCCAGCCGGATAAACCAAAGGGCAGGGGAAAGAACCTGCAGCCCACACCGGTCAAAGAGGCGGCGATGGAACTGGGACTTCCGGTATATCAGCCCAAAAAAGTAAGAGATCCGGAATTTATTCAGGTGATGAAAGAACTGAATCCGGATGTGATCGTTGTGGTGGCGTTCGGACAGATTATTCCGAAAGAGATTCTGCATATGCCAAAATATGGATGTATTAACGTACACGCATCCCTGCTCCCGGCCTACCGTGGTGCGGCTCCGATTCAGTGGGCTGTGATTAACGGTGATAAAGAATCCGGTGTTACTATTATGCGGATGGATGAAGGTGTGGATACCGGGGATATGATCAATAAAGTGATTGTTCCGCTGAATGAAAAAGAGACTGGCGGCAGTCTGTTTGAACGTCTGAGTGAGTCAGGGGCCAAACTTCTGGTTGAGACACTTCCGATGCTGGAAGACGGCAGTGCCGTTTTTGAAAAACAGCCGGAAGAGAGTACAACGCCGTATGCAGCCATGATCAGTAAAAAAATGGGTGAGTTGGACTGGGCAAAATCAGCAACAGAACTGGAACGCCTGATTCGCGGACTGAATCCATGGCCAAGTGCATTTTCCCATCTGAACGGAAAAACTTTGAAAATATGGGAAGCATCTGTGGAAGAAGAAAACGGTGAGAAAAAAGCACCGGGAACTGTACTGCAGGCAGATGCAAAAGGATTCCGGATTCAGACCGGAGAGGGAATTCTGAAGATTGATACCCTGCAGATGGAGGGAAAAAAACGAATGGATGCGCAGGCATTTTTACGTGGCTATACGGTGGAAGAAGGGATGATACTTCCCTGTTAGTATATCGTTTTCGAAATAAATGCGCCATAGACTTGGCGGCGGATCCGATTGCACAGCTCTCGAAGATTCAGCGTAGCCACTGCTGCGTCTGTGTTTTCAGAACTGTATACCGGTATCAATGATATACCGGTGAATCAGTGGAAATCGATGCCAACAGAAACAACCGGAGGAAAAAAACGTGGCAAATGGAACAGAACTTCGGGGAATCGCCCTGGAGATATTATGGGAAATTACACAGGAAAAAGAATACAGCCATCTGGCAATCCGAAATGCTCTGAATAAAGTTCAGTATCTTCCGAAACAGGACCGTGCATTTATCAACCGGCTTGTGGAGGGAACTCTGGAATATATGCTCCGGATCGATTATGTTCTGAATCAGTTTTCCAGTGTCAGAGTAAATAAGATGAAACCGGTGATCCGTAACATTCTTCGAAGCGGTGTTTATCAGCTTATGTTTATGGACAGCGTGCCGGATCCTGCAGCCTGCAACGAAGCGGTAAAACTGGCACAGAAAAAAGGATTTTATAATCTGAAACCGTTTGTAAACGGTGTACTTCGCACGGTGGCAAGACAGATGGATGAACTGGAATATCCTCCAAGAGAAGAGAATCTTGTACGTTATCTTTCGGTTCGCTATTCCATGCCAGAAGAACTGGTAGAACGCTGGCTTGCCGATTATGGAGAAGAGACAACAGAAAAAATGCTTGCGGATTTTCTGGAGGAAAAACCGGTGACTGTACGCTGCCGTACATATCTTAATTCCGTAGATAAGATCTGTGAAAGTCTGAAAAATCAGGGAGTCAAAGTAGAGCAGGCACCATATCTTCCTTATGCAAAACGTATTTCAGGATATAATCATATTCTTGCACTGGATGCATTTATTCAGGGGAAAATGGTTGTACAGGACGTCAGTTCTATGCTGGTTGCCGAGATTGCCAATCCTCAGAAAGGTGACTATGTTATCGATATGTGTGCAGCGCCGGGAGGAAAAAGCCTCCATATAGGAGATAAAATGGAAGGTTTTGGAACGGTAGACGCCCGCGACATCAGTCAGTATAAGGTAAACCTGATTGAAGAAAATATTCAGAGACTGAATTCCATCAATGTACAGGCAAAGGTACAGGATGCAACCATATTTGATGTGGAATCGGAATGCAAAGCAGATATTGTCCTTGCGGATGTGCCGTGTTCCGGATATGGTGTGATCGGCAAAAAACCGGAAATCAAATATCGTTCGACAACACAGAAGGAAGAAGAACTTGTGATCCTCCAGAGAACGATCCTGGACAAAGCAGCAGAATATGTAAAACCGCGAGGAGTACTGGTATTCAGTACATGTACGATTGCAAAAGAAGAAAATGAAGAGAACATGATGTGGTTTATGAACAATCATCCGTTCAAACTGGAAAGTATTGATGAATTCATACCGGAAGAACTTCGCTCAGAAACGACCGGACTTGGATATTTGCAGATGCTTCCGGGAGTGCATGGCACAGATGGGTTCTTTATTGCAAGATTCAGAAGGAAATAATTATGACAGATATCAAATCAATGACGATAGATGAGTTAAAAGAACTCATGACGCAGATTGGAGAAAAGCCTTTTCGTGCAAAGCAGATCTACAGTTGGCTGCATGAACATCTGGTAACTTCTTATGATGAGATGGCAAATCTCCCGAAGAATCTGAAACAGAAACTGGCTGATTATCCGATCACGGCACTGGAAACTCTGGATGTTCAGATCTCAAAGGCGGATGGAACCAGAAAATATCTGTTTCGTCTCTCTGACGGAAATATGATCGAAAGTGTTCTCATGCGTTATAAATATGGAAATTCCGTCTGTATTTCATCTCAGGCGGGATGCCGTATGGGATGTCGTTTCTGTGCATCTACGATTGGCGGCCTGACCAGAAACCTTCTTCCGTCAGAGATGCTGGATCAGATTTACCGCATTCAGACATCTATCGGAGAACGTATCTCCAATGTAGTGGTAATGGGGACCGGTGAGCCACTGGATAATTATGACAATCTGCTGCGTTTTATTCATATTCTTACGGAAGACGGAGGAATCCATATCAGCCAGCGAAATCTTACTGTTTCTACCTGTGGCCTGGTTCCGAAAATTTATGAACTGGCAGAAGAAAAACTTCAGATGACACTGGCTGTGTCTCTTCATGCACCGAATGATGAAAAGCGGCGGGAGTTAATGCCGATCGCCAATAAATATTCTATTGATGAATTACTGGCAGCCTGCCGCAATTATTTTGACAAGACAGGACGCAGAATCACATTTGAATACAGTCTGGTGGCAGGAGTGAATGACAGTAAAGAAAATGCGCAGGAACTTGCAGGCCGTCTGAAAGGGCTTAACTGTCATGTGAATCTGATTCCGGTCAATCCGGTAAGAGAGCGTTCCTTTGTACGTTCCACACGTGAGGCAGTGGAGAATTTCAAAATTAATCTTGAAAAATGTGGAATAAATGGTACTATTAGAAGGGAAATGGGCAGCGATATTGACGGTGCCTGTGGTCAGTTAAGAAAAAGATATATGGAAAAAACAGAAAGTGAGAAGTGACATGAGGGTATATTCAGCTACGGATGTAGGGCAGAAGAGGAAGATGAACCAGGACTATGTGTTCGTTTCCGAAAACCCGGTTGGAAATCTTCCGAATCTGTTTGTCGTTGCTGATGGTATGGGTGGACACAATGCCGGAGATTATGCATCTTCGCATGCAGTTCAGACTTTGGTGGACGAGATTCGGAGAGATGCGGATTTCAACCCTATCAAGGTGATTCGTCATGCCATTGAGACTGCAAATACGGAGATTCTGGAACGCTCCCGCAGAGAAGAACATCTGAGGGGAATGGGAACAACGATCGTGGTCTGCACAGTTGTCGGTCACTATGCATATGTGGCCAATGTAGGAGACAGTCGTTTATACGTGATCCAGGGAGAAATTCATCAGGTGACAAAAGATCATTCACTGGTACAGGAAATGGTCCGTATGGGTGAGATCAAACCGGAGGAGGCAAGAAATCATCCGGATAAAAATATCATTACCAGGGCGCTTGGTGCAGAGAGAACCGTAGATATTGACTTTTTTGACCTGAAATTGGAACCGGACAGTACGATTCTTATGTGTTCCGATGGTCTGAGCAATATGGTAGAGGACAGTAAATTAGAGGAAATCATACTGGACCAGACAGAGGAACTGCCGAAGAAGGGCGAGAAACTTCTGAAAGAAGCAAACCAGAACGGTGGTAAGGACAACATAGCAGTCATACTGGTAGAACCATTCACAAATGAGGTGGAAAAATGTTAAAGACGGGAATGATCATAGCAGAACGCTATGAAATCTTAGGTAAAATAGGCACCGGCGGAATGGCCGATGTATATAAGGCAAAGGATCACAAGCTGAACCGCTTTGTGGCAGTAAAAGTATTGAAGCCGGAATTCAGAGAGGATACAACTTTTATCCGCAAGTTCCGCAGTGAGGCCCAGGCGGCAGCAGGACTGACACATCCGAATATTGTCAATGTTTTTGATGTGGGTGATGATGAAGGTGTATATTACATCGTTATGGAGCTGATCGAGGGCATTACACTGAAAGAGTATATTGCCAAAAAGGGTAAACTTTCGATCAAAGAAGCAACAAGTATTGCGATTCAGGTATCTATGGGGCTGGAGGCAGCACATAATCACGGAATCGTTCACCGAGATGTAAAGCCGCAGAATATTATTATTTCAACAGACGGTAAAGTAAAAGTAACAGATTTTGGTATCGCAAGAGCTGCTTCTTCAAATACTATCAGTTCCAATGTGATGGGTTCTGTACATTACAGTTCTCCGGAACAGGTCCGCGGCGGTTACAGTGATGAAAAGAGTGATATCTATTCACTGGGTATTACATTGTATGAGATGGTAACGGGACGTGTACCGTTTGACGGAGATACAACTGTTGCGATCGCAATCAAACATCTGCAGGAAGAAATGGTACCTCCGAGTGTATATACAGAAGAACTTCCGTACAGTCTGGAGCAGATCATCCTGAAATGTACACAGAAGAGTGTAAATCGTCGATACGAAAAGATGGAGGATGTAATTGCCGACCTGAAACATTCTCTGATCGATCCGCAGGGGAATTTTGTGAAATTATCTTCTGTTGACAACGAAGCGAAAACAGTTGTGATCTCTGATGAAGAGCTTGGCGAGATCAAGCATACACCGAAAAACCGTACTTCACAGCGTAAGCAGGATGTGGCTGAGCTGGAAGATGAAGTACTGGATGATGATTATGATGACGACGATGATGATTACGAGGACGAATATCGCCGCAGACGTGAAGAAAAGAAATCCAGAAATAAAAAGAAACATAAAGCACCGAACAGTGCACTGACAATCCTGTCTCTCGTTGCAGGTGCAGTGATCCTTGTGATCGCAATTTTCTTTATCGGTAAGGCGGCAGGCATCATCGGTGGTGAAACACCGACAGATAACCAGCAGGAACAGGACGCAGATACAACAGGTACAGATGAAGACGGAATGGTTATAGTACCGAATCTGGTTGGCAAGACAGAAGATGAAGCAGCGGCTCTGCTTGAAGAAGAAAAGCTTGGCAAACAGATGATGGGAGAAGAAAATTCTACTCAGGAAAAAGGCAGAATTTCTTCACAGGATATTCCGGCCGGAACAAAAGTAGAACAGTATACAACTCTGAAATATTATCTCAGTAAAGGTCAGCAGGAAGTTGTTATGCCTGATCTTTCCGGAGAGACCGGTATAGATGCACAGCAGACACTGGAAGATCTGGGACTGAATGTAACGGTACAGAAAGAGTACAGTGAAGATGATGGAACAGGCTATCCGATGGTAAATCCAGGATATGTGGATTCTGTTACACCGGCAGCTGGAAGCAGCGTTTCTGCAGGTGACGAGGTTACACTGGTTGTCAGCCGTGGTCTGGATTATGGCGATAGTGTTTCAGTGCCAAGCGTTGTCGGTATGACAAAGAATGATGCAATCACAACACTTGGAAAATGGACTGACATTAAGGTAACAGAGCAGCAGAGCAGCGATGTGGCATCTGGGGAAGTTATTTCTCAGAATCCGGCAGCAGATGAAACAGCAGATCCGGATCAGCCGATTGAAATTGTAGTTAGCAGCGGAAATGAAGCTCCATCTTCTGATACAGAAGACACATCAGCAACAGATAATACTGCATCAGCACAGAGCACAGATAGCACACAGCAGAGTGCAGCAGCTGCAAATGGTGAAGTATGGAAATGTACACAGACACTGAATACACCGACCGGATATCAGGGAGGACAGGTTCGACTGGAACTTCTTCAGGATGTGAACGGAGAAACACAGTCTTCGATCATTGTGGACTGCAAACAGATAACATTCCCATATACACTGGATGTTACCGGAGCTCCGGGAGTCAGCGAAGGTACATTATATGTGTCAGAAGTAGTGGATGGTACGATCCAGCAACTGGGACAGTATCCACTTACTTTCAAGAAAGCAGAGTAATACATGCAGGGTAAGATCATCAAAGGAATAGCGGGATTCTATTATGTATACGGAGAAGATGAAGTGCTCTATGAATGTAAAGCCAAGGGAATCTTCCGCAAAGATAATCAGAAACCGCTGGTAGGTGATAATGTGGAAATCACAATACTTGACCAGCAGGAACAAACGGGCAATCTGATCCGAATCCTTCCACGCAAGAATTCATTGATTCGTCCGGCAGTTGCAAATGTTGACCAGGCGTTTGTGATCTTTGCACTTGAAAATCCCAAACCCAATTTTATGCTGCTGGACCGCTTCCTGATCATGATGGAACAGGCAGAGGTTCCGGCAGTGATCTGCTTTAATAAAAAAGATCTTGCATCGGAAGAAGAAACCCGGATATTATGTGAAACTTACAGAAACTGCGGTTATCAGGTGATCCTTTCCAGTGCACTTGAAAAAGAGGGACTGGATGAGATACACAGGATCCTGAAGGGAAAGACAACAGTTGTTGCAGGACCTTCCGGAGTCGGTAAGTCTTCCCTAACGAATCTTTTGCAGGGAGAAGTACAGATGGAGACCGGCGAGATCAGCCGTAAGCTGAAGAGAGGCCGGCATACGACCAGACATTCACAGGTGATTCCGGTTGGAGAAGATACGTTTCTGATGGATACACCAGGATTCTCGTCTTTATATCTGATGAATATGGAAGAGCAGGATCTGAAAAATTATTTTCCGGAATTTCGAAAATATGAAGATACATGCAGATTTCAGGGATGCAGACACATCCATGAACCGGGATGCAGAGTAAAGGAAGCTTTGGAGAATGGTGAGATCAGCAGACTCCGATATGAAGATTATCTAAGTTTATATGAAGAATTGAAAGAGAAAAGGAGATATTAAATGGAATATCGATTGTGCCCCTCAATTTTGTCGGCGGACTTTAACCGTTTGGGCGAACAGATTCAGACTTTGGAAAAAGCAGGAGTTGAATGGCTTCACATTGATGTTATGGATGGAGATTTTGTGCCGAGTATTTCGTTTGGAATGCCGGTGATCCGTTCTATCCGCAAAGAATCCAAAATGTTTTTTGACGTACATCTGATGGTATCGGCACCGGAACGTTATATTCAGGATTTTGTGGACTGTGGTGCAGATTCCATTACGGTACATGCAGAAGCATGTGAGGATCTGGAGAGAGCAATTGAACTGATCAGAGATGCTGGCGTCAAAGTCGGAGTTTCTATTAAACCGGCAACTCCGGTAAATGATATCAGCCATCTTCTGGAAGATGTGGATATGGTTCTTATTATGACCGTACAGCCAGGGTTCGGTGGTCAGAAATATCTTCCGGAATGTACAGAGAAGATCGTGGAGCTGAAGGAACTGATCGACAGAGAAGAACTGGATGTAGATATACAGG
>OLRA01004022.1_pt1 | contig 12151 bp, 13 predicted proteins | sample 1673011 | NCBI WGS metagenome assembly OLRA01 (sample SAMEA3136746, study PRJEB25190) | human gut metagenome | reverse complement strand
CCATATTTCTGACTTATAACTCACAAAATATTGAGTAATAACTGGTTGCAAATACCTTTCTTGTTTTGGAAATAATCGTCTTGATTTGAATACAAAAGTACAAAAAATCTGTGATATAGGCCTATTGATATAGGGCTTATTTTGATTTCCAGCATGATAGCCATCCTTTATGGGGTTATTCTTAAAATCTCCGTAAAAATCGTCTTTTTTGTACATGAATCAACTATGCAGAATTCTCAAGAATGAAAGATATTTTATATGTTATAAAGTGATTAAAAATTAGGATGATGTAAAGGTTAGAGGTTATGATTTGAAATATAACTGTACTAAGTCAGTTATTTGTGCAATATTTATTCAGGAAAAATGAGAGATTATAGGAGGTATTTAGTAACAAAACCCCGGATAGATCTAATTCATAGACTTTCAGGGGTTTGTAAAAAATAAATATGGTAGTTAAGAAAGAAATTCCCCACCGAACGACAGTGGAAGCAAGTCTTTCGTGCCGTTTATTTCGTAAATCGCTTTTTCGCCATACAGCAGGATGCGCATGGGCTGACGGTAGCGCTGCTCTGTTTCCAGCAATACCTGGCGGCAAGCTCCGCAGGGAGGAATCGGCGTGTCAAGGTAGCCGGATTCACTTCGGGCAGCGATGGCCAGCGTCAGTACCGCCTGGTCGGGATACTGGGAGTTGGCATAAAACAGGGTCGTACGTTCGGCACACAGTCCGGAAGGATAGGCGGCGTTTTCCTGATTCGTTCCTGTGACAATCACCCCGTTTTTCAGCAGGGCGGCGGCACCGACCGAGAATTTGGAATAGGGGGCATAACTGCGCGAAGTGGCCTCTTTGGCCTTGTCAATCAGTTCTCGGTCTTGTGGGGTGAGTTCCTCGTATTGCAAAGAGTGGATACAAATTTCCAGTTTAATTTCTTTCATGGCTTTTGTTTTTGTGAGTGGGTAATAGACAAATATACACAAAAAATCGCTTTTCTCTCTGCTTTTCTGTATTTTTAAGCATTTGCCGGTAAGCTTCTCTGCTGAATCGCTTATCTTTGTGCGAAAACAGAAAAGAGGATTTGCATGAAATCGTTAAGATATATTTTCGTGTTCTGTCTGGCGGGGATGGTGCTTTCTTTGGGGGCCCAGCGGCGGAACAAAGCGTATGAGGATTACATCCGGCAGTATCGGAAGACTGCGGTGGAGGAGATGAAGCGGTATCACATTCCGGCCAGTATCACGCTGGCTCAGGGATTGCTGGAGTCGGGTGCCGGGCGGAGCGAACTGGCCCGCAAGTCGAACAATCATTTCGGTATCAAGTGCGGACGGAGCTGGGACGGGCGGACGGTGCGTGCCGACGACGATGCGCCGAACGAGTGTTTCCGGGCTTACCGCCATGCCAAGGATTCTTACCGCGACCATTCCAAGTTCTTGCGGACCGGGGCACGCTATTCTTCGCTTTTCCGTTTGAAGATTACAGACTATAAAGGATGGGCCCGTGGTTTGAAGAAAGCCGGTTATGCCACCGATCCGCGCTATGCCGACCGGCTGATTAACATCATCGAACTGTACGATCTGGACCGTTACGACAGTAAAAAAGGATTGAAATGGGTGGAGGAGTTTCCTAACCCGCACCAGCCATATCTGGCCAACGACATGGTCTACGTCATTGCCCGTCGGGGGGATACGTTTAAGTCGCTCTCGGATGAACTGGGCATCAGCAAGAAGAAACTCCGCACTTACAACGAGCTCCCGAAAGACTATATTTTTGCGGGAGGTGAAGTGGTATACCTGGAGAAGAAACGCCGTCGGGCTACGAAGGAATACATCGTTTACGTGGTACGTCAGGGCGATTCCATGTACTCCATTTCGCAGAAATTCGGTATACGTTTGAAAAATTTGTATAAATTGAATAAGATGGAACCGGACTCACCGGCTCCGAAGGTGGGCGACATTCTGCGGTTGCGCTGACCGGCTTATTCGTGGTGGTAAGGGCCGTTGTTCAAAATGGTCATGGCCCGATAAAGCTGTTCCACGAAAATCAGTCGTATCATCTGGTGTGAGAACGTCATCTTGGAAAGGGAAATCTTTTCCTGGGCAGCCTGATAGACCGCAGGGGAGAATCCGTAGGGCCCGCCGATGATAAACACCAGCCGCTTGTTCACCGTATGCATTTTCCGCTCTATCCAGTTGGCAAACTCGATGGAGCGGAATTCTTTTCCGTGCTCGTCGAGGAGTACCACCACATCGCCCGGCTGAAGGGCTTTCAGGATGGCTTCGCCTTCTTTTTCTTTCTGCTGGTCCATGCTGAGGCTCTTGGTGTTCTTGAGCTCGGGAATCACTTCCATGTCGAACGAGATGTAGTGTTTGGTACGTTCCACGTAGTCGTTGATGGCTGTGATATAATGCTTTTCGACCGTCCGGCCGACCACAAGTAGGGTAAATTTCATATCTTTTTTACTTTGATTAAAACGGGTTGTCTTTGCAAAGATATGAATAATAATTACCTTTGCTTCCATAAATATCACCTAATATTTTGAACAAAATGGACGAAAAAATTGTAAAGGATTTGATTGACCGTCTGATTGACCTCTCTTTTGCAGAGGATATAGGCGACGGGGACCATACAACATTGTCGTGTATCCCGGCGGATGCCATGGGAAAGTCGAAACTGCTGATTAAGGAAGAAGGAATTCTGGCCGGCATTGAAGTGGCCAAGGAAGTGTTCCATCGTTTCGACCCCGACATGAAGGTAACCGTATTCATGCAGGACGGTACGCACGTGAAACCGGGAGATGTGCCGATGGTGGTGGAAGGCAAAGTGCAGTCTTTGCTGCAGACCGAACGCCTGATGCTGAACATCATGCAGCGCATGAGCGGTATCGCGACCATGACCCACAAGTATGTGGAACGCCTGAAGGGGACAAAGACTCGGGTGCTCGATACGCGTAAGACGACTCCGGGCATGCGTATCCTGGAGAAGATGGCGGTGAAAATCGGGGGAGGTGTGAACCATCGTATCGGTCTGTTCGACATGATTCTGCTGAAAGACAACCATGTGGATTTCGCAGGAGGCATCGACAAGGCCATCACGCGGGCCAAGGAATACTGCAAGGAAAAAGGCAAGGACCTGAAGATTGAAATCGAGGTACGCAACTTCGATGAGCTGCAGCAGGTGCTCGACCTGGGTGGAGTAGACCGTATCATGCTCGACAATTTCACGCCGGAGAATACCCGCAAGGCCGTGGAAATGGTGGGCGGACGTGTGGAACTGGAATCTTCCGGTGGCATCACGTTTGACACGCTGCGCGACTATGCGGAATGCGGAGTGGACTACATTTCTGTAGGTGCACTGACTCATTCTGTGAAAGGTCTCGACATGAGCTTCAAGGCTTGTTGAGACGGACAGAAGAGGAAGCTTGCCGCTTGTGAAAACTAACAATCAACTAAAATAGAGAAGAGTGATGAAAAAAAGTGTTTTATGGAGAAGCGTGCTGGTGCTGGCATTGTGTTTTGCCGGAACAGCCAATGGAATGGCACAAGACTTGAAGTCGATTCTTTCAGGGGTGGTAAGTGCAGTAACCAATAAGGTCACGGGTGAAAGTAGTTCGTTGACCGGAACCTGGGCTTATTCCGGACCCGACTGCAAGTTTGAAAGCGACAACCTGCTGGCCAAGGCCGGAGGGGAAGTGGCTGCCAAGAAAGTGGAAGAAAAGATGAGCGGCGTATTGGAAAAACTGGGTTTCAAGGAAGGAGCAACTTATACTTTCAATGAAGACAGTACCTATACTTCCGTGATAGGTGGAAAGACAGTCAGCGGAACTTACAGCTACAATGCCGATACCAAGCAGTTGACAATGAAAACGCGTCTGGGACTGAAGGTGAACGCCACGGTGTCCAAAGGACTGACGGGCAATACGATGAGTTTGCTTTTCAAGGCCGACAAGCTGATGTCGCTGGCGCAGACCATTACCGGTGCAGTGGCAAGCAAGTCGTCGAATGCAGCTGTCAGTACAGCTACCTCGTTGCTGAACCAGTATGACGGACTGCAATTGGGAGTGGAGCTGAAGAAGCAGTAACGCTTGTTTCGTAAATTATAAGAAAGAAGCATGGATACGGAGAGAATTTCTCTCAGAATCTATGCTTCTTTTTTTGTTTTCAGATGCATCCCTTGCTGGAAGGGATTTCAAAGTGATGGATGTCGCGCCGGACAGCCATCTTGATGCTGCGGGCAAGGGCCTTGAAGATGCCTTCAATCTTGTGGTGCTCGTTGGTACCTTCTGCCTTGATGTGCAGGTTCATGCGGGCCGAGTCGCTCAGCGACTTGAAGAAATGGAGGAACATCTCGGTGGGCATGTCGCCAATCTTTTCGCGGGTGAAGGTCGCATCCCACACCAGCCAGGGGCGTCCGCCGAAGTCGAGTGCCACCATGCACAGACAGTCGTCCATGGGCAGGCAGTAGCCGTAGCGTTCGATGCCCCGCTTGCTTCCGAGGGCCTGATGCAGACATTCTCCCAGGGCGATGGCCGTGTCTTCGATGGTGTGGTGCTCGTCCACGTGCAAGTCACCGTCCACGTGGATATCGAGGTCGATGCCGCCATGCTTGCCAATCTGCTCCAGCATGTGGTCGAAGAAACCCAGTCCCGTGTCAATGTGGCAGGTGCCGTTTCCGTCCAGGTTGAGGCGGATGCGGATGTCGGTCTCCTTGGTCTTCCGGCACACTTCTGCCGTCCGTTCGCCGGCAAAGAGGAATTCCGCCACGCGGTCCCAGTCGGTGGTGGCCAGCACGCAGGTGTCCTCCAGACCACTGCCGGCCAGTGTACTTTTATCCGGTTGCAGCAGGATGGCTTTGCAGCCCAGGTTCTGTGCCAGTTGCACATCCGTCGCCCGGTCGCCGATGACAAAACTGCCCGGCAGGTCATAGTCCGGATTTTGCAGGTAAGCCGTCAGCATGCCCGTGCGGGGCTTGCGCGTAGGTGCATTGTCTTCCGGAAAGCTCCGGTCAATCAAAATATTGTCGAACTCTATGCCTTCGTTCTTGAACGACTGGAGCATCAGGTTGTGTACGGGCCAGAAAGTCTCTTCCGGGAAAGAAGGCGTGCCCAGTCCGTCCTGGTTGGTCACCATGACCAGCTCAAAATCCAGTTTCTGCCGGATGAAATACAGGTTGCGGAACACCTTGGGGTAAAACTCCAGCTTTTCGAAGGCATCCAGCTGGTAATCTACGGGCGGTTCGATGACGAGGGTTCCGTCGCGGTCGATGAACAAGACTTTCTTTTTCATGCTTCCTCCTCCTTGTAGTTTTTCAGGGCCTCCAGCAGCGCATCGTTCTCCGGCCGCGTACCGATGGTGATGCGCAGGCAGTTGTGGCACAAGGCCACGTTGCTCCGGTTGCGGACGATGATACCTCTGTCCACTAGGTAATCATAGATTTTCTTGGCATTGCTTACTCGGGTGAGGAAGAAATTCGCGTCGGTGGGGTAGATGTGCTCGCAGCACGGCAGTTTCTCAAATTCGGTCATCAGCCGCGTACGTTCTTTCAGCAACGAACCTACCCATTGCTGCACCTGATAATGTTTTTCAATCATCCGGATGGCTTCCTGCTGTGTCAGCCGGTTCACATTGTAAGGATATTTGATTTTGTTCAGCAGGTCGATGATTTCCTTGGAAGCGAACGCCATGCCCAGACGGATGGCCGCACAGCCCCACGCCTTCGAGAAGGTCTGCAGGATAATCAGGTTCGGGAACTCGTCGAGCTGTTGCAGAAACGACGGCTGGTCGGAGAAATCCGCATACGCCTCGTCCACGATGACCAGTCCTTCGAACTGTCGGAGCAGGGTCAGAATCTCTTCCCGGCACAGGTTGTTGCCCGTCGGGTTGTTGGGAGAGCAGAGGAAAATCAGTTTGGTGTGCTCGTCGGCAGCCGCCAGCAGGTCGGCAGCCTTGAACTGGAAATTCGCGTTGAGCTGCACCTTGCGGTACTCCACGTCGTTGACATCGGCACAGACCTGATACATACCGTAGGTAGGCTCGATGGCCACCACGTTGTCGATGCCCGGACGGCAGAACGCCCGGAAAGGAAGGTCGATGGCCTCGTCGCTGCCGTTGCCCAGGAAGATATGCTCGGGCGATACCTTCTTGATACGCCCGATCAGCCCCTTCAGTTCCCGTTGCAGCGGGTCCGGGTACCGGTTGTTGGGTGTGTTGTAAGGATTTTCGTTGGCATCCAGAAACACCGATGCCTCTTTCCCGCTATATTCGTCGCGTGCCGAAGAGTAAGGCTTTAAGGCCCAGATGTTCGGCCGCGTAAGTTCTTTCAATGGTTTCATGATTCTTTCTTTAAACGTACGGAGATTGCATTTTTGTGGCCGTCCAGCTGCTCGTTGGCCGCCATCACCTCAATGGCCGGGCCAATCATGGCGATGCCTTCGGGCGTGATTTCCTGGAATGTGATTTTGCGGATGAAGCTGTCCAGACTTACCCCGCTGTATGCCTTGGCATAGCCGTTGGTCGGCAGTGTGTGGTTGGTGCCCGAAGCATAGTCGCCTGCACTTTCCGGCGAATAATATCCCAGGAATACCGAGCCCGCATTGACAATCCGTTCGCTGACTTCCAGGTAGTCCTTGGTTTCGATAATCAGGTGTTCCGGCGCATACTCGTTGACCATGGCCACCGCCTCGTCCATGTCCTTCACCAGAATCAGTTTGCTGGCCGCCAGCGAGCGGCTGGCTATTTCCTTCCGCGGCAGTTGGGCCAGCTGGCGCTCCACTTCCTTCATGGCGGCTATCAGCAGCGGTTCGCTGGTCGTAATCAGGATGGCCTGACTGTCTATTCCGTGTTCCGCCTGTGAAAGCAGGTCGGCTGCCACGAAGACCGGATTGGCGGTTTCATCGGCCAGTACCGCCACTTCCGACGGACCTGCTGGCATGTCGATGGCTACGTCGCGCAGGGAAACCTGCTGTTTGGCCGCCGTGACATACTGGTTGCCCGGACCGAATATCTTATATACTTTCGGGATGCTCTCCGTGCCATAGGCCATCGCCCCGATGGCCTGTACGCCTCCCGCCTTGAAGATACGGTTGATGCCCGCCAGTTTGGCCGCATACAGGATGGCCGGATGAAGCTTTCCTGCCTTGTCGGGCGGGGTACAGAGAATGATTTCCTTGCAGCCAGCAATCTGTGCCGGAGTGGCCAGCATCAGCACGGTCGAGAAGAGGGGAGCCGTTCCGCCGGGAATGTACAGTCCCACCTTCTCAATGGGCACCGCCTTCTGCCAGCAAGTGACGCCCGGCAGGGTGGTAATCTTCTTCCCTTGGAACATCTGTGCCGCGTGGAACGTGTGGATGTTCTTGTAGGCCAGTGTGATGGCCGCCTTCAGTTCGATGCTGACCTTCTTTTCCGCTTCGGCGATTTCCGCTTCGCTCACCTGCAGGGAGTCCAGCCGTACCTTGTCGAATTTTTCTTCATACTCCCGCACGGCCTTGTCGCCTTCAAACTTGATGCGGTTCAATATTTCGAGTACCGTCTCCCGCAGCGATTCCGTCTGGAGAGTAGGCCGTTTCAGCAAGTCGGCCCATGTACTTTTCTCAGGATAAGTAATGATGTTCATAGTAGCATTTGGTGTGAAATGATTCAACGGTTAAAGTATCATTTTCTCGATGGGGAGTACCAGGATACCCTGTGCCCCGATGGCCTTCAGTTTGCCGATGATTTCCCAGAAACGTTTCTGGTCGATGACGGTGTGGATGCTGCTCCATCCCTCCGTGGCCAGCGGCATGATGGTGGGACTCTTGATACCCGGCAGTACCTCTACGATGTCATTCACCTTGTCGGTAGGCACGTTCATCAGCACATACTTCTTGTCTTCGGCTGTCTTCACGGCATCGATGCGGAACAACAGCTCCTGAAGGATTTCCTTTTTTTCTGCCGACAGGTTCTTGTTGCCGATAAGCAAAGCCTCACTCTTCATCACCACTTCCACCTCTTTCAGGTTGTTGCTGATGAGGGTAGAGCCCGAGCTGACGATATCGAAGATGGCATCCGCCAGTCCGATGGCCGGAGATATCTCCACCGAGCCCGTGATGACATGGATATCCGCCTCAATCTGCTGCTCGTTCAGGAAGTTCTTCAGAATGTGCGGGTAGGAAGTGGCAATCTTCTTGTGGTTGAACCACTGCAGCCCGTCGTATTCGGTCTCCTTATGGATGGCCAGCGAGAGACGGCATTTGCTGAATCCCAGCCGGTGAACGATTTCAGCTTCTTCGGCACGTTCCACGAACTCGTTTTCCCCCACGATGCCCAGGTCGGCCACGCCGTTGGCCACACACTGCGGAATGTCGTCGTCGCGCAGGAAGAGCACCTCCACGGGGAAGTTGGTAGATTGTGTCAGCAAGGTACGTTTGGAAGTAGACAGCTTGATGTCGGCTTCTGTGAACAGGGCCATTGTGTCTTCAAACAAACGCCCTTTGGATTGTACGGCAATTCTTAACATGTTGTTTTTCGGTTAAAGTGTCCAAATAAAAAAAGGCTTACCGGGATGATTCCTAACGGCAAGCCTTTTTTGTTATCTTATCTCTTTTCTGTAACTACACGCCTTCTCAGCCTACCGTGTGAACCGTTAGGAAATGATGATGGCGATGATGTACAGTATTTAAAATCATATTTTCTTTCTTTTGTTGCGACAAAATTATAAGATAAGATTTGAAAAAGCAAATATTTATCAGGAAAAAGTCAGTTTTGCTGTCAGTTTTATAAATTCTCCACCTCTTTTTCCGTATAGCAGCCCTTGAAGCACATTTCCTTTTCCGCTTTTTCCTTCGAGAAGAGGTAATAGGTGCATATGGCCTTGGTACAAAGCTGGTCGTGCTCGTCGAAGATGCCCGCTTCGATGAATGCGAAGTGCCGTTTCACTTCTTTCAGCCGCGCCCTGAGCGTGAGATGCGAGTCGGTGGTATGCACCGGCTTCAGGTAGTGCGTTTCCATGCGGGAAGTCACCCCCGAAGTCTGCATCTTGCGGGCGATGACCCAGGCACAGATTTCGTCGAGCATCGTGGCCTGTATGCCCCCGTGCAGGGTGTTCACCCAGCCTTGGAAGCGGGCCTCCGGTTTCCACAGGCACACAATCTCTTCTCCGTCCTCGTAAAACTCCATTTTCAGTCCGTCCTCGTTGTGGGGAGCACATCCGAAACAGTAATAGCCTTCTATTCCTTTCCAGGGATTGATAATCTTTTCCATGTGCGTCGAGGTTGGAAGGTTAGAGGGTATAGTCCACGCAGGCCCGATTTTCCTTGGCCTCTTTCAGGATACCCGCCGCAGCCACGTGGGCCGGATGGATGGAATAGGCTTTTACGTCGTCGAGGGTGTCGAAACTGCTGTCCAGGCAGATGTCCCATGTCTCTGCCGGGTTCTCGTTCAGTCCCACATGGATGTCGCGGATAAAAGGAATGGTGGCCGGAAGGGCCTCGATAGCCGCCTTGAAACGGTGCATGATGTCGGCTTTTTCAGCCGCAGAAAGACTTTCTTTCAGTTTGAATAGAACAATGTGTTTGACCATGTTTGTTTGTTTTTATGATTTTCGTATTTTTGTGTATTGCAAATATAGAAATTAATTATTGAAACAAGTTATGATTATCATTGGAATTGCAGGAGGAACAGGCTCCGGGAAAACAACTGTGGTGCGACGGATTGTAGAAAGTCTGCCGGAAAACGAAGTGGCAGTGCTTCCGCTCGACTCATATTACAAGGACAGCAGCCATGTGCCCGTGGAAGAACGGCAGAACATCAACTTCGACCATCCTTCTGCCTTCGACTGGGATTTGCTTTCGAAGCACGTGGAGATGCTGCGCCGGGGCGAGGCCATCGAACAGCCCGTGTATTCCTACCTGACCTGTACCCGCCAGAAGGAGACCATTCATGTAGAGCCGCGCAAGGTGGTCATCATCGAAGGGATTCTGGCCCTGAGCGACCGTCGTCTCTGCAAGCAGATGGACCTGCGCATCTTTGTGGATGCCGACCCCGACGAACGTCTGATACGTGTCATCCAGCGGGATGTGATTGAACGCGGACGTACGGCGGAGGCCGTGATGGACCGTTACGTGCGGGTGCTGAAACCCATGCACCTGGAGTTCATCGAGCCGGCCAAGCGGATTGCCGACCTGATTGTCCCGCAGGGAGGACACAACGAAAAAGCCATTGAAATTCTGAAAATGTACATCGAAAAAATCGTCGACCGATGAAAACCTGGATCGGATGTCTGCTGGGGGCGATGGCACTGCTGCTCTTTTCCTGTCAGTCGGAAAAGAAGACGGAGGAGGTGGCGGTCGACTTGCCGCAGATACTGGAGAAGAAAGAACTGGTGGTGCTCACGGTCAACAGTTCCGTGTCGTACTTCAACTATCGCGGCGAACCCATGGGATTCCAGTACGAACTGGCCCAGCAGTTTGCCAAGTCGCTCGGCCTGACCCTGAAGGTAAAGGTGGTGAAAGACGAAGAAGGGCTGGTGGACAGTCTGCTCAGTGGGGCAGGCGACCTGGTGGCCTATAACCTCATCATGACCAACGCCCTGAAAGACAGTCTGATTTATTGCGGGGAGGAAGACATCACTCGCCAGGTCATCGTGCAGCGGCGCGGAAAGGAAGCCCTGAAAGACGTGACGGAGCTGGTGGGGAAGAAGGTCTATGTCAACTCCGGAAAATACCGTACCCGGCTGGAGAACCTGAACCGGGAGCTGGGAGGCGGCATCGACATCTGTGAGGTCTCCTCCGACAGTGTTTCGTCGGAAGACCTGATTACGTGGGTGGCGGAGGGCCGTATCGACTATACGGTGGCCACCGACGAAATCGCCAAAATCAACCGAACCTATTATCCGGTGCTGGACATCAAGCTGGCTATCAGCTTCGACCAGCGTTCATCGTGGGCCGTACGTAAAACATCCGTCTTGCTTGCAGAAGCGGCCGACAAATGGCATCGGGAAAATATCAACTCTTCTGAGTTTAGAGCGAGTGCCCGGCGTTATTTTGAATTGAACAAACGTACGACTCACGGTTCTATCCTTTCGTTGAAGGATGGAAAGATTTCTCATTATGATGATTTATTCCGAAAGTATGCTAAAGAAATAGGCTGGGACTGGCGTATGCTGGCATCGCTGGTCTATACCGAATCGAATTTCGACCCCAATGTCATATCGTGGGCGGGGGCACGCGGCCTGATGCAGATTACTGAGGTTACGTTCGACTGGATAAAAACGAAAATTGCCCCGACAGAGGATCTGACCTTCGACGATCTCTACGACCCCGAGACGAATATCCGCTTCGGCAGCTATTTCGTCAGCTACTGCCTGCTGCGGTACGATGACCACCTGGCCACCGCCGCGGCGGCCTACCACAACGGGGTAGGGGCCGTGGACGCGCTGCTGAAAGAAACGCAGTACTCGTCGGACGGCATCACGCTGGATCATTACCCCTACCCACAGATGCGGCAGTATGTAAAGAAAATCACCGAGAGCTATCAACGCTACTCAGAGATATATAACTAAGAAAGAAGGATTTTCAAGATGAAAACCACTGAGGAACTCAAGAACCTGCTCTACAAAAATGAGACCGTGGCGGACGCTGCGCCCGACGCGATTGCTGCCGCGCAGGATTTCTGCGAGGGTTACAAGACCTTCCTGGATAACGCCAAGACCGAGCGCGAGGCCACCGCATACAGCGAGAAGCTGCTGACCGCCGCCGGCTACCAGAAGTTTGTGCCCGGCACGAACTACGCTCCCGGCACCAAGGTCTACACCATCAACCGCGAAAAGTGCGTGCTGGCTGCCACCATCGGCACCAAGGGCCTGGAGGAAGGCTTCCACCTGAACATTGCCCACATCGACTCCCCGCGTCTGGACCTGCGCCCGGTGCCGGTGTTTGAGAAAAACGGCATTGGCTACCTGCGCACCCACTATTACGGCGGCGTGCGCAAGTACCAGTGGCCCACCATCCCTCTGGCCCTGCACGGCGTTATCTACCGCACCGACGGCACCAAGGTCGAAGTCTGCATCGGTGAGAAGGACGACGACCCGGTTTTCTGCATTTCTGACCTGCTGCCCCACCTGGGTGCCAAGCAGAACGCCAAGACCCTGGCCGAGGGCATCACGGCCGAGGAACTGAACGTCATC
>OLRA01004013.1_pt1 | contig 12166 bp, 12 predicted proteins | sample 1673011 | NCBI WGS metagenome assembly OLRA01 (sample SAMEA3136746, study PRJEB25190) | human gut metagenome | reverse complement strand
CACATGAAGAAATTTCCGATAAATCAGTAACAGTGCATGTTCTGTTTGACAAGCCATCTGTAGAGATAGAATCATGGAAGGAAAAATACTTGATAGATTTCGATAACTATGTATCCGACTGCAGATACTGCCTTAATTCTGGTTTGAATTTACCCGATGAACCGATGTTAAAAGATTACGATCCAGCTTTAATTGCAGAAAGGCAAAAAATAGAGGAAGAACTTAAGCAGGAAGCTGCTGCTGCGGGAATGACGGTAGAGGAATATGCTGCAAATGATTTTATTTCTCCAAAGCAGCAAACAACGAATAAGAAAGCCACAAAAAAACAGCCAACCCTTTAACCTATGTTCAGCAATCTATCCCCGGCTTCTTGCATATACCTAATTTTCTGTTATTATAAAAGTGAGAAAAAATGAAAGAGGCGAAAGAAATATGAAATTTGATATTAATGCATTAATTCAAAAACAAAAAAGACCAATCAAAGATAAAAAACAGCTTTCTGCTGAACTGAAAAAAACTATTGAGCAAGAAGAAGATCCTCGGATTCAAAAACATAAAATTAATGCCTTGAAAAAGGGTTATACTCCAGAAGAAGCGGAGAAAATTGCTAGTATTTGCCGATCATACTATAAGTCTATTGACAAAATGCAAGCGGAACTTTCTGAGAAATCCATGAAAATTCACGAGATTTTTAACGAGCAATCTGTAAAGAAAGGATCATGGCAGCAAAAATACTTGACAGATTTTGATAAATATGTATCCAAATGTAGATACTGCCTTAATTCTGGTTTAGATTTGCCTGATGAGCCGCTATTTACAGATTATGTTCCGGATTTAATTCCTGTAGAGGAAGAACTTAATCAGGAATCTGCTGCCGCAGGAATGACGTTAGAAGAATATATCACACAAAAATATATTTTCAAATGTCAAAAAACAGTAAATAAGCATACAAAATGTTCCCAAAAACGCCCAATCATTTAAGACTGCTAAGCAGTCTTTTTTATTACACAAAAAGGAGAAAGAAACTATGGATATAGATACATTAATTGAGCGACAAGAAGTACTGGTTGAAAATCAAAAACAGCTTTTATCTGCGATGGTGTCTACACTTGACCTAATGAAAGCAGAAAAATTACGTCAAGAAATAGATCAGGAAATAGCATTTGATGAACCAAATAAGACTGTTGAGCAAGAAGAAGATCCTCGGGTCCAAAAGCATAAAATTATTGCCTTGAAAAATGGTTATACCCCGGAAGACGTGGAAGAAGTTGCGAGTATTTACCGATCATACTATGAATCTCTTGATGAAATCGAGGCAGATCTCGCTGCAGAAGGTAAGCCAAGTAATGGATCTGACTATGAATTACGAGCTGAAAATGTACGTGCGCTTCGCGATCAGGACTTATCATATATTGACCACAAATATGAAGAGCAGCGCAAACAGAAGTCACGTCCTACGCAGCATCCACTGAAACGTCCCAAAAAAACGATGAGTAAAATTTGACTTGTAGAAAAGAGGAAACCATATGTCAGAGTCACTGGGCCACCGGAAAAAGGATTGGGATTTTTCATCCACATTAAAAACTCTTCTGGATCGTCATACTCTCGAACTTTCCAACGAAGAATTAGAGGAAATCAATCTATACCTTTTAAATCAAAGAGAACACGCGATCGCTTTATACTCTCAGCAATTATATGGAATGAAACGTACAGCCAATCGTTTATCCAACACTTCAACATCCTTTCAGGATCAGTTACAACACATGAACTAAAAAGAAAGAAGGGTTCTTATGTCACAAGAAATTGAAAATAATTTTGAAGAACGAAAGAAAGACTGGGACTTGACCGGGCTTTTGGGCGATGTTATTCGAAGGTACATATATCAACTGACTAATGATGAGCTTAATGAAATCAACTTGGAAAAAGCTTCTGGAATGCCAGATGAAGAGATTAAAAATGGAATCAAACTCCCTTTGGCTACTATGCAGCAACGCCGTGAAACATGGGGTTCTCAAAGTAAATTAGATGTACAAGAGCCTATGATTTTTATATTGCAAAGTACAGTAGAAAAGTTGTCCGTCGGAGACAAAATCCCATTATCAGACGCAGATAGCTTTTTGATTCACCAAGAATCCGGTGTTCTTAATTATGAACTTCATTATTTGATGAATGGTACGCCGCAGGAGTATAATGCATTCCTTGATCTTTCTAAAGTTAAAGTGGCCGACACGTTAATGGATGGCGTTACGCACAGCGTTCCACCTGCTTTATCGGATTACCTTGAGCGGCATCAACAATTAAACGATACAGAACTTGGAGCCAAACGATTGCAGAAGTTAAATTGTGATTCAAAAAATGTATCTTATGCAAATGCTCTACTTTCCTATGTAAGAGAAGCAAGGGAATGTTTAAATTCTGGAAAACAACTTCCACAGCGGCCAACCAGAAGTTCTATTACTCTTGAAAAGCCAAACGAAGAAGTTGCAGTTCCGCTTTCCGAACAAACTCCAGAAGAAACTGCTGTCCCTGATCTTAATTCTGCACCTGAAATTAGTATCCCTTCATCCAACAATGAAGAAGTTATGCAGCATCAAAACACCACTCCGGAAAGTCCGGAGGCAGAACATCAACAAGCAAAAATGGAAAATCTTATGGATATATCTCTTCCATTGGTTGATCAGGAACCATTTCAAGAGATACTACAGGCTCTTCTGAAAAATGATATGTCTCAAGCAGCTAATCTGTTGCAATATCTCGGAAGTCATCTGGATAAATTACAAGAAGAGCATCAGAAAATGCAAGTAGAATTCAGGGAACTCAAAGAACAGGTAAATTCTATTGACGAAAGATTTTTTAATGATTCTGACAGTGTTGATACTGTACAGAATAATCTTGATCAGAGTGAAAAACTCATAACACTTAACAAGTCCCGCCTTGCCAATGTTGTTCTGCAGACTAAGAGTAAATTAAAAACTGCTGGAAAAAATGCGCTTTTATCGTTTGCTGAAAAAATTCATGTTCCAAAAGCTTTGGCTTCGTTGCAAAAGGGAATGCAGCATACGCAGGATTCTCTCGATGTACTATTCCAGCGGCTGAACGATGCAAAGCAGGCCGTACAAGATGTTTCCAATAGTGTAAAAAACGTTGGCCGGGCATTGACCGGAAAAGAACTTCTTGAATATGTCCCGTGGGACCCAGAAAAGGGTAAGATTGCTTCTGTCCAGCGTAAGATTTACGCTATGGAGCGTACATTGGGTAATTTGCAGGAAAGAACAAATACATTACTTTCTAAAATGCAACGTCCTGAGCAGAAACCCGAGAAGCAGGTAAAAAAGACAACTAAAAAGGTTATTTAAAGGAGGTATTAAAAATGGCAGCTGAAGATGCAGGTGGAAGTGGTGACCTTGCTATCTTGGTCAACACAGAAATGATTATTCTTAAAGGGGCTGTTAAAGCAGCAGCTTCCGCAGGTAGTGTAACCGGAAAGGTAGTAAATAAAGCTCTGCTTTCTCCCTTCCGACTGATTCAATTTTGTATGAAACTACATAAGCAACATATAATCTCCACGTCAGACTTCAAAAGTTTTACACAATTCATGAAAGCCTGTGATGGAGATTATATTATCGCAAATCTCCCCACACGCGATCCGGAACAGTTGGATAAACTCATGGATTCCATGACAGAGGTTGGAATTACCTACTGTCTCCTTCCTGATCTGGATATTCAGGATTCCTGCCAGCAAATTGCCATACGTGGAAAAGACGTTGCAAAATGGCAGGCATTATACGAATCTTATGTAACAAACCAGCTCGATCTTGGTGGTCCACTGGATTTTGAAGAGTTGAAAGCTCTTACTTCCGGAAATTATAAAATCAAAAGTCTTGCACTCGGAGATGCTTCGGAAGATAATGAGCAACTAGAGCAATTTCTGGATATATTGGACGAACGTGGCGTGAACTATTCTGTTCTTCCGGATCTTAAATATGGAGATAATCACATCCAGATTGCCGTTGCGAATCAATCTCTGCAACAATTCGCAGCAGCTATTAAAGCATATTTAGAAGAATTTCCGGATGCAGCTAAAGATTTGGTAGAAGATATAACTGAACAAGAATATTTTGATTCTGGCCGTATGTCAGAGGAAGATTATATGAAAACAGCTTCGCCGGAAATAAAGGAAAAAACCGATCCAAAAAATTGGCAGAAAGGAAAAAATCTGAATGCACAGTCTTTTGAGCAAGCCCTGGCTGGGAAAGAAGTCGATCGTTATGAAACCTTAAAGAACCGACCAGGGTTAATCGAACGATATATTCCTTCTCAAAGAGTAGCTGCCAGAAGAGAAGATGAAATTGCGCTGCAGACAGGTGACCGAGAATATGTTCGTATTCAGGAAGCTCTTTCCGTTGACAATGGTAAGGGCTTTATTATTTTTCTTGATCCGGAAAAAAATTATAATGTCTATCGTCCGGATGAAAAAGGGATTCTTCAGACTCCTTCCGGCAGTCTGTCTGGAAAAGAATTTTCCAAGTATACAGAACAATCTGACGAAACACATCGTTTAGATTATATTCCGTATGCAGAAACTGAAACTCCGTCCGAAGCTCCTCAAAAGCAATCATCAAAAGCAAAATCTATGGAAAAAACTGTTTCACAAAGCTCTCCAGATGTTTCTACTCAAGAAGCAGCTTTTCCCGTTACCATTAATCGTAGTCTTGTTGATGATATTATGGATGACAAGACTTTTATTTCTCGTATTCCTGGTTCTAAATTGCATATCAAACTTCCTCTTTTTTCCATTGCTGATGACGGAAAAACTCTTGTTTCAGCAATTGATCCACAAAAGGAATATGAAATTTTTAAAAATGATTCACCAACATCGAATCCTTTATTGAATATGAAAGGAGCGCAAATACTACCTTATTATGATCCAGTTCGACGCAAAAACATAACAAAACAGTTCGGCCAGAATCAAAATAAGATTTTAAAGTTTTCTCAAAATCCTGCTTCTAAACACAAGCCTAAATCTTCCCCTATAAGGAAAAAAGACTTAAAGCTTTAATATAAGGAGAAAAAATGATAAAGAAAAAAAAGATTCCAATTAAAAGTCTTGTGCTTATTCTTATTTTGGTCGAATTAATCTGCCTTGTATTTGCAGGTATTTTGGGTGAACCTGGTAATGATATAAATCTTAAAACAGCGTCATGGATGAATCATCCATGGCGCTGTTTTAATCAGTACACATTGATTAGTCTTGGATGTGGTCTGACCGGATGGGTATTTTTTCTTGCGTTTTATTTGGATACGCATCGCAACACACATTCAGACATTGAACATGGTTCTGCAGAATGGGATGACCCGGACACTGCAAATAAACGCATGGCCGATCTTGAGCATCCGGAAAATAACCGCATTCTTTCCAAACACGTAAATCAGGCTTTATCCGGTTCGAAATCCTTTCCAAATAATAATATGATTGTTGTCGGTGCTCCTGGTACCGGTAAATCATTATTTGTGATTGCTCCAAATATTTTAAAATGTATTTCTTCCTATTTATTCATGGACCCTAAAGGTGAACTTGTGGAAAAATATGGAAACTATTTGCAAAAGAACGGTTATCAGATCCGTGTTTTGAACTTAAAAAACATGGAATCTTCTGATCGATACAATCCTTTTGTTTATATCCGAACAGAAGATGATATTCCACGATTGATTATGAATATTTTCAAGTCTGTGGAACCCCCGGATGCCCAAAAAGGCGACCCTTTCTGGGATGATGGTTGCGCTCTTTATCTGCAGTCTCTCTTTTATTTCGTGTGGGCTGTATCTGTACCAGATAAAAAAAAGATTTTTGCAGAAGCCGGTTTAAAATGGGAACCTGTATATGCTACGCAAACTTTAAATCAAGTAACAAAGCTCATGCAGCTGGAAAGTAAAAAAGTACCACCTCGCTCTGAGGATGAAGAAGAGTCCACAGAATTATCTTTATTAATGGATGCATTAGCAGATATGTATCCAGATCATCCAGCTGTCAGAGATTATCGTAAATTAAAAGAAGGTGCGCCCGAAACAGTTGCTTCCATTCTTTTAATTTTAAATGGAAAATTCAAGTTCTTTTATTCGAAATCTATTCAGCGCATTTTTGAAGCAGATGATATGAACTTATGGGAACTTGGAACCGGTTGGCACAGGGATGGAAAAAGTAAAGTAGCATTATTTCTAGTCCTAAAAGAAAACGATAGCAGCTACAATTTTGTGGGAAATATGCTTTATCAACAGCTGTTCGATGAACTTTTGGTAGAAGCAGATCAGAATTACCATGGTGTTCTTCCTATTCGTGTTGAGTGTTGGATGGACGAGTTTGGCAACGGGTTACGGCCGGAAGGTTTTGAACATTTAATCACAACCCTTCGATCTCGTAACATTGCTGTCATGCTGTTCCTGCAATCAATTAGTCAGCTGCAAACCATGTACAAGGGTGACGGATGGAAAGTATTCATGGATTCCTGTGCTGTATTTTTATTTCTTGGTTCCGGCCGTGGTGCGTATGACACCCAGGAAACTATCAGTAAAATGTTGGGTGCTGCCACAATCGAAAAGGCATCCGGTAGTGTTTCATACGGTCAAAACGGAAGCAGCAGCACAAGCTACGATCGCCTGCAGCGTTCGCTTATGGATGCAAATGAAGTTGCACAAATGGATAAAGACAGTTGCATCATTCTTCCATTTGCAAGTAAACCAATCATCGACAAAAAATATAAGCCATTCCATGATCCCTCTTATTTGAAGGCAAAAAAATATGGACCTTATACCCATCCAGTTGAAATTTTCCGTGATAAAAACGGAAACCTGCATACAGTAAATCACCAGGAGAAATTTTATTTTCCGGATGAAGGTCTTCAAGCAAAAATACGCGATGATCTAAAAGAAGGGAAATCTTCCGGCATGTTATTCGAACTCAGCGAAGATGAATTTTGTTCTCTGGATCTGGATGATCCGAAACTGAATGGCCCGCAAGGAAATCTTTTTTTGCTTCAACAGTTAAAGAAATTGGAAGATGATAGTGCCACTTTAAAATTACAGAATGCTGTCAACGAAAAAATGAATTCTGTAATTTATGATACGTCAGACAACACATCCTCCTTGGAGGCAGATGAAGAATCTGCCGCAGAAACCATTTCTGTTTATGATGTGCGTCAATCTTGGGATCTTTCCGGGAATCTGGAAGATGTTATCCGAAGATATATACTCGAACTTTCCGAAGATGAAGTATCAAACATCACAGAAGCTATGAATCGGCATATCCCGGAAAAGAAGATCAAAGATTGTTTAACTCTTCCACCGGAAAAATTATGTCTTATGCTGCAGTTTTATATGAAACAAGCAAACTAAAGTAACTTAGAGAGGAAGTATACCTTATGGCCGAAGAGAAAAAAAACAGATCAGAGGAACTAGAAAGTCTGGATAAGAAAATCAATGAGATTATTAATGGATGGAATCAAAATCCGGAAGAGATTGTTGAATTTTTACAGTTCTCCAGCAAATTTTCTTACGCTTATTCACCACGCAACATGATGCTCATTGCTCAACAGCAAAGAGGAGCTTTACTCTGTAAATCCTTTAAAGCCTGGAAAGAACTTGGTTACTCTGTAAAAAAAGGTGAGCATGGAATGGAAGTGTACGTCCATACACCGATCACTATTTTAAAAACAGATGATGGAGATATTCCTTATAGTAAAGCATCCAAAGAACAGCAGGCCGCTTATGATGTTGGAGAAATAGAAGGAGAGAAACTTTCGTATTTCAAAAAAGGATATACATTTGATATTACGCAGACAAACTTTCCTCCGGAAAAATATCCAAAGCTTCTTGACCGTGGAATTCCATCTGAATTTCACAGAAGCTGCACAAATATATTAAAAGAATACTGTGAAGAGAATCTTGGGCTTAAAGTTTTTCTGCAAGACCAGGAACAAAATATTAAAGGAGTTTCCCTTTATGGCTATCACAGTCCGTCAGAACACGAAATTCATATTGCTTCAACTTTACAGGATACCGCTGCTTTCTCAACATTAACACATGAATTCGGACACGCTCTTGCACATGGATCTGTCGAAGAATCTCTGAATACAAATTTGCATCAAAAAGAATTTGAAGCTGATGTTATGAGTATTATGTTTTGTCAACACTATGGGCTTGAAATAACCGACGAAAGAAAGAGTCATCTTTCTGGTCATTACAAAGATTGGAAAAAATCCGATCCGAACAATTTTCATCCGGATAAAAGTATGCGGAAAATGTTTGACTTATTTAGGGAACACTCAACTGTCCTGGATCAAAAAATAGTCAAAGCTTTTCCAGAGCTTGCAACAAAATTACTTCCGCAAGAACTAGAAGTGAATTCAGAAAAAAAGAAAGTTGTAAATAAAACTGCTAAGAGAAAACCAAAGAAAAAGAAAACACCAAGACTGTAAATACGATTTTTTATGAAGAAGAAAAATAGATGCGCAGACGAATTTCCATCCAGCAGTATCAGAAAATACATCGGCTATCCAGATAGTGCGTATATACATTTTGATGAAGTTGGTGCAGTGCTTTTTATTTTTCGAGCAAATCCTTCTTTGAAAGAATTGGATGGATTCGAAAAAAAATTTGAAATTCGAATTACAGAATTTTCAAAAATCATGTTTATCTCTTTTCGCTTTGGATCTTCTGACTGGTGCAGCATCTCATATTCTCCATACTTAGACACATGGCAGAGCAAACAATTTATTTTTCCGAATTGTAAGTACGGAATAAATTTATTCATAGCACTTTTCGATACATCAACCGGAAAAATATTAAGGGCCAGGATGCTCGATCTTCCGTGCCTCTTTTCAAAAAAAATACGCTCTGCCATTGTACTGCAGGCACTGCAGCCATTCAATAAAGAGAAATATATTAAAGTTATTAAGCAGTTTACTTTTTTTCATTCGCAAGAAGAAATTGCAGTGCAAAGCAAATTATCATCACGCTGCACAGTCCATTATCGTGCATCACAGACTGTCCCTATACAAAAATAATGAATTATTTTCACACCACACATTTCAAAATAATCAGAAAAATGCAGAATCACTATTCTGTGTTTCATAAAAAATTAAAAGTGAGGTAACTAAAATGGAAAGAAAAAAAACTCAGGCAACAACAGCAAAGTTAAAAAAGGTTCAGACCGAAATCAAAAAGACAAAGGATAAACTCAATAAACTTATGGCAGAAGAGGAACGTTTGACTGTTCAGTATCAGACAGAAAGTTACGAAGAGACTTTAGCTTATTTGAAGTCTGCAAGCAAAAATGGAAAGCCAGATCTTGAAGAGATGTGGAAGTTTTTGCAGAGCACTTATTCTCCTGAGTTGAAAAATTCAGTTTCACCATCGACCGGAAATTCTGCACCTTCAGAAGAATCAACTGATGACGTAGAAGAAAATTCTGAAACAGAAGAAACATCCAGCACTGTTCCGGAACAAAAAACTTCTCATTATGATTCAAATGATCTTGAGTTTTTAGCTGACTAATTTTTTGCGGGACATCCTTTTGGGGTGAGGACGTCCCGTTTTTCAAATAGAATCGAGGTAGCAAATGGAAAGCAAAAATTATCATTTCAATGTGAGCAATCCCGAATTGATTTCAAAAATTGAACGCTTCAATGAATATGGATTTGCAAACCGAACTGATTTTTTTCTTGAAGCAATAAAAGCATATGACACAATTTTCACTCCAGAAAATTCTTTGAAAAAACTCATCACAGACGCAGTGATGGATGGAATTGTTGGAGCATTGAACATAGAAACAAACACAACTGATGATGGTGATAAAACAAATTTTGAAGACAGTGATGAAGATTATCTCATCTACATTAAGTAAGAATTGTAAAAATTTACATTACCTTATACCTACGCTCGATATAAAATCGAGCAAAAGGGGTCTTAGGGGACTCCCTAACAAGATGCAAATTGTTTACAATTTGCGTATCTTGCTAATTAAGAAATAGGAATGTGTTTCTTATGGTCGTAAAACGTCCATGAGCCTGCAGCCCCAGTGTTTATGCGGCTTTCCGGGATTTTCATAAAAAACGCATTTTTCTCCACAAAAAGCCCATGGTCATAAAACGTCCATGGATATTTTTTTCATGGTCGTAAAACGTCCATGGGCTTTTTTAATTGATTTGTCTCGAAAATTTTTATCACCGAGTACAGAAAAGAGGAAAGTATTGATGGAAAAAGAAAATAAAAAAGCAACTGCCTCTGAGAAACTGACGAAGGTAGTTGCCATTCGAATTTCTCAAACTGATTATGATATTTTTTTAGAAAAAGCAAAAATGGAAAATCCGGAATCCACAAAAATAAATATTTCAAAATACTTATGCAGCGTTTTACACGATTCCACAATTTCAAATTTTCATTTTTTAAAAAAGAATTTTCGTCAAGTCGAACAGGCCTTACTCAATATTGACAGCAAACTTTTGCAGATCGAAAAAAATTCGGCAGGATCTTTTTATCCGGAAGAAATGTTGGAAAAAATCTCTGAATGTAAACGGCAGCTTGAAAAATTAGAGTTTGATTTTCAAAAATTGGAAGAGGAGATTTCAAAATGGCAATCACCAAACTGAGTCATGTCAAAGAACGGAAATCCGGAAATCCTAACGCAGGACTCTATAATTGCATTGATTATATTTTGAATCCTGACAAAACAGAAGAGCGTTATATCGGAGGAAACGCGGGTTCCACTACACAGGAAGTATATAACCGGATGATGGCAACAAAACAAGAATTTCGCAAATTGGATGGCCGACAATGTTATCACTTCATTATTAGTTTCGCACCAGGCGAAACGGATGCTATCACCTGCTTCAATATTGCTCAGGATTTTTGTGAAAAATATCTCGCCGGAAAATATGAATACGTTTTTTCTGTACATACAGATCACGCGCATATGCACGCTCACATAGTTTTTAATTCTGTCAGTTTAGTAGACGGAGTAAAGTATCATTATTCAGATGGACAGTGGAAGAGTAACATTCAACCGATAACGGATCAGCTTTGCGAAAAATATGGACTGAAAAAATTGACTTACGTTCCAGGAAAAAGAAAAGGCGTTGATTATGGAACATGGAGGGAAAAGAAAGATCCATCCGGAAGTCAACGATTACGTGAAGCTATTGACATGGCAATAGCGCAATCTGATTCCTACGATGATTTTCTTTCTATAATGAGGAAGTCATATCAAGTAAAAATTGGGTTTTCACAAAAATGGAATTCTGAATATCTTTCATTTAAAGATTTTAAAACTCCGGCCGGACGATACCGTAGAAATTACGTTCTTGGAAAATCATATACTGTCGCAAGTATTCAAAAGCGCATTTCATTAAATAAGATGGAAATTCCAGAATCATTAAAACGACTGCCACCACATATTCGAGGTTTTGAATCTTCCATCGGCTCTGGTTTTCGTTCAGCAAATGGTTTATACCTTACGCAGCATCAAAAACGTTATATGATTCAATACTGGAGGTTAAAAAATTCCGAACGCACAGTTACTAGTGGCACAGGGAACATTCGAGAATATTCAAAAGAGGCTGATAGAAATTTGCGTGACCTGCAAACCGTGCAAGATAATAAAATTCGAACCGTTCAGGATTTGTCCTCCCGCTTGGATGAATTGAATCAAATGACCGATTCCATCCGAAGAGAACTTCGTGCAATACAGTCTAGCCGTGAAGATTCAGAAACAGAGAATGTCATTTCCGAATATCTTTCCATTCAAAGTGCATTTGCGAATGCCGCTGTTCCTATTGAAATGGAAGGGAAATTTGAAAACCGATTGGATGAGATCGAAGAAAACTATCCGATCGAAGAATTGATACACCAAAAAGAATCTAATAGTAAAAAAGAAAAACAACTACAGAAAGAAATCAAAAATTTGCAACAGGCATCCAGACGTTTATCAAAATTAAAAAAGATCCAAAAGAGATAAAGAGGAGTAGTGAAAATGACTTTCCAAAAATATTCTGAAGAAAAACGTAATGAAATTTTAGATTCTCAACAGGAAAAAAATGCGCGTGGAAAAATAAGTTTATTACTATAAATGAGCAAATATCGAATTTTGCACAAACTTATCCCACAAACTTAAAAG
>OLRA01004006.1_pt1 | contig 12186 bp, 8 predicted proteins | sample 1673011 | NCBI WGS metagenome assembly OLRA01 (sample SAMEA3136746, study PRJEB25190) | human gut metagenome | reverse complement strand
ATCGACTGACCTTTCTTTTTTACCCAACAATATCTTTAATTAAGGGAGACGGGCGGTGGTTATCCAGAAGTAGAGAAGCTACTCGTGCTGGCAGCTAAACTTGACATCTCACTCGATGCGCTTTTTGAAGACGAATTGAACTATTTGAAGAAGAAGCAACCAGATGATTTTTTGAAAAAATATCCGGGCATACTTGCTGGACTTCAAGCATTTATCGACAACTTGGAAAAATTATAATTGCGGAGGTTATCCTATGGAAGAAAAAAGAAATGTGTTCAGTGATGAAGTAGCTATTAAAATTGTTGATAGTGTTAAGGAAATTATCATTGAGCTTATAAAGAGGACGCTACCGGTAAATCCTCAAATTGAACAGAAGTAAAAAACAGCCTCACTACCGGAGTGAAATCAGGTGGTGGGGCTGTACTTTTATGCCTTAATTTCCTGGCCATTCTTGAAAGTGAAACGGATATCGTCGGCACTGTAGACGGTGGCATATTCGACAAGGCTGTTCCAGCCGTCAATGTTGAACTCTTCCAAGGAGTCCGGCAGCTGCTTGAAGGTTTTGAGGAAGGATTCGTATTCAATCAATATTGTCTACAACAACTTCCCGTGGCCTGCACCAACCGAACAGCAAAAAGCCAAAATCGAACAAACCGCGCAAGCGATTCTGGACGCACGCGCTCTTTACCCGGACAGCAGCCTTGCCGACCTGTATGATGAACTGACCATGCCGCCGGAACTCCGCAAAGCCCATCAGGCTAATGACCGCGCCGTTATGGACGCTTACGGATTCACCAAGGGCACTGCTGCCAGAACCAGCGAAAGCGCCTGTGTGACCGAGCTGATGAAACTCTACCCAAAAAAGGTGTCTGCCGCACAATCTAAATAATCGCTTTGAAAAGCTGACATCAAAAAGCTCCGGGGGCTGCATTGCTCCCGGAGTTTGCTTTTATTGGGGCTGCATCGGCTTGTTGCAATCCATACACAGAATATTTGTGGCATGCCAGGGCTGGCCTGGTCTGGCAGCCCCGACCGACAAAACGCTTTGAGGGCAAACAAACTGCTCCACCCCGCATTTGCTGTGTATGGTTGTATGTGCTATACTAAAAACAATCGATGGTGCAGCTGAAAAGTCGAAAATATCGTCTGTTTCTACAAACGCAGCGGGATTTTGCGTTAAAAAGCCTTGGAATCCACAAAGGATTCCTGCGGTTCTTTGCCTTAAATCTTGCTTGTGTTTGCGAAATATCCGTCATTTTCTTTGTTTTCAGATCCACCTTAAGGAGCCGCACCAGATGTGGACTGTGCGGGGCCGCAGTGTGGTGTTGAGAAAGGGGAGCAGCAGATGACCCGGATTGCGATTGTGGAGGACGAGGCGGCGGTGCGGGAACAGCTGGCGGGGTATGTGCAGCGGTACACCCGGCAGTACGGTACGCCGTTTGAGGTAATGGAGTTTGCGGACGGGATGGAAATTTTGGAGGATTACCGCCCGCAGTTTGACATCATCTTTCTGGATGTGGAGATGAAGCACCTGGACGGCATGGAGACCGCCCGCCGCATTCGGGAGCGGGACGGCGGGGTGCTGATCGTGTTCATTACCAACATGGCGCAGTATGCCATCCGCGGATATGCCGTTGGGGCGCTGGATTATGTGCTGAAACCGGTGCCCTACTTTGCGTTTTCGCAGCAGCTGCAAAAGGCGCTGGGACAGCTGGAAAAGCGGGAGCGGCATTACCTGGCCGTGGCGGTGGACGGCGGCATGCGGCGGCTGGACGCGGCGGAAATTTATTACCTGGAAAGCGAAGGCCACAAGGTACATTTTTACACCGAAAAAGAAGATTTTGTGGTGCCGGGCACCCTGAAAAACTATGAGGAAAAGCTGGTGGGCCGGGCGTTTGCACGGTGCAACAGCGGGTATCTGGTCAATCTGGCGCAGGTTTCCGGCGTGCAGCAGGATATGGTGCAGGTTGGTCCGTATACGCTGCAGATCAGCCGCCCGCGGCGCAAGGCCTTTATGGCGGGGCTGGCGGATTATATTGGGGGTGCGGGACAGTGACGACATTGCCGGATATTCCCCGCCTGTACACCGCTTTGGCGGAAGTGCTGGCGGCGCTGCTGTATGCGCACAGGCTGCCGCCGCGGATGGACCAGCGCGTGATCTGGGGCGTGGAAGCCGGTTGGGCGGTGCTGCTGGGGGCATTTTTGCAGGCCACGGGGGAAGTTCCGCTGGCGTGGTGGATCCCCTGCATGGCAATGGCGATTCTTTCCATGCTGCTGTTTTTGTGGGTCACACGCAGCATTACGCTGCTGGAAGCGGGTTATGTGTGCGCGCGAGCCTTTATTTTGGCGGAGCTGGCGGCCAGCGTGGAATGGCAGCTGCACTGCGTGCTGTGGCCGCAGCGCGGCGGAGCGGAGCCGCTTTCGCTGCTGTTGTTGGCGGCGGTGTACGGCGGCATTTTTGCCGCGATGCTTTTTGTGGAGAACCGCCGCCCCGGCCCGGCCGGGAAGCTGAAAATAACGCCCGCAGGAACTTTTGTGGCGGTGGTCATGGCGCTGACCGCATTTGCCGTGAGCAATTTGAGCTTTGCCAACGGCAGCGAAGCCAACATGAACATGTTTTACATCCGCACGCTGGTGGACCTGGCCGGGGTGCTGATTTTGACGGTGCAGCACGAGCAGCTGCGCGAAGCCGCCCTGCACAGCGAGCTGGCGGAGCTGGACGGTGTTTTGCACCGCCAGTACGAGCAGTACAAGCAGAGCAAGGAGAACATCCGCCTGATCAACCGGCGCTACCACGAGCTGAAAATGCAGATTGCGGCCATCCGGGCGGAGCGGGACCACGCCAAGCAGGATGTGGCGCTGGCGGCCATGGAAAGCGGCATCCGCCAGTACGAGGCGGAGAACAAGACCGGCAACCCGGTGCTGGACACCCTGCTGACGGCCAAAAGCCTGTACTGCCAGCAGCACCACATCACGATGACCTGCGTGGCGGACGGGCATTTGCTGGATTTTTTGGAGACAGGGGAAATCTGCACGATTGTGGGTACGGCGCTGGACAATGCGACCGAGAGCGTAGAGACCGAGCCCGACCACGAAAAGCGGCTGATCCGGGTGGCGGTGTACGCCCAGAACGGCTTTGTGATGCTGCGGTTTGAAAACTACTGCGCGCAGGAAGTGGAGCTGGGCGCGGACGGCCTGCCGCGCCGCAACACCCATGGCGGCAGCGACCTGCGCGGTGTGCGCGCCGCAGCCGAAAAGCGCGGCGGAACTATGACGCTGCACTGGGAGAATGAGTGGTTTACGCTGCGGGTGCTGCTGCCGCAGAAAAGCTGAATGGATGGCTGGGGGTCTAGGATAAGGCACCCGGCCATTTTTGGTGTTTGGGCGGGGTGCACAAAACAGGGTCGAGATGCTTTGTGTGAGATGCACAACAAAAAATGAAATGTTTTTGAAACTTTTGCAAAACATGCAACGGAAACAACAGTTTGTGCAAAAAATGAACCGAAAGAAAATTGTTTTGGTACAATATCATCAATAAAAGCGGAAATCCCGTCAGCCGCCATCCGGAGGGCGGCACAATAAAAGGAAGAAAACAATGAACACCCTGCTTCTTACCCTGGCAAATATGGGCGTCAACCTGGACGACGTTGCCGATGTGGTCAATAACTGCATCCCGCAGCTCATCTTCTTTGGCGTTGTGGTTGCCGCCGCCATTATCGTACTGATCGCTATGGCGGTCAACAAGAAACTGGCCAAGCCCACCAAATTCATGGTGCGCGCCCAGTCCGGCCTGGCCGTGCTGCTGGCTTTCGGCATCATGCTCAACCTGGTTGCCTTTGGCCCCATGAGCACCATGCTCGACCTGGTCACCGGCAACGGCACTATCACCGAAGAATCTGGTGCAGAGGCCAACGCCCTGTGCACCGAGATTGCCGAGGAAGGCATCGTCCTGCTGCAGAACGATGACAACGAACTGCCCCTCGCGTCCGGCAGCAACCTGAACGTCTTTGGCTGGGCTTCTGTCGGCCCTGTCTACGGCGGCACCGGCGCTGGCGCGATCTCTGCCGACCGTCCCACCGTCAGCCTGCTGGATGGCCTGCACAACGCCGGCATCAACACCAACACCGAGCTGAGCGATTTCTACACCGCTTACTGCGCCGAGCGCCCGGCGCTGGGTTACAGCAACCATAACTGGACCCTGCCCGAACCCACCGCCGCCAGCTACACCCAAGAGCTGATCGACAACGCCAAGTCTTTCTCTGACACTGCGATGGTCGTCATCAGCCGCGTTGGCGGTGAGTTTGCTGACCTGCCCACCGATATGAGCACCGTCAACTACACCGACAACTCCACCGAGTACAAGGACTTCGAGGACGGCCAGCATTACCTCTCCCTGAGCAAGACTGAGCGCGACATGATCGACCTCGTCTGCTCCAACTTCGACAACGTTGTGCTGGTTTACAACGCTGCCAACACCCTCGAGCTGGGCTTCGTCGATGAGCACCCCCAGATCAAGAGCGTTATCTGGTGCCCCGGCACCGGCCAGACCGGCTTCAACGCCCTGGGCGAGATTGTTGCCGGTGAGGTCAACCCCTCCGGCCACTCTGCCGACACTTTCGTCTACGACCTGACCGCTGCACCGTACTTCAACAACATCGGCGCTTTCGCCTACACCAATGCGGATTCCGTTGGTTACACCGCTGCCGGCTTGTTTGGCCGTGATCCAGAGCAGGTTCCCCCGCACTTCGTCAACTATGTTGAGGGCATCTACGTCGGCTACAAGTTCTACGAGACTGCCGCCGCCGAGGGCCTGATCGACTATGACAAGACCGTGCAGTATCCCTTCGGCCACGGCCTGTCCTACACCACCTTTACCCAGAAAATCGACTCCATGACCGAGGCTGACGGCACCATCACCCTGGATGTCACCGTCACCAACACCGGCAGTGTGGCCGGTAAGGACGCCGTGCAGGTCTACTTCAACCCGCCGTACACCGATGGCGGCATTGAGAAGGCTTCCGCCAACCTCGTCACCTTCGGCAAGACCGACTCCATTGAGCCGGGCGCTTCCCAGACCTTGACCCTGACTTTCAACACCGAGGACATGGCCAGCTTTGACAGTAAGGACAAGGGCTGCTATGTGCTGGAAGAGGGCGACTATATCATCAGCATCAACGAGGATTCCCACACGGTGCTGGATTCCAAGACCTACAACGTCGCTTCCACCATCGTCTATGACGAGTCCAACCCCCGCAGCACCGACGCCGAAGCTGCTACCACCAAGTTCGACTTCGCTGACGACAAGCTCGTCACCCTATCCCGCGCTGATCACTTCGCCAACTATGCTGAGGCGGTTGCTGCTCCCTCTGACTACACCATGTCTGAGGAAAGCATGAACACCCTGTACAACGACCACAACTGGACCCCCGAGGACCACAACGACCCCAACGACGAGATGCCCGTTACCGGTGCCAACAACGGCCTGAAGCTGGCTGACCTGCGCGGTGCTGACTACGACGACGAGCGTTGGGATACCCTGCTCGACCAGATGACCGTCACCGAGATGGACGACCTGATCGCCCTGGGCGGCTACCAGACCAAGGCCGAGGCCAGCGTTGACAAGTACGCGACCATCGACTGCGACGGCCCCGCTGCCATCAATAACAACTTTACCGGCGTTTCTTCCATTGGCTTCCCGTCCGAGATTATCATCGCTTCCACCTTCAACACCGACCTGGCCCGCCGCTACGGCGAGAGCATCGGCTGCATGGCCAGCGAGATGAACGTCACCGGCTGGTACGCCCCCGCCATGAACGGCCACCGTTCCGCCTTTGACGGCCGTAACTTCGAATATTACTCTGAGGACAGCGTCCTCGCCGGTTACATCGGTGCCAGCTCCATTGCCGGTGCCCAGAGCTACGGCGTCTACGCTTACATGAAGCACTTTGCCCTGAACGACCAGCAGATCAACCAGAGCGAGATGCTCTGCACCTGGGCTGACGAGCAGGCTATCCGCGAGATCTACCTGCGTCCTTTCGAGATCAGCGCCAAGGTGGGCGGTTGCAAGGCCGTCATGTCCAGCTGGAACTATATTGGCAACCAGTGGACCGGTGCCTGCAATGCACTGCTGAACGGCGTGCTGCGCGGCGAGTGGGGCTTCCGCGGTATGGTCATCACCGACGGCTTCCACTTCACTGACTACATGGATTCAGATATTGCCATCCGCAACGGCTGCGACCTGATGCTGAAGAACTACGATGTTGCCACCAACCACCTGACCGATACCACCAGTGCTACCAGCGTTAAGGCTATGCGTCAGGCTTGCAAGAACATCATGTACACCGTGGTCAACTCCCGCGTTTACGACCCCGCCAACACTGTTTCCACCCCCATCTGGCGTACCGCTATGATCGTGGTCGACGTGCTGCTGGCTGTACTGCTGGTCGTGCTGGAAGTTCTCACCTTCAAAAGCTACAAGAAGAAAAAGGCACAGTAAAGTGTAATTTGTAAGCTGTGCAGCTGCCCTGCGGTCCATCGCCGCCGACTTTGCGCGGTTGTGCGGTGGGCCGCAAGGCTGTTTTTAAGAAAAGGAACCACCTTATGCAAAAGAAACAACTGCAAGCTTTGACGCTTGAACAAAAATGTGCGCTGCTTTCGGGCGCTACTACCTTTGGGACCCGTGCACTGCCGAAAAATAATATCCCGTCCATCACCCTATCCGATGGCCCCAACGGTGTGCGCAAGCAGGCGGGCGCGGCGGACCATCTGGGGCTGAATCCCAGCGTGCCGGCCACCTGCTTCCCCACGGCAGCCACTGTGGCGTGCAGCTGGGACCCCGCCCTGGGCGAGCAGATCGGCCAGGCCATGGGCGAAGAAGCCGCCGCGCAGGAAGTTGCCGTGCTGTTGGGGCCGGGCCTGAACACCAAGCGCAGCCCCTTGTGCGGCCGCAATTTTGAGTATTTCTCCGAGGATCCGTATCTTTCCGGCAAAATGGCCGCGAGCTATGTGCGGGGCATCCAGTCCAACGGTATTTCGGCCTGCCCCAAGCACTTTGCCGTCAACAGCCAGGAACTGCGCCGCATGGCGTCGGATTCCGTGGTGGATGAACGCACTTTGCGGGAACTGTACCTGACCGGGTTTGAGATCGTGGTCAAGGAAGCAAAGCCCAAGACCATCATGAGCAGCTATAACCTCATCAACGGAACTTACGCCAACGAGAACCGCCACCTGTTAATGGATATCCTGCGCGGGGAGTGGGGCTTTGACGGCGCTGTGGTAACGGACTGGGGCGGCAGCAATGACCATGCCCTGGGCGTGCAGAACGGCTCCACGCTGGAAATGCCCGCCCCCGGCGGGGACGCGGTGCGCGAGCTGATGCAGGCTGTGCAGAGCGGCAAAATTACCGAAGCGGATGTGGACGCCCGGCTGGACGAGCTGCTGACGCTGGTGTTTGATACCCATGCCGCCGTGCAGTCCCACAGCCGCACCTTTGATGCGGACGCTCACCACGCCCTGGCCCGCCGCGCCGCAGCCGAAAGCATTGTGCTGCTGAAAAACGAGAACGACCTGCTGCCGCTGGCCGAGGGCGCAAAAGTTGCCGTGATCGGCGACTTTGCCCAGACACCGCGGTACCAGGGCGCTGGCTCCAGCGCGGTCAACTCCATCAAGGTGGATACCTTTTTGGACTGCCTGAAAGAGAGCGGCCTGGCCAGCGTGGGCTTTGCCCACGGCTTTGACCGCCAGGGCAAACCGGATGCCGCCAAACAGGCCGAGGCTGTAGCCCTGGCCCAAAAGGCCGAAGTGGTGCTGCTCTGCCTGGGGCTGGATGAAATCAAGGAAAGTGAGGGTCTGGACCGCGGCGATATGCGCCTTGCGGACAACCAGATCGAACTGTTAAAGGCCGTGCAGCAGGCCAACCCCAACACCGTTGTGGTGCTCAGCGCAGGGGCTTCGCTGGAAACCCCGTGGCTCAAACACTGCCGTACCCTGGTGTATGGTGCGCTGGGCGGCCAGGCGGGGGCGGGCGCCATGCTGGATGTGCTGACCGGCAAAGTGAACCCCAGCGGCAAGCTGGCCGAAACCTGGGTCAACGCCTATGCGGATACCCCCGCCAAGGATAACTTTGCCGGGCCGGGCCGCATGGTGCAGTACCGCGAGGGGCTGTATGTCGGCTACCGCTATTACCAGACCGCCGGTGTGCCGGTGGCATTCCCCTTTGGCTATGGGTTAAGCTACACCAGCTTTGCCTACAGCAATTTGCAGGCCGCGTCCAATGGCGTGACCCTGACCGTAATCAACACCGGCAAGCGCGCCGGAGCAGAGATCGTGCAGCTGTATGTGGCAAAACCCGGGGCAGAAGTGTTCCGCCCCGCACAGGAGCTGAAAGGCTTTGCCAAGGTGCAGTTGCAGCCCGGCGAAAGCAAAACCGTGACCATCCCGCTGGACGACAAGGCATTCCGCTACTGGAACACCAGGACCGACAGCTGGGAAGTGGAAGGCGGCAGCTATGAGCTGCGGGTCGGCGCGTCCAGTGCGGACATCCGCCTGACCGCCGTGGTGGAAGTGGCCGGTACCGGCGCACCCAACCCCTATGCGGGCAAGCATCTGCCGCACTATACCAGCGGCAAGGTGCAGAGCGTGCCGGATGACGAATGGGCCACCCTGCTGGGCCGCCCGGTGCAGCAGGGAAAAGTTAAAATTGACCGCAACATGACCCTGGGCGAGCTGAACCACAGCCGCAGCCCGCTGGGCTGGCTGATCTGGCTGGTGCTTACCGCACTGCTGAACACCAGCTACAAGCGCGGCAAGCCGGACCTGAATGTGCTGTTCCAGTACAACATGCCGCTGCGTGCCCTGGCCAAAATGACCAGCGGTGCCATCAGCATGGGCATGGTGGATGGCATTGTGATGGAATTACAGGGATTCTGGATCATCGGCCTTGTGCGGGTGATCATAGAAGCCGTGAAAAACCTGGTACTGAACGCACAGCTGGAACAGCGCCTGCGCAACAGCTGAGGAAAGAGAGGGGCTATTTATGCAGCTATGGAATAATTTTGCGGCAAAACACCCCGCCGCAGCCAAGTGGGTGCGCGAAGGCGGACTGTTTGTGATCGTATCCAACCTGGTTACGGTGTTCAAATACCTGCTGCTGCAATTTTTGCCGGCGGCGTTCAGCAGCCTGCCGGTGGTGGATTTTGGCTGGCCGGGCATCCCGGTCACGCTGTTTGGCGAAACCTTCCAGTGGAACATCCTGGGGTATGATTCCGCCCATGGCGGTCTGCCGTACTTTTGCGCCTACATGGTTGCCATGGTGGTGGGAGAATGCATAAACTTTCCCATCCAGCGCAACTTTGTGTTCCGCAGCAAGGGCAACCTGGCCAAGCAGATCGCCTGGTATGTGGTGGCGTTCTGCTTGATCACCTGCATCGTCAACTCCATCAACTGCGTGTGGGTGGCGGTTGCGGGCCTGCTGGTGCCGGATTTCATCTACAACATTGGCACCACCGTGCTCAATGGCGGCATTTCCATGGTGATCTTCTTCTTTGTGAACAAGATCATCTTCCCAGAGGGCGCACAGGCAAAATAAAGCCCGGCAGGATCACTGGTGCTTTTCCCGGTACTCGAACAGGGCGGCGGCACGGTACAGGAAAAGGTCCTTTGGATGGTATAAAAATGTGATTGCCAGCAACGGCGAAGATCTGAACGGATAAAGAAGAATGCTGCCTTTCCCTGGTGTGGAGAAAGACAGCACTTTTATTGCGTTTTTCGGAAAGAGGTGAGCAGCGGCCCCTACAAATGGGTAACGGCTGGCCATAAAATGGCGCTATTACATGGTGTGCTTTGTGAGAAAGCGCTGTAGTGTGATGATATAAAACGGATGGGTGCATGGTGTGCGCCCCTACGGAATTACAACAAAACGCCCCCGCCCGTGCGGTAAATGAACTGCATAGGGCGGGGGCACCGTTATTTTACAAAGAAAACACGCAGAGCGGAGATTTTAGGCAATACCGCACAATTCTAAGTGCCGCAGCCGCCGGAGCGGTGCTTAAGCCGTCAGGCGGGAATTGTGCGGTGTTGCCTTTACTGTTCCACGGCACCGGTGGGCAGCTGGGGAACAGCGGTCAGGATGCGCATGAACTCTTCGCCGGTGATGGTTTCTTTCTCGTACAGGTACTTGGCAATCTCGTCCAGCTTGCCGCGGTTTTCAATCAGCATCTGTTTGGCTTTTTCATGCTGCTGCTTGACGACTTCCACGACCTTATCGTCCACTGTGGCGGCTGTGCGCTCACTGCAGGCCAGGCTGGCATCGCCGCCCAGGTAGGCGTTGTTCACGGTTTCCAGGGCAACCATGTCAAAGTCGTCGGTCATGCCGTAGCGGGTAATCATGGCGCGGGCCATCTTGGTGGCCTGCTCGATATCGTTGGATGCGCCGGTGGTGATGGAGTTGAACACCACTTCTTCGGCGGCACGGCCACCGGTCATAGTGGCAATTTTGGCCAGGATTTCTTCCTTGGTCATCAGGGTGTGGTCGCCGTCCTCTACCTGCATGGTGAAACCCAGCGCGCCGGAAGTGCGCGGCACAATGGTGATTTTCTGCACGGGGGCGGAATGGCTCTGCAGGGCGGCAACCATGGCATGGCCGACTTCGTGGTAGGCCACGATGCACTTTTCTTTGTCGCTCAGGATCTTATTCTTTTTCTGGGCACCGGCCAGGATGGTATCCACGGCTTCCTGCAGGTCGTACTGGGTAACGGCCATGCGGTGGTGGCGCACAGCGCCCAGGGCGGCTTCGTTGATGATATTGGCCAGCTCGGCACCGGAAGCACCGGGAGTCATGCGGGCAACCACGGCAAAGTCACAGTCGGGGCCGATTTTGACCTTTTGAGCGTGCAGGCGCAGGATGCTTTCGCGGCCTTTCAGGTCGGGCAGCTCCACGGGCACACGACGGTCAAAACGGCCGGGGCGGGTCAAAGCGGGGTCAAGGGATTCAGGACGGTTGGTGGCGGCCAGAATGATAACACCCTTGGCGGCGTCAAACCCGTCCATTTCGGTCAGCAGCTGGTTCAGGGTCTGCTCGCGTTCATCGTTGCCGCCCATACCGGAAGCACCGTCACGCTTTTTGCCAATGGTATCGATCTCATCAATAAAGATAATGCAGGGGGCTTTTTCGTTGGCCTGTTTGAAGAGGTCACGCACCTTGGAAGCGCCCATGCCGACGAACATCTCGACAAATTCAGAACCCGCAATGGAGAAGAAGGGAACACCGGCTTCGCCGGCAACAGCGCGGGCCAGCAAGGTTTTACCGGTGCCCGGGGGGCCGACAAGCAGAACGCCCTTGGGCATTTTGGCACCGATATCCTCGTAACGCTTGGGGTTATGCAGGAAGTCAACGATTTCCTGCAGGCTCTCTTTGGCTTCGTCCTCACCGGCAACATCGGCAAATTTGATGGACTTGCCATCCTCAACGACATACTGTTTGGCACCGGATTTGCCGCCGCCAAAAATCATGCTGTTGGCGCCGCCGGTCATTTCACCGACCCGCTTGCGCATCATGCGGTTGAACCAGACGATCAGGATGATCATGGGCAGCAGCGAGATGACCCAGCCCAGCAGGGTATCCACCCAGGTGGTCTGGTTGTACACCTTGCCAAAGGAAACGCCGGCGCTTTCCAACCGGTTGACCAGCTGCAGGTCCTGCGCAATGGAGTTGGTGCAGTAGGTGGTATCGTTTTTGTCCACAAAATAGATCTGCTGATCCTGAATTTCAACGGTGCTCAGTTCGCCGCCTTCGAGCATGTTCAGGAAGGTGCCGTAATCGACCTGTTTGACCTGGCCTTTCATCATGGCGGGGAAGGCCCAGAAATTGAGCAGCAGCAACACCACAAGGATCACGGCATATACAATGCCGGTCGTCTTTTTGGGGTCGCGCGGCTGTTGGGTTTCGTGCATAACAATTCCTCCAGTTGGGGGCGGTAATAGGGGCCCCCGATAGATTCTATCATGAAGAATAAAAATGAACTGCGGATGAACAAGGCATGAAATAGCTGGAAATTCCGGTAAACTTTGCGTGAACAAGGGCAGTTTGTGGGCAAAAACAGGAATGCAGACCGCGTAACGACAGGGAAAAAGTGAAGGCAATACCGCACAATTCCCGCCTGACGGCTCAAGCACCGCTCCGGCGGCTGC
>OLRA01003989.1_pt1 | contig 12230 bp, 14 predicted proteins | sample 1673011 | NCBI WGS metagenome assembly OLRA01 (sample SAMEA3136746, study PRJEB25190) | human gut metagenome | reverse complement strand
GTCTATAGGACATTCTGTGCCGGATGTCACTAATTCTACCCATACGGCTTCGACTTTTATCAGGTACAGTAACGGAAGGTTTTGTCGGTCAGTATCCTTGCAAAAATCAGTCCGAGCGGCAGTGCTGCGATGATCAGGATTGCTGCTGCAAACCACGATGCCGCAACAGAAAGTGACATCATACCCAGATTATAAATTCCACGGTACAGATAAAGTCCCGGAACCATAATTACAATGGAAGGAACGGTAAGGGATATTCGTGGATATCCATTATTGCTTTTTATGAAAGAAGCAAGAAGCCCGGCTGTTAGGGCACCAATAAAAGCTGCCACAGAGTAAGGCATGTGTGTAAAATCTATAAGTTCTAAACGGAGTGTGTTTGCAACTGCACCAATACAGGCGGCTGTTGTAGCCATTGGTATAGAACTGTTAAACATAATTGAGAAACCAAATACACCACAAAAACTTGTTATTATTCTTAATACTAATAGTAAAATTTTACTCATGTGTATTGTTGTGAAATCCTGTGGCTGTAGCTTTAACAGAAGTGCCATAATCCAGGCAAACATTGTTGCTACTAATATAATTATTATTGAGTATGTTAATCGTTCAAGACCTGAACGTAAATCTAGTTTAGCAAGGTCAATACCGCTTGTTATAAATGGAAAGCCGGGAATTATAAATAACATGGAACATATATATCCGGCTTCATGTACATGGGCAATACCAAGCACAGACTCAGCAACATTAAAACAAATGGCATAAACCAAACATGCGATTGAAATCGATGCTGCTATATTTAAAAATAATGTAAAATGATGTTTTATAAGCTTTGTACGGACAATATTTCCAACACCGGCTGCAATAAACGCAAAAAGCATTTCAATTGGCCCGCCTCCAAGAAGAAATGTAAAACCACAACAGGCAAAAGCTGCAGCAAGACCTAATTTAACAGGAGAATACAATGTATGAATTTTCTCTATTTCATCAAGTCGTTTGTGAATTTCTTCACCAGTCAAATGGGCGTCTTCCTTTGGAAAGTTGTCAACAAATTGTTCCATTCTGTAAAGCTTTGAAGTATTAACCCCTGTGTTAGCTATACTAAGAGACTGTGAAACACAGTCTTTTCCATCAAAACAGTTAAATTCAATGGACATAAGTCCAACATCAACTGTACATGTAACATGAAGTTCCTTTGAAAGTCTGTTCATTGAAGTTCTTACACGCCATGCACCTGTGCCACAGGAAAGCATAATTAAACCAACTCTGCCAATAACAGATGCTTTTTCAATCAAACCTGACTCTTTAATTAATGTATTACTGTCATCACCGGTATAATCATGCCATGGAATTTCCATATGGTTTTTTTCCATAATATCAATGTAATTATTTGTTGGCATATATAATCGCCTCTGCTTTCGCTACATGTTTTTCTAAATGTTTTAAAAAGATGGAATTTGGAAGAAATATTCCAATTTCATCATATCTTTTATTATTTTCTACAAGTGAGTCCTGACCATAAAAAACAAATGCCATAGGGAGATTCTTTTCAAGTTCAATCATTAAGTCCCAAACTGCTGAATAGGCTTCGGCTTCAGTTTTGTTAGCCGTTACAGTGTCAGGCAATTCTCTAATAATTAATATACCTGTATTTTTTTCAAGAATCTGCTGCTTCATTTCCATATTGTCTGAAGTGTATTTATGATTATAGCTATATGCTTTTGCAAGATATATTTTTTTATTGTTATTTAATTTTTCATATATTTCATGAAAATGATTGTAGTCTTTTTCGTGAACTTTTGATTTATACTTTGGAAGTAATAATCCATTATCGTCGGTCATAATTACAGGATTTTCTATTCCGTCAGCATTAAATCTATATGGAATCAGATATGAATTTCTAAGTAAATCAAATATAGTATTTTCACAAATAGCCATCAAAAAGGCTGATAAATCTCTATTGTGATAAGCATTGAATAATGCCTGTGAGAATTCTAATGGAGATAAATAGCTATTGATTTCATCATCGCAAAAAAGATAATTGCAAAATGTTTCCTGAAGTTTTTCGCATGCCCAGGAATCATCAAGAATTTTCTGAAATAACACTTCTGTTTTTTCTTCTCTTGGAAAAATTGTTCCTTCTCTCATACAACTCACACCCTTTCTTGAAAATTTCATTCGGCTAGATTATACTATGATTATAGAAATAAGTAAAAATCATAATTGATATGATAGCAATAAGAAATTAATATACCAAGGAGAATGCCATGAATGTAAATTTAGATTATTATAAAATTTTTTATTATGTTGCTAAATATGAGAATTTTACAAGAGCAGCTCAGGTATTAGGTAACAGTCAGCCTAATGTTACAAGAGCAATGAATTGTTTGGAACAACAGATTAACAGTACTTTATTTGTTAGAACGAACAGAGGTGTGCAGCTTACACAGGAAGGAAAGCGTTTATATGAACATGTGTCAATTGCTATGGCACAACTTTTAGAGGCAGAGGAAGAACTGGCTGACGATGAAGGAATTTTTCAGGGAAGTATTTCTATTGGAGCAAGCGAAACTGCCTTAAATATATTTTTATTAGATATTCTAAAATCCTTTCACAAAATGTATCCAAAAGTAAGACTAAAAATATATAACCATTCAACGCCACAGGCAATTGAGGCTGTGAAAAGTGGCAAGATAGATTTTGCAGTTGTATCAACACCTGTAAAGGTTAAGTCGCCTTTAGAAAAAACAATCTTATGTTCATTTAAGGAAATATTAATAGGAGGAACTGATTTTGAGCATATAAAAGATGACAATATTTCTTTAAAAAATCTTAAAGACTATCCATTAATTAGTTTGGGGCAGGAAACTACTACATACGATTTTTATAATAAGATATTTTTAAAATATGGTATTGAACTTAATCCTGACACTGAGGTGGCAACTACAGACCAGATTATTCCTTTGGTAAAGTCAGATTTAGGAATGGCATTTGTTCCTGAACCTATGGCAAGAGAAAGTATTGAGAAAAACGAAATTGTTGAGATTTCTTTAAAAGAAAAAATTCCTAATAGAGAAGTATGTATTGTACATGATTGCCAGCATCCACTTAATTCTGCAGCACGAAAATTAAAAAATGAAATATGTTCCTGTTAGAGTTTCTCTTCTGCAGAACCGGCTTTGTCATTGCTTGCATAGGCTCAGCCGTAGGTATGGGAATTGTTTCAGGTTGGATGGATGCAGTGTCAATTTACATCTGTCCATTGGGAGCCATGCTTGCAGCAATAATGTTTTTCTGTGCTTTTTTTATTTTATTTGCTATAATAATTACGGATATATTTAATAAAAAATATAAGAAGAAATGTTATATGACAGCAAAGGAGAATATAAATGAACATTAGATTAGCAGAAGAAAAAGATATAGATTCAGTAATTAAATTACTAACACAGGTTTTAAATATACATGCAAAAATCAGACCGGACATTTTTATTGGTGGAACAACAAAATATACAAAAGAGGAATTAATGGAAATTTTTAATGATGCTAACAGACCTGTGTATGTGGCAGTAGATGAGAATGACAGTGTTATGGGATATGCTTTTTGTATAAAGAAGAAACAGCCATTTTCAACTAATATGGTGCCGTTTGATTCTTTATTTATTGATGATTTGTGTGTGGATCAAAATATTAGAGGAAAACATGTAGGGCAGAAGATTTTTGAGCATGTTAAGGAAGAAGCAAAGAAAATGGGCTGTTATGAAGTTACACTTAACGTTTGGGAAGGCAACGATACAGCCCGCAGATTTTATGAAAAAATGGGTATGGTTCCAAAAGAAACACAGATGGAATTTATTTTAAAATAGAGAATTAATTATGATTTGAAAGTAGTGGTTCATGTAGGTTCTATTGTCTATACTAAAAATAGGGTATGTTTAAAAGGAGCAGTTCAATGTGAATCTGCTCCTTTATTAAATGTAATTAAATTTCTTTTATTCCTGTTATGTCAGGAGATATGTTCATTGAGTAGTTGGTGTGATAGATTACAAATCCGGGCATTGCACCGGCAACTTTTTTGATGTGTTTCTTTTGAATGTAATCTATTTCAACCTTGTCCTGAGCCTGTCCCTTTGAAAAATGAGCGGCAAGTCTTGCAGCTTCCTCGAAAGTTTTGTCAGGTAATTCACTATTGTTAGCTTTTACAATAACGTGTGAACCGGGGAAAGTTTTGCTATGGAACCACCAATCGTTTCCTGTGGCAACTTTAAATGTAAGTTCTTCATTTTGAATATTGTTTTTGCCAACAAATATATCAAAGCCGTCTGAGGAGACGAAGTGAAGTGGCTTACTAAGGTTCTTTTCTTTTTTGTTATTTGTTTTCTTATGTTTAATGTAGCCTGTCTGAACAAGTTCCTGCTGAATTGCCTTTAAGTCATGCTCGCTTGTTGCCATATCAATTGATACGTTGATTGTTTCAAGATAATCAATTGATGCTTTAGTTGTCTTAATAATATCAATTAATGCATCCCCTGTACGCTTTAACTTGGCATACTTGTCATAGAACTTTTTGGCATTATCTATAGGAGATAATGTTTCATCTAATGGAATTGTAATAGGCTCTCCTGTGTAGAAATTCTCGGTTTCAAATTTCTTGGTACCAGGTTCAATTGAATATCCGTAGGCAGTGAGAATTTCGCCATATACTTTGTATTTATCTTTTTTCTCAGTGTCCTTCATCTGCTTAAGCTGAATATTGTATTTCTTTCTGTCTCTTTCAAGAGCAGTGGAAACAATACGTCTTAAGTCGGAAGATTTCTGGCGCATTCTTGTGTACAGATTCTTTTTGGAATAAAAGTCTTCCAATAATAAACTAATACTTTCGTAATTAGTTACAGTGCAATCACCATATATTGAAAGTGGAACAGCACCAAAGTCTTCAGGCTTGCCATTTTTCTCATATATTAAAGGAGTGAAGTTTCCATCTTTAATTCGGTTAATTAACTGATAAAAACTCATCCAAATAAGATTCTGGTCGCCGTGTGCCAAAACATTGGCGGGCATTGAAGAATCAAGTTTGTTCTCAAAGCAAAGACTTTCAGCTATGGCAGGACTAATTCCTGTATAAGATGTAAAGATTGCTTTTGAAACAGGCATAGCATTTGAAAAAACAGTTTCCATAAAAGATTCTCTTGTAGCTTCCATTGGATTGTGTTTATCCATGGTGTCCGGAATAAAATAAGGTTTACCCGGCAATACCTGTCTTACGGAACTCATTACAGAAGTAATATGTTTAATACTGTCGATTATCATATTGTTGTCGTCCGTAAAAATAATATTGCTGTGTTTACCCATCAATTCAATTATAAGATGCTTGATTTTTATGTCGCCAAGTTCATCAAGATGTTGAATTTCAAAATCAACGATTCGCTCAAGTCCAGGCTGTGTTATACTGACAATTCTTCCATTATTAATATGTTTTCTAAGTAACATACAGAAATTAGGTGCTGTCATTGGACTTGGTTTGTTATTATTTGTAAAATATATTAAAGGAAGGCTTGCGTTAGCACTAAGAAGCATTCTATACTGAGACTTGTCAGCTTTAAATGTAAGCATAAGCTCATCTGATTCTGTCTGTGCGATTTTATATATCCTTCCATCTTTTAAAGTGGTGTTGAATTCTTTAACAAGAGCAGCCACTGTAACGCCGTCAAAAGCCATAATATTTCTCCTTATTTAAAATGCTAGTTGAATTTTATTATTATTTCTTTATTAAGTCAACCTTGACGGTACGGCTTTCATGAATTATAATAAAGTGAATTATGACTAGGACTAGGTCATAAATTATTAAAGACTTTAGGTATACAGCGTTTAATGGCTTGTATTTGTCATATGTATACCAAGGCTGGGAGATGAAAATGTTAAAAAGTATGACGGGATTTGGCAGATTTGAAGTTTCTGAAGGCGACAGAAAGGTTACTGTAGAGATTAAGTCTGTTAATCACAGATATTTAGAGTTAGGCATTAAATTACCTAAGAAGCTTAATTTTCTTGAAGGTGAAATAAGAAATGAGTTAAAGAAGTATGTTGAAAGAGGAAAAGTTGACGTATTCATTACTTATGAAAATCAGGGAGAGGGCAATGAATGTGTAAGATATAATCCTACACTTGCAAGGGAATACTTTGAATGTTATGCAAGAATAAGTGAGGATCTTGGCATTGAGAATGATGTAAGAACAAGTTACATTATGAGAAGCCCTGATGTTATAACCATTGAGAATGAAGCTGATGACGAAGAGATTATTAAGTCTTTAGTTATTAAGGCTATTGACGGAGCAACAGAGAGACTTGTTGAAACAAGAATTGCTGAAGGTGAAAGACTGAAAACAGATTTAATTAAGAAATTAGACGGTATGGTTTTAAATGTTCAGTTTATTACTGAAAAGTCACCGATTATTGTTGAAGAATACAAGGAGAAAATCACAACAAGGATTCATGAATTGTTAGAAGAAACTCAGATTGATGAAGCAAGAATTGCTCAGGAAGTTACAATGTTTGCTGACAAGGTTTGTGTTGATGAAGAACTTGTAAGACTTGACAGTCATATTAAGGCTATGAAGGAAGCGTTAATTAATGGCGGAACAATCGGAAGAAGATTGGACTTTATAGCACAGGAAATGAACAGGGAAGCTAATACTACATTATCTAAAACATCTGACCAGGAGATTTCTGATAAGGCTATTGAACTTAAGACGGATATCGAGAAGGTTAGGGAACAAATTCAAAATATAGAGTAGGTCATATTATGAAAAAAGGTAAGTTATTAATTATTTCAGGTTTTTCCGGAGTTGGAAAAGGAACAGTTGTAAAATATATTCTTGATAATTATTCAGATTACAAGATTTCAATTTCAGCCACAACAAGAAGTCCTAGAGAGGGCGAGGTTGACGGCACACATTATCATTTCCTTACAACTGAAAAGTTTGAAGATATGATTAAGAATAATCAGCTTTTGGAGTATGCTAATTATGTAGGTAATTATTACGGAACTCCAAGAGATTTTGTTGAAAAGAACATAAATGAAGGTAATAACGTTATTCTTGAGATTGAAACTCAGGGTGCTCTTCAGGTTAAGAAGATGATGCCTGAGGCAGTTATGATTTTCGTTTTACCGCCTAATGCAGATACACTTAAAGAAAGACTTGTTGGAAGGCAGACAGAGACTATGGAAGTTATTAACAAGCGTTTAAGCAAGGCTGCAGAAGAAACAGGTGTTATTGATAAATATGATTATTTTGTAATAAATGATGAGATTGCAGATTGTGCAGCATGTATTAATGACATTGTAACAGACAATAATCCGGAACTTATAGGTTCTGATTGTGTTAATAAGATTAAAAATGATATTTTAAAGTTTTCGAAAGGAGAATAAATATGTTACATCCATCATATTCAGATTTAATGGCAGTAGCTAATAGTGAGGTTGAAGATGGCGAACAGCCGGTAGTACAGAGCAGATATTCTATCGTTATGGCTACATCAAAGAGAGCCAGACAGATTATTGCAGGTGATGCACCTTTAGTTGAAAAAGCAGAGGGAAAGAAGCCTTTATCAATAGCTGTAGAAGAGCTTTATAATTCTAAAATTAAGATTTTAGGAGATGATGAGGAAGAATAAGTGTCAGTAGTGACACTTTTTTTCTATAATCTTATAGAGGAGTGTATATTTGAAGATTTTATTTGTATCTCTTGGCTGTGACAAGAACTTAGTAGATTCTGAACATATGTCAGGACTTTTGTCTAAGGCAGGCTATGAATTTACTGATGATGAGACACAGGCAGATATTATCATTATAAATAGTTGTTGTTTCATAAAGGATGCTAAGGAAGAAAGCATTGAGACTATTTTTGAAATGGCAAGATATAAAGAAGAAGGACAGTGTAAAGCTTTAGTTTTGGCAGGATGTCTTGCACAGAGATATCATGAAGAAATTAAAACAGAAATTCCGGAAGTGGATATTTGCATTGGAACAACAGCAATTGACAGCATTGTAAGTGCCCTTGATGATTACTTTAAAGAACATAAGAAGAAAGAATATTTAAAGGACGTTGATTTCCTTGCGGCTGCTAATGCGCCACGTAATCTTTCAACTATGGGCAGTTATGCATATCTTAAGATTGCTGAAGGTTGCGACAAACATTGTACTTACTGTATTATTCCAAAGGTACGTGGAAATTACAGAAGCGTAAAGATGGAATACTTGATAGATGAAGCAAAGAAACTTGCCGAGCAGGGAGTTAAGGAGCTCATTCTTGTAGCACAGGAAACTACAATGTATGGAAAAGATATTTACGGAAAGAAGTCCCTTCATATTCTTTTAAAAGAATTAGCTAAGATTTCAGGTATTTACTGGATTAGAATTTTGTATTGCTATCCGGAAGAAATATATGATGAATTAATTGATGTTATAGCATCAGAAAAGAAGATTTGTAATTATCTGGATTTACCAATTCAGCATGCAAGCGATACTATCTTAAAGAAGATGGGAAGAAGAACAACAAATAAAGACTTGCGTGACATAATTGGAAAGCTTAGAAAGAGAATCCCTGATATTGTTCTTAGAACAACATTAATAACAGGATTCCCGGGTGAAACAGAAGAAGATCACCAGATTAATCTTGATTTTGTAAATGAGATGGAATTTGAACGTCTGGGAGTGTTTACTTATTCAGCAGAGGAGAATACTCCGGCAGCTAACATGCCTAATCAGATTGATGAGGAAGTAAAAGAAGACAGACGTAATGACATTATGGAATTACAGCAGGATATTGTGTTTGACAATTCAGAAAAACACATTGGAAAAACATACATAGCTATGATTGAAGGAAGAATATCCGGTGAAAATGCTTATATGGGACGTACTTATATGGATGTTCCGGGCATTGACAGTAATATTTTCATAATTACAGACGAAGAACTTATGACAGGCGATTTTGTCAAAGTTAAAGTTACAGGTATTAATGACTATGATCTTATTGGTCAGTTAGATGAATAGAATGGAGGAATTTATGAATTTACCTAACAAATTAACAATATTTAGAATTCTATGTATTCCTGTTTTTGTTGTATTAATGTTAGTTAATACTATACCTTACAACAATTATATTGCAGTTGGAGTTTTTATTATTGCAAGTTTAACAGATATGCTTGATGGAAAGATTGCAAGAAAGTATAATCTTGTAACTAATTTTGGAAAGTTTATGGATCCTTTAGCAGATAAACTTTTGGTTAGTGCAGCACTTATCTGTCTTTGCGGAAGCAAGATTCCGGTATGGATTGTTATTATAATTATAAGCAGAGAGTTGTTTATAAGTGGTTTTAGAACATTAGCTGCAGATCAGGGAATTGTTCTTGCCGCAGGATGGTGGGGAAAATTTAAAACAACATTCCAGATGATAATGATTATTGTCCTAATCCTTGATATCCCTCTTAAAGCATTTGATATCATTGGTTGGATTTTAATATGGATATCTCTTGCACTTACAATTATTTCTATGATTGATTATGTGGCAAAGAATATTCAGGTTTTAAAAAATTAATTCTATGAAAAATAACGGAGGAAAATTATGTTGGCGTACAGAGATTTGACTAAAGAACAGTTAGAGGAAGAGTTATTAAAGCAGAAGGAAGCTTACAAGGAGATATGTGCAAAAAATATTAGCCTTGACATGTCCAGAGGAAAACCGGGACCTGACCAGTTAGATTTATCAATGGATATGCTTGATGTATTTAACAGCAAGTCAGAATTAAAGAGTGAAAACGGTTTTGATTGTAGAAACTATGGTGTTATGGATGGTATTCCTGAAGCAAAGAAGTTAATGGCTGATATAATGGGTACTAAGCCTGAAAACGTTATTGTTTATGGAAATGCAAGTTTAAATATCATGTATGACACAGTTTCACGTTCATACACACATGGAGTTAACGGTTCTACACCTTGGTGTAAACTTGAAAAAGTCAAATGGTTATGCCCTGTTCCGGGATATGACAGACATTTCGCTGTTACAGAGCAGTTTGGCATTGAAATGATTAATGTTCCATTGTTAGAAGATGGCCCTGACATGGATATGGTAGAAGAATTAGTAAGTAAGGACGCTGCAATAAAAGGTATTTGGTGTGTTCCAAAATATGCTAACCCTACAGGAACATCTTATTCAGATGAAGTAGTAAAGAGAATGGCTGCATTAAAGCCGGCAGCAGAAGACTTTAGAATATATTGGGATAATGCTTATGGAATTCATCATTTATACGATGACGAGGCTAATCAGGATCAGATTCTAGATATTCTTTCAGAATGTGAAAAGGCAGGAAATTCTGATATGGTTTATGAATTTGCATCAACATCTAAGGTAACATTCCCTGGTTCCGGTGTGGCTGCACTTGCAACTTCAAAGAATAATATTGAATTTATTAAGAAGCAGATGACTATTCAGACAATTGGTCATGACAAAATCAATCAGTTAAGACACGTAAGATACTTCAAAGATATTAATGGAGTTAAAAAGCATATGATGAAACATGCTGAAAAACTCAGACCTAAATTTCAGGCTGTTATTACAATGCTTGACAAGGAATTAAAAGATGCTGACATTGCAACATGGACAAACCCTAAGGGTGGATATTTCATTTCTTTTGATGTAATGGAAGGCTGTGCTAAGAAGGTTGTTCAGATGTGTAAGGAAGCAGGAATGGTACTTACAGGAGCAGGAGCAACATATCCTTATGGAAAAGATCCTGAAGATAAAAATATTAGAATCGCTCCATCATTCCCTTCACCTGAAGAATTGGTTGAAGCTAGCAAGATTTTAATTGTTTGCACTAAGATTGCAACAATTGAAAAAATGCTTGATAAATAATGTCAAAAATATTGAACAATATAGAAAATAGGTTACATTGATTTTGTGTAACCTATTTTTTATTTCATATGTAGTAAATCTAAATGAAACTTTGTTATACTTATATGAAAGATTAACTATTATTGTAGGTCTTTTATTATTTTGAGTATTTTTTCTTTTAAAACAGTATCACATTTTTTTAGCTCTAAAATTATCTGTTGGTCAAGTGATTCGTTGTCGGAAGAATATTCTTCGCTGACAACATAGTCAAGGGTTGTGTTCATGGCTTTACATATGTAAACTAACGTGTTAAGTGATACTTTGCTATGGCAGTTTTCGATATTGCTTATATGGCTTACATTTACATCTGCGGCAGTTGCAAGATATTCCTGGGTAAGTCCCATTGAAACTCGTTTTCTTCTGATTTTGTTGCTTATAGCTTTGTAATTAATCTCTTTCATTTTCGCTACCTCATCTTTCTGTTTCATTAAATTTTATTATGAATGAAAATGTTACTTAATAAGCCGTAACTATAAAATGTTTACCTACAGGAAAAATATGGAAAAAGATTTATCAATACTTTTAAAAAATCACATTAAATCCCCAAGAATTATAAAAATGTATGATAAAAATTCAATTATTATGTTGCTTATTGAATGAACAAGTAGTAAGATGTACTTATGGTTAAAGCAATGTACGATAAATGCTAATTTACACAGAAAGTTCTATAAAAAATTTTCCGTTGGTATTGACAGGACTAAAATATTATATTAATATTATTACGAACACAAGTTCGAAAAGAGAGGAAGACGACGATATGAATAAAGAAGATAAATTAAAAGCATTGGATGCAGCCATTGCGCAGATTGAAAGACAGCATGGTAAAGGTTCAATTATGAAGTTAGGAGATTCAGGTAAGTCTATGAATGTGGAAACTATTCCTACAGGTTCTTTAAGCTTGGATCTTGCTTTGGGTATGGGAGGAATACCTAAGGGCAGAGTAGTTGAAATCTATGGACCTGAATCAAGTGGTAAGACTACTGTAGCTCTTCATATGATTGCGGAAGTTCAGAAGAGAGGCGGGGTTGCAGGTTTTATTGATGCAGAACATGCACTTGATCCTGTATATGCTAAGGCTATAGGTGTTGATATTGATAATTTATATATTTCACAGCCTGACTATGGAGAACAGGCACTTGAAATTACTGAAACAATGGTAAGATCAGGTGCAGTTGACATTATAGTAGTTGACTCTGTTGCAGCATTAGTTCCTAAGGCCGAAATTGACGGCGAAATGGGTGAATCTCATATGGGACAGCATGCACGTCTTATGTCACAGGC
>OLRA01003988.1_pt1 | contig 12230 bp, 10 predicted proteins | sample 1673011 | NCBI WGS metagenome assembly OLRA01 (sample SAMEA3136746, study PRJEB25190) | human gut metagenome | reverse complement strand
GCACGCGTGAATCATCAGCGGCGCACCCAGCTCACCGGAGTCAATGATGCGCTTCATCTCGGCGTAGCCGCGGTCATAGTGGCGCATAAAGCCGACCTGTACCAGACGCTTGCCATGTGCGGTCTCGGCCGCGATGATTTTCTCGCAGTCGGCGGCACTCTGTGCCAGCGGCTTCTCGCAGAACACCTGCTTGCCCGCTTTAAGAGCCTCAAGCACATAGCCTGCGTGGCTCGGGTCGGACGAGGTGATAACGACCGCCTGCACCTCCGGTGCTGCAATCAGCTCCTCGCCGGTCTTGTATGCCTTCATGCCTTCATACTGCGCCGCAACCTTAATCGCAGCTTCTTCAAAATAGTCTGCACAGGCAACAACCTGACAGCCCGGAACAAGGTCCGTCAAGCGTCGAATGTGATCGCGGCCGATTGCGCCGCAGCCGATAACACCAATATTCAGCATGCTGATCCTCTCCTTTTTAACAACAGGAATAATCACTTAAAATCTCGTTAATACACGCGGATTCCCGCGTTTTTCACACTTTTTCTTCATTGCATACATTGTACCGCAATCTCTCCGTCACGGTCAACCGTCCCACCAAAACATTGGAAGCCTGCCTAAAAAAGCACCGCAAATTTATGGCAAAATGAAGGCTCAAAAGCAGATGACAGTGCATTTTTGATTGTGCACTGTGCGTAGTTATGCTTGACGTCAGCGCTGCTCTCCCCTATACTTTGAAGTAGCAAAGGAGAATGTGTCAATGGCAGTTACCATACAAAAAATCGCAGAACTGTCCGGTGTGTCGCGCGGCACGGTGGACCGTGTGCTGCACGGACGCCCCAACGTCAATCCGATGATACGCGAAAAAGTTGTCCGTGCCGCAGAAAAACTAGGCTACCAGCCTCCAGTGCCGCCGAAATCGGCAGATTGCAGGCAAGCGGCTATTCTCATTCCGCAATGGACGGATGGGCACTTCAACCGTCAGATCGTCAGCGGCATTCGCAAGGCACTGCGCTATATCGCCGATCCAGCGTTTGTACTGACCGAGCAGCTGCTGCGTACCATGACCATGCAGGAGCTGCTCCGCGCGATGGACGAGCAGATTCGTTCCGGCGTGGATGGACTCATCATCCGTGCCGAGAATACGCCGGAGGTCCGCGCCGCCATCGAGCAGGCAGTGCAGCAAGGCGTGACCGTCATTACCTACGATGCCGACGTGCCGGACAGCGGCCGTCTGTGCTATGTCGGGCAGGATTTAGTCCGCGCCGGCGCAATCGCTGCAGGCGTTATGGCGCGGCTCATTCGTCCGCCCGAACATGTACTCATCGTCTCCGGCAACCTGCGTATGGAATCACACAAGGGCCGTGTGGACGGTTTCTGCCGCCGGCTGCTCGAGCTTGGATTCTCCGAGGACGCCTATCAGGTTATCGAGACCAACGAAATGCCCGATCTTACGAGCGAACTGGTCGCACAGTCGCTCGTCTCGGACAGCCGCCTGCATGCGGTCTATATGGCGAACCAGCCGCTGTCCGGCTGCATTTCCGGCATCCGAAAAGCACGCCGCGCCGTACGGCCCCATATCATCTGCAACGACCTCACACCTGCCGCGAAGCGGTATCTGCGGGACGGCACGGTGGATTTTGTCGTCGGTCAGACCTTCTCGCAGGAGTCGTTTCAGGCGGTTTTGGCAATGTATCAAATGCTGCTGCACGGTGTGAAGCCGAAGCGTGAACTGTATTATACCGATCTGCGGTTGATCACGCAGGAGATGTTGTAGCGGGAGATTTCATTTTTCATTTGTTCATTATCATGGTGCAGATCGGATAAACGGCGGGGTGAGGGCACCTCGCCCTATGAATATATAATAAAGATGATACCAATGAGGATAAAATTCGCAGCGGAGGTGAAACCGTATGTGCAGCAGTAATTTATCTGATACTGCGAATATGTCGAGACATGGGAGCACACTGTGCTCCCCTACGGCAGAAAAAATTCTCTGCCGTTCCCTATCCCCGCCCGGAAAGGGCGCAGCACTCTCTGCAAACTTCGTGCCGAATAAATCAATCCAAATTCACGCAAAAAAGAGCCGCTTTACAGCGACTCTTTTTTGTTTGATATGCGCGGACTGATTACTTAGCAGCCAGACGGCGAGCCTTAGCAGCCATGCGCTCACGGGTAACGTCGAGCAGTACGGCGCCGATGATAACCAGGCCGAGTACGAGGTTCTGTACTGCCGAAGAAACGGACAGCAGGGAGAAGCCGTTACGCAGAACAGCGATGATCAGCGCGCCGAGCATGGTACCAACCATGGTGCCCTTGCCGCCCATGAAGGATGCGCCGCCGATGATGCAGGCTGCGATTGCGTCGGTATCGTACGGCTGGATTGCGTTAACGCCGTTGCAGATACCGGAACGACCGATGGATACGATACCAGCCAGAGCTGCCATGAAACCGGACAGGGTGTAGCAGAAGGTCAGCACGTTAGCGGAGTTGATACCGGACAGACGAGCTGCTTCCGGGTTGCCGCCTACACAGTAGATGGAACGGCCCAGAGCGGTCTTGGTCAGCAGGATGTGCATGATAACGTAGATGACAAGTACTACGATAAAGGATACCGGGAAGCCGGCTACGGTCGAAGAACCGAGCCACATAACAGCATCATTACCGGAGAAGGATACCATCTGAGAGTTGGTGATGATCAGCGCACCGCCCCACAGTACGTTCTTCATACCGAGGGTAGATACGAACGGATGCGGCAGGTGCAGACGGGTAAGAAGCATACCGTTGATCCAGCCGATCAGGGTGCCGCCAACGATGGCAACAACCAGCAGCAGAACCGGATTGTTCATGCCCTTGTTAACCAGCATACCTGCAAGGCAGGCAGCGAACGTTGCGTTCGCACCTACGGACAGGTCGATGCCGGCGGTGATCAGGCAGAGCAGCATACCGGTGGATACCAGTGCATTAAACGAGGTCTGCTTGAGAACAGACATCATGTTGGAATACTTAAAGAAGTTCGGCGAAGCGATCGCCAGAACTACACAAAGGATTACCAGTGCGCCAAAAGTACCAGCATAAGACATCAAACTGCTGGATTTCTTCGATTTAGTCATCTAATTTACCTCCCCAAGCTGCCTTCATAAGGTCTTCCTGATTGAAATGTTCGCTGTCACGGTCTACTTCGGCCATTACTTCGCCGCCGCGCATTACGATTACGCGGTCGGACATGCCGAGGATCTCAGGCATTTCCGAAGATACCATGATAACGCACTTGCCCTGCTTGACAAGGCTGTTCATTACGTTGTAAACCTCGACCTTTGCGCCGACGTCGATACCACGGGTCGGTTCGTCAAAGATAAAGATCTCTGCATCCGTGTTGACCCACTTGCCGATTACGACCTTCTGCTGGTTACCACCGGACAGCTGGCCTACGATCTCGTCGATCGACGGGGTCTTGATGCGCAGCGACGCAATATTCTGCTCGCCTGTCTCGAGGATCTTCTTTTCGTTCAGGAACAAGCCCGAAGAGAAGCCCTTCATGTTAGCAAGAATCAGGTTGGTGCGAATGGTCTGAGCCAGTACCAGACCCTGTCCCTTACGGTCCTCGGTGAGGAACGCAATGCCATGCTTGATAGCCTGACGCGGGGACTTGATATGTACTTCCTTGCCCTTGATCTTGATCTTGCCGCTGTCGATCGGATCTGCGCCGAATACTGCGCGCATGATCTCGGTACGACCGGCGCCGACCAGACCTGCAAAGCCCAGAATCTGTCCGCCGTATGCCTTGAAGGATACATCGTTCAGGACGCCTGCCTCAACAACGTTGTCAACCTCGAGCATCGGCTCCTTGGACTTTTCGCCGAATTCCTTCGGGAACTGGTTGTCCAGCGAACGACCTACCATTGCGGTGATCAGGGAGTCATTATCCCACTGATCGATCGGCTTGGTTGCGATGAACTCACCGTCACGGATAACCTCAACGCGGTCGCACAGCTCGAACAGCTCCTCCAGCTTATGGGATACAAAGACGATGCCGATGCCGCGTGCCTTCAGGTCACGGCAGGTCTTCATCAGCTGCTCAACCTCTTTCTCGCCCAGAGAGGAGGTCGGCTCGTCCATAATAATCATTTTTGCGTTGATCAGAACCGCCTTCGCGATCTCGATCATCTGCTGTACGCCCATACCAAAGTTACCTGCCGGCTTGGTCGGGTCTACGTCCTGACCGAGCGAAGCCATAACTTCCTTTGCCTTTTTATGCATGGTCGGGTAATCCAGCAGAGTACCCTTTTTGATCCACTTGTTGATGAAAATGTTGTCAGTAATGCTCAGCAGCTTCTCAATGTTAAGCTCCTGATATACGCACGCGATGCCAGCCGCTGCCGAATCGTTCGGGTCCTTAAAATGCTGCTCGACGCCGTCTACATAAATCTGACCCTCGTCTGCCTGATGTACACCAGTCAGCACCTTGATCAGCGTAGATTTGCCTGCGCCGTTCTCACCGATCAGGCCGAGGATCTCGCCCGGCTTGACGGAAAGCTGCATGTTTTTCAGAGCCACTACGCCCGGAAAACGCTTGGTCGCGTTTTTCAGTTCTACTACGTATTCACTCATTTGCATATCACCTTTTCTTCTCCGAGATGAAGTGCGGGACAAAGTAAACTGTTCTCGGTTCAGTTCCCTAAGGAAAAGCCTGCCCAGTGCAAGCTCTTTACCATTTCTTGTCCGCGGGAGCATGTTTGAAAAGAGAACCCCTGCAGAGATTGAAATCGAGCAGGGGTTTCTTCTCGTTCACTTAAATGCTGGAACTAATGGAAAACCACAAGCGTGTGGGATGGATTGCTTAGCCGATGTAGCCCTTCAGCTTATCCAGGCGCTCCTGAGCGTTATCCTTGGTGACAACGGAGCAGCCGGAGTCGATGAACTTCTCCAGGGTCTCACCGTTAACAGCCTTTACAGCAGCCTCAACTGCCTTGTAGCCCATGTCGTATGCTTCCTGAGCAACGGACATGGTCTCCTCACCAGCGAGGATAGCGTTGCAAGCGGACTGAATGCCGTCGAAGCCAACGAAGATGGTCTTCGCGTAAGCAGCGTTGCCCTTTGCAGCACGAGCAGCAGCCATAGCCATATCGTCGTTGTTGCAAACGATGATAGCGACGCCTTCCGGATGGTTCTGCATGATTGCTTCCATCGAGGTAGCAGCCTTATCAGCAACAGCGTCAGCGTACTGGATCTCGTCCTTCAGGAACTCGCCGCCAGCCTCGGTAACGCCCTTCTCATAACCGGTCAGACGTGCGGTAGCAGTGCCGTCGCCCTGTACGCCGGAAATTGCGATTGCCTGAACCTTATCCCAGCCAGCAGCCTTAGCAGCCTCTACGGCAGCCTTGCCGCCTTCTGCAGCAGCATCCTCGTTGCCGGTACCTACGAAGGACAGAACCTCAGGTGCATCGATGTTGGTATCAACTGCAACGATCGGTGCGGTCTGGCCAGCGATCAGGGTCTTAACGAGGTCAGCCTGCAGCGGAGCGATAACGAATGCATCGTATGCGCCGGAGTTCAGGTCGGTCTCGATCATATTCTGCTGCTCGTCGTAAGCGGTCTCGGAGGTAGCGCCCTTAACCTCAACCTTTACGTCCGGGTTGTCCTTGGAGTAAGCCTCAGCACCAGCCTTAACGTAGCTCCAGTACTCGGAAGCAGTCGTCTTCAGGATAACGTCAACAGAGCAGCCGGAAGTGGTGCCAGCCTTAGCGCCGCCATCCTTCTGGGTGTCGCCGCCAGCCGGGGTAGAAGAACCGCCGCCGCAAGCTGCAAGGCTTGCAACCATAGCGCCAGTCATCAGCATAGCAAGTAATCTCTTCTTCATGATAAAAACCTCTCTCCTTTTTCATGCGGAGCAAACAGACTCTCAGGTTGTCTGCTCTGCGGTCGGTTCCCACTGCTGTGGGACTTAGGAACGCTCCAACGTTCTGGTAATATTTTAATGCAATAATACCGTTTTGGCAACCCTTCGTTGTTATTTTTGTAAGAGGTGGTGATTTTCGCATGTTTCGTTTTGTGCACATTCACAAATTCCTGCTTTGACAATCGAAAACCAGACGCTGTGCATTGTGCATTTTTATTTTTCTTGCGGCATTTTTCCTATAAAATCATGGGAATTTCATGGTCGTTTTGGGCATATTTTGGAGACATCTCTTGCCAGCAAAGGTTACAATGTGGTAAAATTACCGTATCCTAATGAGAGAAGGAATATGACAATGAAGCTTGCTATCAAAACCTGCACGCTGGATATGCCCTATGAGCAGATGCTCGACTTCTGCGTGGAGCAGAAAATTGCCGCCATTGAAATCGGCACCGGCAACTGGTCGGGTGCGCCGCACTGTGACCTCGACCTTCTGGTAAGCGACAAGACCGCCCGCGAAAAATGGTATGATGCCATGCGTGAGAAGGGTCTGGAGCTGTGCGCGCTCAACTGCTCAGGCAACCCGCTCGCGTATGAAAAGGACATGGATGTAACAAAGAAAACCTTTGAGCTGGCGCATCAGCTCGGAGTAAAGAAGATCGTTATGATGAGCGGTCTGCCGGTCGGCTGCGAGGGCGATAAAACGCCGGTGTGGATCACGACCTCGTGGCCGCCCGAGACGCAGGACATTCTGGATTACCAGTGGAATCAGGTTGCGATTCCCGCATGGAAAAAGCTCGTTAAGCTGGCAGAAGATTGCGGAATCGAGCGGATTGCGCTCGAAAACCACGGTATGCAGCTAGTTTACAACCCGGAAACGCTGCTCCGTCTGCGTGAGGCTGTCGGCCCGATGATCGGCATGAACCTTGATCCGTCCCACCTGTTCTGGATGGGCGGCGATCCGATCGAAGCAGCCCGTGTGCTCGGTGAGCACGGTGCAATTTACCATATCCACGGCAAGGATTCACGGCCGGAGCGCCGCTACTGGCAGCCAAACGGCATGCTGGATACCAAGCCGATCGACGCATTTGCCCGCCGCTCGTGGAACTATGTTGCCGTCGGCGCGGGACACGATGCCAAGTGGTGGAAGGAGTTTTTCTCGGTTGTCCGCATGTCGGGCTACAACGATGAGATTTCCCTTGAAATGGAAGATTTGACGCTCTCCATGCTCGACGGTCATCTCGCCAGCCTGCAGGTGCTGCGCGAAGCGCTCAATATTGGTTAAGGCAACACCGCACAATTAAAGCGGCGGTGCTTTGCGGAAATTTTGTGTCCTGACTTTGTTGCAGTTTCACGGTAATACATCAAGTATTACCGCAAAACTGTGCCTCGTCAGTACGCAAAATTTACTCGCAAATCACTCTTGTTCAATTATGCGGTATTGCCTCAAATCTTATATCTATAATAACAGGTGCTGTAATTTCAACTTACAGCACCTGTTTTCTTTATTATATTAAGTCTCAGCGTTCCTTAAGAGAAATATAAGGCTCCGCAGGCTGCACGCAGCGGTACGCCGGACGGATGATCTTATCCGTGTTGATCAGCTCCTCCAGGCGATGCGCGCTCCAGCCGACGATACGTGCCATGGCGAACACCGGCGTGTACAATTCCGGCGGCAACCCCAGCATAGAATACACAAAACCTGAGTAAAAATCAACATTTGCAGACACGCCCTTATAGATGTGGCGTTCCTGCGCGATAACCTTGGGCGCCATCTCCTCGACCATGGTGTACAGCGCGAAATCCGCGTCTCTGCCCTTCTCGTGCGCCAGCTGACCGACGAAGGATTTGAACACCTGCGCACGCGGATCCGATATCGAGTACACAGCGTGGCCCATGCCATAGATGAGTCCCTTCTGGTCAAATGCCTCACGGCGCAGCAGCTTGACAAGATAGTCCGCGACTGCCTGCTCATCCGTGGTGTCCGTCACGTTTTTCTTCATATCCTCGAACATCTGCACGACCTTGTAGTTCGCTCCGCCGTGTTTCGGGCCTTTCAGCGAACCGAGCGCCGCTGCAATAGCCGAATAGGTATCCGTGCCGGAGGACGTGACGACATGTGTTGTGAACGACGAGTTATTGCCGCCGCCGTGCTCCATGTGCAGCACAAGCGCCAGATCGAGCACGCTTGCCTCAAGCGGCGTGTACTGCATATCCGGGCGCAGCATGCGCAGAAAGTTGGATGCGGTAGACAGACTGTCCGACGGGTAGTGAATGTACATGCTGCCGCCGCACTCGTAGTGATTGTAGGCGTGATAGGAATACACCGCCAGCATCGGAAAGACCGAAATCAGCATCAGGCACTGCCGCAGCACGTTGGGCAGGCTGATATCATCCGCGTTGCTGTCGTAGGATGCCAGCGTGAGCACACTGCGCGACAGGCTGTTCATCATATCGTGCGTCGGCGCCTTCATGATGACATCGCGGGTGAAATTGGTCGGCAGCGTGCGTCCCTGCGCCAGCAGAGCCTTGAAGTCGCCCAGCCGCTTTGCATCCGGCAGCTCGCCGAACAGGAGCAGGTACGCAGCTTCCTCGTAGCCCTTGCGGCCGTCCCGAACAAAGCCCTGCACCAGATCCTGAATGCGAATGCCGCGATAGTACAGCTCGCCCTCACAGGGCACGATTTCGCCGCCTATCTCCTTGCGGGAGATAATGTCCGAAATGTTGGTCAGACCGGCCAGTACGCCCTGTCCATTGATGTCGCGCAGACCGCGCTTGACATCGTACTTGCGGTACAACGCCGGATCAATGCGGCTGTTCGAGCGGCAGAGCGCCGCCAGCGCTTCCACGCGCGGCGTGACCTGTAAAATATCGTGTTCCGGTGTCATGATGATTCCTCCCTTTGACTGCATTGTGTGATATATTTATTGTATCAGAATCCACTCGCGTTTACATGACATTTTTTGCACAGTTCCGTTAACAATTCGTGAATTTTTTCGCACATTTCAGCAGTTACACAGGATATGCCCACCAATTTGATAAATTTATGCACAAAAAGGCACAATGAGTTTCTCATTGTGCCTTTTGGAACTCTGCAATTTTTGTTTAGCGGATAACCATGCGGATCAGCGGATAAAGTTCATCATCGTGCGCGGGTGGCTCTCCGGCGGCTCGATTCCGGCCTTGTCGATCACCTTGAGCATCCATGCGATATTGCGGCCCAGCTTTTCGATGACCTCAACGCCCTCGATATCCTGCACAGCCTCGCCCTTGTCTGCGCCGTGTACGGCGTTCCAGTAGTCCGAGGTGACAAGCACCATCTCCATGGTGTTGATCGTGCCGAGCAGCTGCTGGTAGGTCTCCATGCCACCCGAACGGCGCAGCGTACACAGCGCCGCACCGACCTTGTGCTTCAGCTGATTATCGCCGCAGCCTGCCGCCAGAATCAGACGGTCGAGCACGCACTTCATACCGCCCGCAATGCCGCCGTGGTACACCGGAGACGCGAGCACGATGCCGTCCGCCTCAATGCACTTGGCGATGATTTCATTTACACCGTCGTCGTCCTGCACGCAGCGCAGCGTGCCGTTGTCCAGGCAGTGATAGCACGCCATGCACGGATGCACCTTCGCCCCCGGCTGACATACTTCAAACTCGATGCCCTCCTGCTCGAGCACCTTGCCGAGCACCTCGAGCATCTGCGCACAGTTGCCGTCCTTGCGCGGCGAGCCGTTGATTGCTACAACTTTCATATCCTTTTCCTCCGTGTTTTCTCTATTTTCAGTGCGCGTCCGCACTGTTTTTGACGAATATTGGACTTATAAATGCTTTTCGTTCTCCAGCCGGTACAGCCGCATCACGACCAGCGTATGATTCAGCTGCGGCCCCATCAGCAGGATCATGCTGACGATATACAGCCACAGCATCAGTACGATAATCGCCGCCAGAGAGCCGTACAGCACAGAATACCGCGCCATATTGTCCACATAGAACGAAAATCCAAGCGAGACCAGAATCCACGCTACCAGCGAGAACAGCGCCCCCGGCCACACCTCACGGAACCTAAGGTGCAGATTGGGCACGACCTTGTTGAACAGCATGAGGAACACGAAAATAAACGCGATCATCACCCAGAAGCTGGCATCGTGCAGTCCGTCCATCACAGCCGGCGGCACCGGCAGATATTTCGGTACAACGCGGATGATGGTTCGTCCGGCGACAACGAGCACAAAGCTGCACACAACCGAAACAAGAAAGCCCGCCGTAATGCCGAACGAAATGAGCACGTCCTTGACCATGCCGCGCGAGATTTCAACGTGGTAAATATCATTGACCGTGCGCATCATTGAGCGCACCGCACGGGACAGGAAATACAGCGTCAGACCCAGACCGACGATCATCGGGCTGAACGACGGCGTGCCGGTCAGCTGCTGAATATAGCCGCCTATGAGCTGCTGCAGACTTTTCGGCAGCATTTCCAGCACCGGCTGCATCCCCTCGATTGACAGATCAAGCTGTGCGAGCATGGAGTTGACGAACATCAGCAGCGGGAACATGGAAAACAGCAGAAAATACGAAAGCTCTGCCGCAGACTGCGGAATGCCGTCATCAAAAAAGCGGTAAACCATGCGCTTGATCAGATATAGCCATCGGTTTTGACCGTTCATTGCGTCCCTCCCCTGTGTCGGTAAATTGTGCTGTACTTATCATATCAGCTTTTTATCAAATTTACAACTTGCGTTTTGGCTTCATCTATTGTATACTGATAAAAACAGAACATTTGTTCTGATTGGAGGGTGTGTCATGGCGGATCTGCGTCCGGTGACCTGCTGTTTTTCCGGCTACCGAATTGAAAAAATGCCGTTCCGGAACGAGGACTGTCCCGCTGCGCGCGAGCTGTTCGCCGCACTCGATGCTGCGGTCGCAGAGGCCGCCGCTGACGGCTGTACGCGGTTTCTCTCCGGTATGTCCACCGGGTTCGACCTGTGGGCCGCCGAAGCTGTTCTGCGCGCGCGCGCCGCACTCCCGGTGCAGCTGCTGTGTGCTGTGCCGTTCGACGGACAGGCCGATCGGTTTCCGCTCGAGTGGAAACGCCGGTTCAACCGCTGCCTGCTCGCCGCAGATAAGGTGTACGCGCTCTCGCGGAGCTATCACGCCGGGTGCTTTGCCGCGCGCAACCGGTTTATGGTGGATGCATCGTCAAGGCTCATCTGTTACTATGATGGACGGTCGGGCGGTACGGCGCAGACCGTGCATATGGCTGAGCAGAGCGGACTGAAAATTGTAAATCTCGCGGACGGACAGCTTTCGCTGCTGTAAAAAGGACTGACCGATGGGTCAGTCCTTTTGTTTTGCATTTGTTTGCGTATGTGTTCTCTGTAGAACGGCGGGATGGGTCATCCCGCCGTTTCTCTCTAAATTGCACCGATTTTACTCAGCTATACACAGCATCGTAGGGGCGCACCAATGTGTGCGCCCTAAACGAACCGCCACCTATGAAAAAGGGCGGACACATTGGTCTGCCCCTATGGTAATCTGTTCAGGTAGATTGCATCACGGCGTTGCTGTTACGAATTGCAGATTTCATCCAGCTGAGTAAGAATCTCACTGCCGTTTTTCAAATCATGCACCCAGCCGTTGCCGTTGTACACAAAATTAAGTTCACCGATATTAAGGAAGGTCGGCGTATCATTATACACCGCGATGATTTCGTAGCTGACCTTATCCATCGAGCAGCTATGCTGCGAACGCGGAACACGTTTGGCCTGCACCTGTGTCAGCGTTTCGCGCAGAGCTGTTTGATTGACCTGCTCGGTCAGTTCGGTCATATCCGCGCCATTGACGCGCCAGATACGCACGTTCCAGAAGCCGTCCATGTCCGGCATGGGCGTGTACGGCACAAGCCAAACCGCTGCTCCGACGCACACCAGTATGCCCGCCAATGCAAATGCGATTCGTTTTTTCATGTCGGTTCCTCCCTTTTATTGTTTATCAAGCAGCGCAAGAAGTTTCTCGCTGCCGGACAGCTTATGCACCCACGGTGACATACTTTCTGTGACCTCATACGCATAACTCGGTTCACCGAGGCTGAAACATACGGTTTTATCGCCGTATACCACCTGAATCTGATAGCAGTCTTCGCTGATGCCACGATGATAACTCGGCAGACGGCGCGCTCTGATTTGCGGCAGCAGTTCGCATACGGCGTTCGTATCAACGGTATTCCCTTTGTCCCACAAAAGCTCCGTAACTTCCCCGCCATCCTTGAACACCGGAAAATTCAGACCAATCCGCTTTAGCGGATATTCAGACTCGTCATTCCTGTAAATTTCAATTTCCT
>OLRA01003968.1_pt1 | contig 12272 bp, 10 predicted proteins | sample 1673011 | NCBI WGS metagenome assembly OLRA01 (sample SAMEA3136746, study PRJEB25190) | human gut metagenome | reverse complement strand
TACCTGTCTCAAGCGGCTGGTTTACGGACTGTCTGTCTACAATACCCGGTGCTTCCTGTTCAATTGCACGGTAATCATCTGCCGGGATTTCACCTTTTCCATCGATTGGTGCGCCAAGTGCATTGATAATCCTTCCAAGATAGTCATTTCCTACCGGAACACCTGCTTTTTTCTTCGTGCGTGTTACTTTTGTGCCCTCTTTGATCTCTGTATCTTTTCCAAGAATGATACAGCCGATCTGGTCACGTCTGATATCCTGAACCATACCACGGATGCCGTTTTCAAATATAACGATCTCACCATACATGGCATGCTCTATTCCATAAATGGTTGCGATCCCATCGCCAACCCAGATGACAGAACCAACTTCCTGTTCACCGGATACCATGTCATAATTTTCGATTTCTGTTTTCAGGATGGAGATAATCTCCTCTGAATTTATGGAACCCACGTCGTCACCTCCATGTTAATTTCTGTTGTAATCTGTCAAGCCGTCCCCTGATACTGAAATCCTCTTCGATGTCTCCCACGCGGAGCACGAATCCTGCGATCAGTTCCGGCTTTTTTTCGAATTCCAGCTCTACCTGTGTCTTTTGATATTTCCCTGTCAGATAGTTTCTGATCTGTGCAAGCTGCGTCTCATCCGGCACCTCTGCACATTGCATTTTTGCACGGAGTATCCCGTTTTTTTCATCATAACAGTTCTGGTATGCCGCAAACACATCTTCGATCACGTCCATATGTTCATGGTCACACAGTTCTTTCAAAAAATGATGTATCTCCTGCGGAAAAAATCTTTCGATCATCCGGTGCTTTTCTTTTCTGGAAACAACCGGGCAGTTCAATACACGCGGCAGCTCACTGGTCAGCTCAAATATTTCTTTTGTCTTTTCCACGATTTCTTTTGTGATACCAAGCTCAAAAAGAACCGTTCCGTAATTATTTGCTGTCTGTGTCATTGCAACCACCTGTTTTAGCTAAAAATTGCTCATACATGAGCTTATTCTGCTCTGCTGCATCTGCCTTGCCAAGCACTTTTCCGGCTGCCATCATTGCAAGTCCTGCAATCTGCGTCTGAAGATCCTGCACTGTCTTTTCACGCTCAAGATCAATGGTCTTATGTGCATTTGCAATGATTTTTTCTGCTTCCTGATCCGCAGCATTTACTCTGCTCTCATATTCTGCCTGTGCCGTTTTTCTTGCCTTCTCCACAATATGTGCGGACTCGTCATGTGCCTGTTTTAATGCATCCTCATACTGGCTCTTAAGTTCATTCGCCTGCTCCGTAGTCTTTTTCGCATCCGCCATCTGACCTTCGATCATCTGTCTGCGCTGTTCCATGACATTTGTCACCGGCTTGATCAAAAACTTGCGAAGTCCAAAATAAAGAATCAGCAGATTTATGATGGTAAAGAGGACATTCCAGTCAATTCTTAATAACTGCATACTCTACCATAACCTTTCTTTAGCCTAAGAATAAGATAATTAAAATTGCGACTACCATACCGAAAATTGCAGTACCTTCGGCCAATGCACATCCAAGTAATAATGCTTTTGTGATTTTTCCGTCTGCTTCCGGCTGTCTTGCGATTGCGTCCGTTGCTTTTGAGGTTGCAAGTCCGATACCAATACCTGCTCCAATACCTGTTAATGCTGCGATACCTGCTCCAATTGCGATTAATGAATTCATGATGTTTTCTCCTTTACCATTTCTTTTTCAATTTTTCTGTGAGTGTGTTTACTCAATGCTCTCCTTAATGAAGAGTGATGTTAAAAATACAAATACATAAGCCTGTATGAATCCGTCAAACAGATCAAAATAAAGGCTTAACACTGCCGGTACAAAAATCGGCACTACAATTTTGATTAATTCCATAATTACAAATGCGCCTAAAATGTTACCAAACAAACGCATGCACAGGGATAATGGCCGGATGAATACTTCGAGGATATTCATCGGCAGCATGATCGGGATTGGTTCTGCAAAACTTTTCAAAAACCCTTTTGTACCTTTTTTCCGCACTCCTGCAGCCTCAATTAAGATGATGCTCATAAGTGCAAGTGCGCCCGTCACGCCTACGTCCTTCGTTGGTGATTTAAATCCAAACAGACCGATCATATTGGCAAACCCAATATAGACACCGACTGTCATCAGATATGGGATATACTGTTTTCCCTCCTCGCCAAGAAGATCATAGAAGAAGTTATAGAGACCTCCAACTATCGTTTCCAATACGAGCTGTTTCTTACCGACGTTTTCAACCTTTAAATTCCGCCCGAGTATTGCCGCTGCGATCAGTAATACCGCCATGATGATCCACGTGACAACAACCGATTCTGCTACCGGTATTCCGCCAAAAAGCGGGATTGTAAATGCCGTATCACAATTCAACTGCGCCATCAGCTCCTTTGATAGTTCTTCCGTATGACCACTTCCTTTCTTATTTTTGATTGCCAAACATATTTTTAGTTATTTTTTATTGAAATGTCAATTTTTTCGAAAGACTATTTTTCCCTTCTATTTTTTGTATATTTTGTATAGTTTTTATTTTATTTTTTGTGCACTTTTTTGTTTTTCTTGTGAATTGCATTTTTAATAAAAATACATTTATCTGATTTTGTCTGTGATTAAATTTACAGATTTTCCAAGAAATGTTAATTTGAACTTGATAATTATGTGATTTTGATACAAAAAAGTCATTGGATTACATTTGTAATAATTGTAATTCAATGACTTATGTTTTTTTGATCAGCCGAGAAGTTCCATGATCTCCTCTTTTGTGAATACTACGGAATCCATTCCCTCGCCCTCCAGCACCTGCTCGGCAAGCTTTTTCTTTTTCTCCTGGATATCAATGATCTTCTCCTCGATCGTACCCTGGGAGACGAGTTTGTAAACTGTCACGACATTCTTCTGCCCGATACGGTGTGCACGGTCGGTTGCCTGATTCTGCACGGCAACGTTCCACCATGGATCGTAATGGATGACGATGTCCGCTGCGGTGAGGTTCAATCCGGTTCCGCCTGCCTTTAAGGAGATACAGAACACCGGGACATCATCTTTGTTGAAGCTGTCTACCATCTGCATACGTTTTTCCTTATTGACGGAGCCGGTGAGCATGTAGTAATCAATGCCCAGCTTTTTCAGCTGTTCCGCCAGACGGTCTAACATGGTCGTGAACTGGGAGAATAACAGCACCTTGTGTCCACCATGCACTGCGTTTCCGATCAGATCCATACACATCTGGACTTTTGCGGATTCGCCCTTGTAATCTTCGAATAAAAGTGCCGGATCACAACAGAGCTGACGCAGTTTTGTAAGTTCTGCGAGGATCTGGATTTTGTTGGACTTAAATTCCGCCTCGCTCTTGCCGTCTAACATCTGCTTCATCTGCTGTACATGCGCATCATAAAGAGCCAGCTGTTCGCCCTCCATCTTCGCATAAACATTCTCTTCGAGTTTTTCCGGAAGATCTTTTAATACATCACCTTTTAACCGTCGCAGGATAAACGGACGGATCATGCGCTGTAAACGTTCCATCTTGTTCTCATCTTTGTTCACAACGATCGGTGTCTCGATCTCCTCACGGAACTTCTGGTATGTATACAAAAATCCCGGCATCAGGTAATCAAAGATACTCCAAAGCTCGCTTAAGCGGTTCTCGATCGGTGTACCGGTCAGCGCCAGCTTAAAGGCTGCCGTGATCTTCTTGACGCCTTTTGCCGCCTGCGTTCCGGCATTTTTAATATATTGAGCTTCATCAATGACCTGAACTGCAAACACAATGTTTTTGTAATACTCCACATCACGTTTTAACAGATCATAGGATGTGATGAGGATCTGCCCGTCCGTGGTGTGACGGATGATATCTTTCCGTTCCGGTGCACTTCCTGTGATCGTCACAGTCTCAAGTTCCGGTGCAAAACGCTCAATCTCTTTCTGCCAGTTATAAACTAAAGATGCCGGACATACAATAAGTGATCTGCGGCGCTCCTTTTCCCCGGCATCATAATCCTGACGCTCTGCCAGAAGAAGGCTTATTACCTGAAGCGTTTTTCCAAGTCCCATATCGTCCGCAAGAATTCCGCCAAAACCGTTCTCCCGCAGCGTTTTCAGCCAGAGGAAACCGTTTTTCTGATAGTTTCTCATAACATTTTTCAGGGAATCCACCACCTCATAATCGCTGTCCTCGATGGTTTTCATGTTCCGCACCATGCCTTTGAATTCCCTGTTTTTCTCGATAGACAGCAGCTGGTTATTTTTCAGTGCTGCATCCAGATACATAGCGCGGTATTTTGGGATCACGACCGTTCCTTTTTTCAGGCTTGCCTCGGTAAGCTGTAAGTCCTCACTGACTTCTGCAAGCGCACTGATCCCATCCTCTTTGATATCTAAGAAATCCCCGTTTTTCAGACGGATATACTTTTTCTTTCTGTCGTACTTGGAAAGCAGATATGCCAGCTCCTCGGAGGACATTTCATCGGAGTGTACCTTTAATTCCAGAAGGTCACTCTTTAAGGAGACACCCACGGATACGCTCGGCGCATTGACCACTTTCATATTGCGGAACTTGTCCGATGTGTAAATTGCCATAAAATGGCTTAACCGCTGCAATCCGCCCGCCACGAGCTGATAGAGCAGATCTTCGTCTTTTGCAATGACAAAAAATGTCTTTGAATGGTCATATTCATTGAAATATGGCTCCACAAGGCTCTTGATGCGCAGCTCTTCTGACAGATCACGTACCTCGCCCGGTTCTACTTTGGCAAGCACGTTGTATTTATTATCCCCATATACTGCGACCAGCTTCGCTCCGACAACATCCATTGCCTGGCGGTCCAGATATAACTCAAATTCCGGCTTCGGCGGAACGTAAAGCGCCTCGTCAAATCCTTCCGGGATCACATCGAAGCTCTCCCGCACCATCGGCAGAAGATCTCTGCAGAACATTGCGAGCTCTTCTGCTGCAATATAGCAGTCTCCCCCTACCTGGCGGTGTAAAAACTGGAAGAAGTCTGATACTTTTCCTTTCAACAATGGCTCTCCGAGGAAAATCTCCCCATCCTCATAAAAGTAATAATACTTGTCGCCCTCGATCATCGGCAGATCTTCCATGCAGAGAAACGCTCCCGCACTTCCACCTTTCAGCGTCAGTTTTGGTTTGCGTTTTGTTCCATTATAGATGTAGCTTTCATTCATATCATAACCGATCGTTGCATGAAAAGGGGTTCCTTTCACCGCTTCCAAAAACCGGTCGATCCCCACACCATCAAGCTCCATGGTACGCTCATAGCCGCCGGTGTAGGCATAATAAGCATGGAACTTACTCTGGCGCTTTTTATCATCATCCTGCTGCTGCATAAACCGGATCAGGCGCTTTGCATCCTCCGAAAAAGCTTCCATGTGATGATAAAAATCAAGTTTTTTACCGTAATGTACTTTCTCATTGACCTGAACGGAATGTAAAAACGCGGAAATGTTTTTTAACACATACTTTGTCTCCATTCCAATTTTAAATTCCAGTCTTGCATAGCCGTAGTCCATCTCAAAATAAGGTTCTAACTCGACCTTGCCGTAAATGGTCTCCGGCAGCATATATTTTGATGTTGCACGCATGGAATACTGGCTCAGCAGATTCTTCAACGGTGCTGCTGTCTCCATTTTTCCAACCGGACGTTTCCCCTCCTCCGGCGTCTCTGTGCTCTGACCTCTCTTTAATTTGAGAATCTCAATTGGAGTTCTCTTGTTTACATAATTCAAAAGCATTGCTACACAATGCTTACACATCCCCTCATAATTATAAAAAGCCTCACATCCACAATTGCAGTTCGTCACATCCCCGAACTCCTCGTCGATAGTGGCTGTCACTTCATAATACTCCTGATTGATTCCACGAACTTTTGCCCTGACATCTGCCACTGGCAGCTCATCCACTAAATACAACTCATAGGAAAAATCAAAAACCCCCGCCGTCTCATACAGCTCTTTCCCTCTCCGGTACGCCGCCGGATACACTGTCTCTTTAATGTCTGATACGGAAAACATATTACTACTTACTCTGTCCTTTCATTTTCATTCGTACTGTCTGTAATTATTCGATAGCGCCATAATTACGACTGTCCTTTTATAATAACACAAAAACGGAAAAGACAGCTATAGTTTTTTCTTTGAATTTTAATTTTGTTCTGCCAGATATCTTTTTAACAAGAAAGTACAGAAATATGGAAACGTATGAACTCCCTGTTCTATTCCAATATTACTGTCAGCCAGTTTTATTCCCCACTTAATATCCGCATAATTGCTGTTATCAATAAGCTGTCTCAAAGATTTTGATCGGTTATTATTTGCCTTGACTTCTACTGGAACGAGTTCGTTTGATGTTCTGACAAAAAAATCCTCCTCAAGCGTTCCATTTTCCTTTTTATAATAATACAAACCTAACCCCTGTTTTAAAAACGCTTCCGCGACAAAATTCTCATATAGTGCGCCTTTATAAACGCCGAGATTTTTATTTGCACGTAAATCTATCTGTGCTTCTTCATCTAAAGAAGCAATCAAAAGCCCTGTATCCGGATAATAAAGTTTGAATTTGGAATCATCAAAATTTCCCTTTAATGGCAGTTCCGGATACTCAAGACAATAACAGACAGAAACTACCCCTGCATCCTTTAACCAGTCAATACATCCCATATATTCACGGCTTCGCGCCTTTTTGTCAATTTTACTTAACTGAAACTTCTTATTCTCTTTGGCAAGCTGTGCCGGAACACTCCGATAAACACTTGCTATTTTCGCCTGATCCAGCCCTTCCGCATATTTTCTGATATCTTCCTCATAGTCAAGCTGGATCTGTCTCTGGATTTCCAACGTTTCTGAGAATGTATTCGTTTCGATAAATTGCTTTACAACCGCCGGCATTCCTCCAAGAACACAGTATTCCAGAAACAGTTTCTTATAAACCATTAGCTCTGTCTCTGAAAACGGTTTTCCGGAAGTCATATGCTCTAACATTTCATTTACATGGCTTTCTGAATATCCCTTTGCCCATAAAAATTCTTCGAAATCCATAGAAAACATCTCGTAATCTGTTTTATAACCGACACTGTTACTGTGAATTTTCTTATAATTAATTCCAAGTAAAGAACCACTGCAGATCACATCAAATCGTCCGTCCAGTTTAAATGCTTTTAATGATGTTGCAATATCCGGAAGTTCCTGTAATTCGTCAAAAATAATCAGGGTTCGGTTCGCAATAAATTTTTTAGAAGGATCAATCAGGGAAATATTTTTTATAATATTTTCTACGTCATACCCATCGCTCAATATCATCTGAAACTGCTTTTCCAATGCAAAGTTGATTGAAACAACGCTCTCATAATTTCGGTCTGCAAAATGCTTCACAGACTCTGTTTTCCCTATCTGCCTTGCGCCTTTTATGATCAGCGGGTATCTATTTTCATTATTTTTCCATTGTGTGAGATAATCATCTATTTTTCTTCTGAGATACATATGTAATCTTCTCCTGTTTTTTCTATTCACGTTTTTATATGATTATTATACACAATTTTCACGTTTTTATAACTATTTTTATTTATTATTTCACGTTTTTATTTTTCCATCTTTCTTTCCAGCGTTTTCGTTTTCTTCTGGATCTCTTTATTGACGGCACAATTGATGAGATTGCTATTACCGCGATAATTACAACCAAAATTAAAAGTATCACACTGATCCAGACACGCATACACTCTGGCAAATGAAATAATTTCACCAGCGCATCCGCTGCTCCGTATCCATCTGCAATTGCTGAAACTAATGCAAGAATAGAAATCAATCCCAAACCAATATTTAATCTGTCATCCGATAATTCCTGTTCCTCATTTTCCAGACTTTCAATTCTCTGTATCCGCTCTCTTTCCCTTGCTTCCTGAAGCTTTTCCAGCGATTCCAGTCCTATTGTCAATCCTTCAATATTTTCTCTGATTCGCAGTCTCCTTAACAAATATTCATAAAAATCATTCTGATGGCTGATATGACTCACAGACGAATAGACACTTTTTACAAGGAAAATATTAATCTCTGCGCTCAGGTTTTTCAACACACTCAAAATATCTTCCGATTCCAACTGGTATTTTTCACGCTCCGCAGATAATTCACCTTCCATGTTCTTTGTAAACTTTAAAATAGAATAATATTGGTATAATGCCAATATTTCTAATAAGAAATAATCCACCATTACTTTTTTCCGGAAAGTCCGCATGTAAAAATTGTGGTTCTGCTCATTCAGTATTGCATAATATCCGCATCCCTGTGAAGTTGCATAGCAATATGCGTGTTCAAAAGGTTCCAATATATCATTGGAAAAATCCGATTTCCGCATATACTTTTTATTATAACCATTGGTAATCCGGTAAATGTAATCCCACCACTGTTCTTTATCTTCGCCCGCCATAACAACATAATTAAATAAAATTGCCTTATCCGGTATGCATTTTCCCTTCTCCAGACAATCTCTCCGCTCTGCATAATAAGTAACCGTAAATGGGAACTGCGCTAATAACCGATTAATCCAATGTCCCATTAAAATAGCTGTATTTCGATTCTCATTCTGTTCAAACGTGTAGCGGTCATTTTCTCTCCGTTTAGAGACAAATCTTTCATAAGACAGTTCCTTGAATTCATTTTGAAAAAGCATTATCTCATCCGCAGCTGCTCCCTGCGGAAGTGAAATCTCATACCACAGAAAACCAACGCCTGAACGAAATAAGTACAAGCCCAAATCCGTTATAGACACGACAAAGTCTTTCTTAAATTTTGTATAATTAATCTCCAAAATATTGTTTCCAGGCATACAATAGTGCAATGAACAGCCGATATTATTCTGTTTTTCGTCCATCTCAAAGCAGTCTTCTATCATCTGATACAAATCCTGCTCCGCTTCCTGCTCATGCATCTTCTGGATGTTCCACAAAGGATTTTTTGCAATCTCCTCTACCAGCTTATCGTAAGATGTCTCACTGCAAAACATAAATGGAACAATATACCGGATTCTCGCACATAAAATATTCACCATAAGCCTTCTCCCATGTCTTCTACTTTTTTCCATTGCTTAACTATTATTATAAGCATCTTTTCAAAACTGCCAAGGATTTTCAGTATCATAAAAAGACATTTCCTAATTTTTTGCAGGAAATGTCTTCGGACAATGTTTGCGCGGTTATGTTGATTCCTCATAGGTAAGGTAAAACAGGCTCTGGAAATGATACAAAACCTGTAATAATGGTAGAGGTATCTTAACTCTATACGTGTCAATTCCTCATAGGTAAGGTAAAACAAAAAACATGAAGGAAATGTCTAAAGAACAGAGAGTGTCAATTCCTCATAGGTAAGGTAAAACAACTGTATTTTCAGTCGTTATAATTACAATACTCGTAATTTCTTCGCAAATCAAACTATTTTTATCAAAAAAGTCCGTCGACCACACAATTATCATTTTTGATGAATTCCTTATAAAAACAGATTTTCAAGCACTTTTCACGCTTTTTTCAAATTGCGTGCTGACATCGACGGACTTTTTTGTTTTTTTTCATGATTTATAGCCCTTTTTTGCAGTTCAACCTTTGTTTTATCCTCCGGAATCCGTATAAATACAGCATTAGAGGTCGACGGACTTTTATAAGAAATGTTCTTCCGGACTATACTCTCCCAAAACTTCCTTGCTTGAATATTTTAAAGAATCAAACCGATAAATAATAACACTATCCTCATCCGTTTTTGTTGTGCGCTTTAATTCCGATTTTAACTTCCTTAATTTTGCTTCTGTAATATTCCCTTCAAAAACGGATTTCTGAACGTGTACGAGATATTTTCTGCATATTTTTAGTACTTTGTTATTTCTTTTTACGTTTACATCATATGTAACTATCACAAACATCCTTTTTCCTATACATACTTATATGGCTTATATTTTTCACCATTCTCTATATATTTTTTTAGTTTCTGAATTTCATTTTTAATTAGATAATCATAGATTCGCTCTGCCCCATCAAATGTTACCTTCTGATACAACTTGTTTTCATATTCCGAAATAAAGATCTTCTTTGCCCGATTGTTCAAATAAATGCCATTATTCTCAACTTCTACAAAATCATTTACGTTAATCATTTTTCGATTCACAAGTGTAAATATCGTACGGTCAACCAATATTGGTTTGAACAGATCTGCCAAATCCAAGTTTAAACTCTCTGGTCTATTTCCAGCCGCATGTACGATTCCAATTCGTATATCTAAAGAGGTTCTATTGATCTCATTTGCAATTCTTTGATACAGCAATGTGTTCCCGAAACTGATCATCGCATTTAATGGGTCTTGAGGTGGACGCCTTGTTCTCTTATCAAAATAAAATTGTTTTCCCTCCAAAATTGAATTAAAACATCCATAGTATTTCTGCCGTGCCTGTGCCTCAAGCATCATCATATGATTAATATCTCTTGCTTCATTCAATTTTGTAATAATGTCTGTCATATCTTTTACAGCAGCCCCTAACTCCGTTGCATTCTTTCTCCTTTGATAATAACGAAGATTTGCTCTGATATTGGACACACTTGCAATTTCCAATCTCCGTGCCATATCTAGTCGTTCTTTTTCTGAATCATACATCCGAAGCTGCTTCAGTTCTGTCTTTATATTTCTTCGACTGTTATTCGGTACAAAGCTTCCAATTTTCTCTCCATACTTGTTAATAAATGAAACATTCAATCCAACCTGATTCATAAAATCAAAGAAGTTTCCTGACATAATAACATTCGAATAAATATACAATGAATCTGTTGTCTCTACAGGAATATATTTTTTCCCATTTTCACTTTCAAACAAAATATTAAAATCCTGTTTCGTTAAAATTCCTTCATTTATTAAGTGATAATTATGATCCATCTTCTGGATTCCAGTCGTGTACCAATCTCTATACACTGTTTTATATGCTCTCTGCTCTTTTTTGACTATTACATGACCATCTTTCATCTAAAATCGGTATCCTAAATATTTCCGATTAATTCCTTTAAATATACCCGTTTTTCCATGATTTAACGGTAATTGTTCTATCTTCTCCATTCGTGCCGTTACATCTGAAAATGCTACTGTCGCCTCCTCGTATGTTGAACAGTATATATTAATATCATCACCAAATCTGCAAAAAGAATACCCTTGCTTTTCCATATAATGATCTAACTCATTCATATAAACATTGGCAAGTAACGGGCTCAATGGACCACCTTGTAAAACTCCCTGTTCCATCTGGTGAAACACATGATCATCCAACAACGTGCATGTCAAATACGCAATCAATAAGTCCAATACTCTTACATCTTCTATCCCAGCCTTTAATTTTGAAATAATAATCGAATGATTAATATTATCAAAAAAATTCTGAATATCTAATTCAACACTCCAGTCTTTTCCTTCTTCCATATACTTTGCTGCCTGTTCCACCGCTGTTAGCACACCTTTATTGTTTTGATATGCATATGAATACTGTGAAAATTGTTTCTCCCACTCACTTGCCATCTTTTGATATAAAGCACGGAAAATAAACCTGTCAATCGAATTCATAAGCGAAATCGTTCTTTTCTTACCCTTACGATTCACAATCTGCCTTTGTTCAACAGCTCCTACTTTATATGTACCATTAAAAATAGACTCCTTTATCTTCTTCCCGTTTGTCTCCCAATAAGCACGTAATTCTGATAATTTTACCCCATCCAGCCCATGGCTATCATGCTTATCCGCAAACGATTCGAATGCCTCCTCCAGATTTTCATCTGAAAAAACATCTTCTAAAACCATGTAATCCTCCTATACATGAATACTGACTCTACAATTCCTCATAGGTAAGGTAAAACTTAGAAAATAATGGATTAAGTAGAGAAGATTGCTTGTGTATTTTATCGTGTCAATTCCTCATAGGTAAGGTAAAACATCATGGTGGACGAAGCGCATAATTACAAAAATTTGAGCATGTGTCAATTCCTCATAGGTAAAACTCGGTGATGACGAGATCACAGCTGTCGCTGTTTTGTGTCAATTCCTCATAGGTAAGGTAAAACATGTACGCTTCGGTATGAGTGGGATGATAAGGATGGATGTGTCAATTCCTCATAGGTAAGGTAAAACAAAACGAACACACCTGTACGTGGATTTAAAGTATTGTGTCAATTCCTCATAGGTAAGGTAAAACCTATGACAAAGATGGGGAATCACACATGGAAGTTCTTTC
>OLRA01003966.1_pt1 | contig 12273 bp, 9 predicted proteins | sample 1673011 | NCBI WGS metagenome assembly OLRA01 (sample SAMEA3136746, study PRJEB25190) | human gut metagenome | reverse complement strand
CTGATAGATACTGTGTTTTAGCGGATAATCAGATTTTTATTGTGTTTTTATAACACATTCACTACAAATTTTTTCTTCATTGGAAAAATAACCTCATTTTCACAAGCTGTGTGCTGATTATAGCACCTCAAATATTCACTAAATCTATTTACATCAATTCCTGCACTATTTCCTGTATTTGCATGAATGATTGTGTATTTTGTATCTGAATAAATATGATTGAATCCCGTTGTAAAATCATATGAACTACTCCAAGATGCAATCATGCCATGCCATTTGATAGCCGGCATACGCCTATAAGGTTCACCATTTTTTGGATATACATATGCTTTATCCAACACTCTATAAATGTCACCATGATATTCCCAATGTGTTGAAAATTCTGCAGATTCATCATGCAAATTATATGCTGGAAATTTAAGCATCGAATCTCTCTCCCTTATCAAATTTCCTAATACACCATCATAAAATCTAAGTCCTTCTTCATCATATCCACCACCGCACAATGGAATCTCTCTAAATTGTTCCATTGTAACAGCAATCATATATTTTTGATCTTCAAAAGAAAGTTGATTCAATGGATGATTAAATTTACTATCAAACAAAAATAACCCATCTCCCATTATCATTCACCTGCCTTTACAGTCCAAGCTGTCTCATAAAACTTTCAGCCTTATCAATCGCAGCTTTTGTCTCAGAATCCAGTGTCTTAATCTGAGCTTTTACAGCATCCAAGTCCACCGGTTCTTCTTCCTCGAATGTATCAACATATCTCGGAATATTCAGATTGTAGCCGTTCTCGATAATCTCACTCATATCTGCTTTATGAGCAAATTTATCTACGTCTACACGCTTTGCATACGCATCTACAATCTTATCAATATGCTCCTGTTCCAAGACATTCTGATTCTTTCCGGCCTTGAACTCTTTCGATGCATCAATGAACAGAATGTTTCCTGAATTGCCGTTTCTCTTGCTTTTCAGCACCAGTACACATACTGGAATTCCTGTTCCATGGAACAAATTTGCAGGTAATCCAATAACTGCATCCAGCCTGTTCAGGTCTTTAATGATATATTTACGAATTGCTTCTTCGGCTCCACTTCTGAACAGTACACCATGTGGAAGTAATACAGCTACACGTCCATCTGCATCATCCATGTGATAAATCATGTGTTCTACAAATGCAAGGTCAGCCTGTCCCTTCGGTGCCAGCTTTCCAACTCCGCTGTATCGTGGGTCATCTTCAAACTTCTTATCAGCAGACCACTTCAAGCTATACGGTGGATTGCAGACCTGTACAGTCAGCTTCAAATCATCACCGTACTTGTCATCCTTCAAGGTATCACCTTTGTAGATGTCAAAATTCTGCCAGTCTACACCATGCATAATCATATTCATTCTTGATAAGTTGTATGTTGTAGCGTTCAGCTCCTGCCCATAGAAATGACCAACTTTATGTGTGGTCAAATGCTTCTGAACTTCTAACAGCATGGATGCAGAACCGCAGGTACAGTCACCGACGGTCTTTGCTTCGTCCAGTCCAAGGGATGCAAGTGTAGCACAAAGTCTACTCGGTCCGGCAGGGGTGAAGAACTCTCCACCTTTCTTCCCGGCATCTGAAGCAAACAGACCAATCAGAATCATATATGCTGTACCAAGTACATCAAACTGAGAATCCTGTAAATCAAAGTCAATGTCTGAGACCTTGACCATGACACGGCCAATCATATCGGTACGGTCTGCCACTGTCTCTCCAAGACGTGCATCCTGTAAACGCATATCATTGAACAATCCATCAAATGCTTTGTTGGATTCATGACCCATTGTAGAACCTACAAGGTCATTGATTGCTTTTTCAAAATCTTCCACGCTGAACTTATCAGCATCATTCTCAAATTTTGTAATCTTACGAATCAGGTTACGGAACAGGTTTTCCGGCTTGATGACATATCCCAGTTTGGATAAAGACCAGTCTTCTACAACAGGTCTGTAATCATCATCTGCAAAGGCTTCTTCGTATGTTACACCGTCATTTTCAAGGATTTCTGCCATGTACATATCTGTACGTTCTGACAGATAACGATAGAAAATTACTCCAAGAATATAATTCTTGAACTCACTGGCATCCATCTGTCCTCGTAATTCATTGGCAATCGCCCAGAGCTTTTGAGAAAGCTCATTTGCCTGTGCCTGATATGTATTTGTATTTGCCATAATTATTCTTCCTCTGCTTTGTATTTGTTATAGGTCTCTATTACAAATGTCTTCACTGATTTTGTCAGCTTCGTCATTTTCAGAAGACCCAGCTTGTATGCTGTCAATCTCTTACGAATATCATCATCTGAAATCGTACCGTGGAATACATATTCCGTAAACAGTTCTGATACAATCATGTAATCAATCTTGTTATCAAACGCAAATTCTTCCATGTCAGCCTTCATCTGCTCTTTCTCGAATTGAGTAAATGCTTCCATGATATCTGCATCCTCTGGCAAATCATAGAATCTGGTCAAAATGAACTGTCTCATGACCTCTTTTTTGAGTCTTAACGATTCATTATCGGAACGCTCAATCTCACGAAGAATCAAATCAACATCCTGCTGCTTTTCTTCCTCTGTCTTGTTTTGAGCATTCGCATTTTTCAGCAGATTCAGGATATACACGACATTGATACGGTCAGTACGGACAAGTTCAATATCGAAATCCACATCTACTGGTACAGGTACTTTCGGATTTGGATTGTGTGTCTGGTCTTTGTAATACAGATACCAGCTCTTGAATCCTTCGTATTCATTCTCATCCATCACAACAGCAAGGTCATCCCAGTCAAACTTAGAAAATGTCTTCAAAGTGGCAAGGGTCTTTGCCATTGAACGGAACGCAATGATGAACATACGGATTTCATCTTCTGACTTGAGCTGACCAGCTGCATCCACATCCGCTGTAATCTTTCTCAGTACAGGTTCCTGATTTACCCACTGATTCAGATAATACTCATAATTTTCAAGCAGATATTCATTCGGGTCTCCGTCCCCGGAGAATAATGTCAGTGCATCATCCTGCCACTGCTTGATATTTCTGTATGATACAATCTGTCCAAACTGCTTTGTCACCTTGTCTACACGGTTTGTACGGCTATATGCCTGTACAAGTGAGTGCCAGATAAGATTCTTGTCCAGATACAGAGTATTCAATGGCTTTGCATCGAATCCGGTCAGGAACATATTGACTACCAAGAGAATATCAACCTGCGGTAAATCCTTCTGTTTCAATCTCTTTGCAATATCTTTTCTGTATGCATCAAATGTATCAATCGTAAATGCTGTATTGTATAAAGCATTGTAATCCTGTATACAGCGGTCAAGAAGTTCCTGCGAATGTTCGTCTGCACCATCATCCATATCTTCATTTGCCTGATAGGGAAAGATTGCAGCCACTTTCAGCTTCTTATCATCTGGTACCGCATCGTTCAGCTTCTTGAACTCGTCATAATACTTTCCGAGGGTCTGAATCTTATCCACTGCGAACAGTGCTGTATAAATATCCTTGCCCTGTGGATGTACATGCTGCTCATGATGCTCGAAAATATGCTTTGCAATGCCAGCAATACGCTCATCATCATGGTACAGAGGTTCCATGTCGATTTTATGACGCTTGCAGTATTCCGGGTCATCCAGCTGTTCCGGGTCAATACCCTTTACAGCAAGATTCCTTGCAAAGATGGTACGCTGATACTCTACTGAGAATCTAAGCACGTTACCGTCTGCAATCGCATCCTTAATCATGTATTTATGCAAGCATGAATCCAGCTTATCTCCTGCATGGAAAATATCAGCTGTGGTACGACCATCCGCACCCTTGTTTTTCTCAAAAATCGGTGTTCCAGTGAATCCGATGTAATTTGCTCTTTCAAAATGCTTTTCAATCTGACCATGCATCTTTCCAAACTGAGAACGATGGCACTCATCAATGATAAATACAACCTTCTTATTCTTGTATGCATCCATTACAGTTGCATATTTCGGATTCTTGACGGCATTTGCCATCTTCTGAATCGTTGTGACAATCATCTTTTTCTCAGATGATTTCAGCATATTGATAAGTACAACAGTGCTGTCCGTATTGTCTACACAGTCTTTTTCAAAACTGTTATATTCATCAACGGTCTGGTCATCTAGGTCTTTTCTGTCAATCAGGAAGACGACCAAATCTACCATTGATTCATCACGCAAAAGCTGTGCCAGCTTGAATGATGTCAGCGTCTTTCCTGAACCAGTACAGGCAAATACATAACCATCCTGATTTACTTCCAGTACACGCTTCTTTGCAGCCTTTACAGCGTAAATCTGATATGGTCTCATGACCATCAATACAGGCTCCGTGGTCTTAATGACCATGTATTTATCCATCATCTCTGTAATAGCTGATTTACGGAAAAATTCACCTGTGAATGTGTTCAGGTCATTGATACGTGTATTCTTTTCATCTGTCCAGAAGAACACAAGAGATTTCAGAATTGGGTTATACTGACCATCCATCATCTCATTTTCATTACAGAAATACTTCGTCTGTACAGAATTGCTGACTACAAACAACTGCAAATATCTGAAAATACCTTTGAAAGAAAACTTTCTGTATCTGTTAATCTGGTTGATTGCTTCGTTGATTTCCACGCCGGGGCGTTTCAATTCAATCTGTACAAGCGGTAAACCATTAATAAGGACGGTCACATCATAACGATTCTTATACACCACATCGTCTTTATGTGCCTTGTCCATTGTGACCTGATGTGTTACCTGATAGATATTTCTATCTGTATCACCTGAGAAGAAATCAATATACACTGATTCTCCATTATCCAGCTGTAACACATATTTATCACGAAGAATCTTTGCTGATTCATACACAGAATGATTATCTACATGAATCATAATGCGGTTGAACTCAGCATCTGAAAATGATGCATCATGTTCCTTTTCTGCCAGCTTCTTTGCATTGAACTTTGCAAGCTGTTCACGGAAATTGGCAAGCACATCATCATAATTATCTAATTTTATGAATTTGTATCCGATACCTTCTAAACGGTCTATTAAAATATCTTCAACTTCGTATTCAGAAATGTGTGGCATATTGATAATACCTCCTCTCTGCTAAACAGCATATTATATACTTCCATCATCATTCTATGAAATCTTAGTTATTATATTTACCCCTTCCGCTCCAACAAACACGCAGTTTCCACATGCACAGTCTCAGGGAATAAATCCACATTACTGACCCTTTTCAACTCATACCCGCGCTCCTGGAACACCGCCAGATCCCTTGCAAAGCTTGTTGGCTTGCAGGAAATATACACGATGTTTTTCACGCCATAGTCAATGATCTTTTGCAATGCCTTTGGATGGATGCCGTCGCGTGGTGGGTCGAGGATGATGTAGTCTGGTTTTTCCTCGATATCGTCAATGACTTTGAGGACATCTCCGGCTATGAATTCACAGTTATCCAGACCGTTGAGGGCTGCGTTTTCTTTTGCGGCCTCGACAGCCTCTTCTACAATCTCGACACCGATGACTTTGCGGGCAACAGGTGCTATGAGCTGTGCGATCGTTCCTGTTCCGCTATACAGGTCAAATACGACTTTGTCATGCAAATCTATCGCATGTGTCTCTGTGGCATTGCCGTCCGATGCTTTTCCGTTAAGCGTATCACCGCCCGGTGCGTTTTCTTCGTCTTGTGTATTTTCTTCGCTTGGTGTGTTTTCTGTCATATTTCCGTTGCCGGTTTCTCCTGCATTTCCAATATTAATCTCACCCAGCACATACTCGCGGGCACGCTGATAGAGTACTTCTGCCCCGCTTGTATTTGTCTGGAAGAAGGAGAATGGGGAGATTTTGAAGGTGAGTCCCAAGACTTTCTCTTCAAACCAATCTTTGCCATATAAAATTTTTGTCTCGTCGCTTTGTACGACATCGCCCAGACTGTCGTTACAGATCTGCAGAATACCTGTGATCTGTCCCTCGAGAGGGAGGGCAAGCAGGCGGCTGACAAGCTCGCTATAATCGATTTCCTGCTGTGTGGAGGTGACGAGTGCTACGAGCATATCACCAGACACTTCGGCACGGCGAACGAGCAGATGACGAAGTACGCCCTGATGATCGCGTTTATGGTAATATGGAATGTTATTTTCTTTGGCGTATTCTCGCACGCAGGCAAGGACTGCGGAGTAATCGGGATGTACGATCTGACAGCCCTCCGCATCGACGATATCATGAAAGCTTCCTTTTTTGTGCAGACCGAGCGTCAATGGACCGTCTTTAACGGCATCTCCAAAGGAAAATTCCATTTTGTTACGGTATCCCCACTCTCTGTATTGTCCATCTTTTCGTACTGATAAGATTCCATCGTACTGATAACCATCTCCTTCGTAGACGGCATCGATCAAACGAAGCACTTGTTCTTTTTTGAGGGCGAGCTGCTGTTCATATGGAATTTCCTGATAGTTACAGCCACCACATGTACCAAAATTTGGACACTTCGCCTCTCGCGCTTCTAATTGTCCTTTTTTTAGGACAGATCGCAAGCGTCCTTCACATTTATTTTTGCGTGCTTTCTTGACAGAGAACTCTACCGTCTGTCCGGGAAGCGCACCTTTTACGATAGCATATTCGGTTGCCACGCTTTCGTCAGGCTGTGGCACCTGCGCCTTTACAACTGCTTTATTCGGAAAGTCAACACGTTCTACCACGCCTGTTAAAATCTGTTTCTTTTTCATGTCTATCCTCATTTCTGTAACTGCAGATTTTATATTTATCTATTTCTGCATCAATAATTTTCATGCTCATTCATTTCTGCATCAATAATTTTCATGCTCGTTCATTTCTGCATCAACAGTTTTTATGTTTATCTAAATCTGCATCAACAGTTTTATTATTCATTTATTTCTGCACCAACAGATTTCCTATTATTCTCTTGGCTTGTCCGCAAAGTTACCCATGATCTTTAAGTTGCTGGCATATTCTTCGATCGACGCCATCGCATTTTCCACACCGGAGTCCTGCAGATTTCCGGTAAAGTCAACGAAGAAACGATATTCCCAACTGCCTTTGTGCATTGGTCGGGACTCGATCTTAGTTAAGTTCAGATCGTTATAATAAAAGTTTGCCAACATATGATACAGGGTACCAGCCTCATGTTTTATTTCAAATGCAATGCTGACTTTATTGGCATTTTTTACATATATTTTTTGATTTGAAATAATGATGAAACGAGTATAGTTTTGGTTGTGCTGATTGATCTTTGGCTGCAGCACGGTAAGACCGAACTCCTCAGCTGCGCGCACACTGGCGATCGCTCCCTGTGATCTGTCACCCTCTTCTGCAATTTTCTTAGCAGCGCCTGCCGTGCTGTCATATTCCACACCACGAATGGCAGGATGTTCCTCTAAGAAATCCGAGCACTGCATCAATCCCTGCGGATGCGAATACACAACTTTCAGATCATCGATGGCGGCACCCGGAAGTCCCAGTAATGCCTGATCGACCTTGATAACATGCTCTGCCACGATAGTTACATCGTGATCAACCATCAGATCATAGATGTCTGCAATACTTCCGGTGGAAGTGTTTTCGATCGGCACAACGCCATACAGTGCCTCTCCATTTGCAACAGTCTCCATCACTTCTTTAAAAGTTGTTTTGTTAAAAGAGGTGATCTTATCCCCAAAATATTCCAACATCGCCTGCTCGGTAAAGGCTCCTTTTTCCCCAAAATAGACAACTCTGGTGTCTTCGTTGACATCCAGTTTCTCTACTTCACGAAATGGAATATGGTTTACTCCGGGACCAAGTTTTTGATACTGATATTTACGGCTGATGGACATGATCTGGCGAAACAGATCCTCAACTGCTGTCTCGTTAAATTCATTATTTGCCATCTTACGCATTGCTGCGATCTTTTCGTTCTCACGCTGTGGATCATATACCTTCTTTCCGGTACTGCGCTTATACGCTGCAACGTCGTTGGCAACGTCCATTCTTTCCTGAAAGAGACGAATGATCTCTTTGTCAATTTCATCAATTTTTCTGCGGCTTTCTGCTAAATCTATTACCATATTTTTATTCACTGATCTGTCAACCAGCTTATCCTTTCTCTCGGTTTCTTCCGAGCTTTCTTTATCCGGCATATTATGTGATAACCCTATCGCTATTAGAATACCATATTCCTTACCCTCTGCACAAGGAACGAAAAAAAACATCCGGTGATCAAATCACCGGATGCCCGTTCATTCACTCTACTGAAAACCTTTCAAGAAAGATGCTTTCGAATCTCCCTTATCTTTTCTTCCGCCTCGCTCTGCCTGCTGCATTCTATGAAGCTCTTCATCATCGTACTTGGACTCTTTGAAGTTGTCCTCCTCCAACAATGCTTTCAGATCAACTTTCTTTGCTTTTCTAGGCTTAGAAGGCTTCTTCGGATCCGGATGCACTCTTTTGCTCTTTGCGACAGGTGCCTCCTTCTGCTCTGCCTCGGCAGGCTCGTCAGCTTCCTGTATGTCCTCCTCTGCCGTCTCTGCAGAAACATCCTCTGCTGAGTCCGTGGCAGCTGCCTCTTCTTCCGCCTCTTCCGTTACTGCAGCTTCTGCTTCTTCCGAAGTCTCTTCCACTGCCGGAGCTTCTTCCTGTGCAGTCTCTTCTTCTGCGATCTGCTCCTCTTCCTGTGGTGCTGCCTGCTCTTCTACAGGCTGTGCCTCAGGCTCCTGCTTCGTCTCCACGTTCTTTGCGGTATCAGCATCCTCTTTGGACCCAGCGCTCTGTACCGTCTCATTCTTTTTCTTTACCGCTGAATCCTTATGTAGGTCCGACGCCTCTTCTCCTTCTAAGTTGAACTCCGTAGCGTCATCACCAATAAAGATATCTTTACTGATCGTAATATGTGCAACCAGTGCTGAACCAAAGTATTCGTTCAGAACCGGAACCTGCTCGATTGCTTTTACCGGATCGTCGGACTTGATCATTGTCAAAAATACAGCGAACGGTCTAATATAAACCAAGCACTGTTCCAATGGATATTTTTCCACTTTGATCGTAACCACTTTATCCTTAAATGCCTGTAACTTCTCTTCCACATCGGCATCCTCTGTGTGCAAGCTAAGGAAACTCTTCTTGACTGCCTCAAGATATTCTAATTTACGTGCTTCATTCATACGCTTCTCGATCTGATCGCGCATGATATGCATTTTCTTTGGAGCTGCATCACCAAGATTTGCCTGCTTATAAAGCTTTAAGCACTCTTTCTGTTTAGTATTTAACTCCATGATGCACTGCATCATTTCTGTATTTGCTTTTTCAGGCACAAACTCCTGCATCGTGATGCTTGCCATCACTTCCTTCACTAACGTACTGAACCGGATCATTTCCTCCTCAAGTTCATTGTACGAAGCAAGTAACTGCTGTATCTCGTTCATCACTACCTGTCTCCCTTCACGTTAAAATAATCCTTCAAAATAAGTATAATACATTTTGTGAAAAATGCACATAGTTTTTTTACTTTTTTTTAACTTTTTTTACATTTTTTTAACTTCCAAGGATCATTCTGCAATATACTCATTCGTAAATCCTGTATTTTCCGGAATTTCCTGATCATATAAATGCTGCTCATTGACCCATTGATAAAACATATTCCAACGGTCTGCATCAAAAACTCCGAACTGCGCCGCATCATCGATGTAGCAATCCTTTAGATATTCCTGACTGCCTTTTATCAGACGTTCATCAAGATCCGGCACGCTGCTGCATAATATTTCTGCTGCCTTCTCCGGTTTTTTGATGGCATACTCATAGCCTTTTTTGACAGCTTTCAAAAATTTTCTAGCGACATCCGGATGCTTTGTCAGGAATTTATTGTTCGCAATGATAACCGGACTGTAATAATCAAACCGTTCGTCTAACTGTCGAAACGGCAAGAATGTCGTAACCAGTCCGGCCTGTTCACATTGAATGCCACCCCACTCATAATTGATCCACGCACATTGAATGTCCGAACGGAGTGCCGATACCACATCGTCAATATAACTGGATAATAATGTCACACGCCCAAAATCACCGCCGTCCGCTTCCACTAAGGTCTGTATGACTTTTTGGCGAAACAGCGTATCATTGGTCGCCAGCGTGTGATCTTGCAATTTGCCCGGAGAATCGATTCCCTGATCGGACGATGAGATCAATCCTGCCGTATTGTGCTGTAAAATTGCCGCTACAGCCGTCACATTAATATTTTGATCTCCGGCAAACTCTTCCGCCAGATTGTCCTGCGCATCAATGCCAAATTCAGCATTACCGGATACTACCATGTCGGTTGCACCGTCATCCGGCGGCAGTACGATCTCCACTTCCAGCCCTTCGTCCGCAAAATATCCCTTTTGCTCGGCAACATACAGCCCGGTATGATTCGTATTCGGCGTCCAATCCAGTACCATCGTAAGCTGTGTTTTAGTATCCTTTTTGTTCGTCTGTTTCTTCGTTTGACAAGCGCAAAGATTCACTGACATACTTGCCACCAGGCATAACGCAAGCAAACGCATTCTAAATGTTTTTTTCATACTGATCACTCATGCCTTTCCGCACCTGTTGCTTTAAGTGAGCTTTCGCATTTTGCCACAGGCACAGATTCAGCACCACAAATTGTATTCGCTTTATTCCGCTTTCAAAAATGCTGCATAACATTTCTTTGCCTCATACACATCGGCTTTGCTGGTAATCTCCCAAGGTGCATGCATATTTAACACCGCAACACCGCTGTCGATAACCTGCATGCCATACAGGGACAAAATATATGCGATCGTTCCACCACCGCCAATATCTACTTTACCAAGTTCTGCTGTCTGATAAGCAACATTTGCATTATCCATAATATTGCGAAGTTCGGCCAAATATTCTGCGTTCGCATCGTTGGAACCGGACTTGCCGCGGCTTCCGGTAAATTTACTAAATACAACGCCTCTGCCAAGATAAGATGCATTTTTCTTTTCAAATGCATCGGCAAATAATGGGTCGTAAGCTGCATTTACATCTGAAGAAAGCATGCGGCAGTTTGCCAGACAGCGTTTCAAGGTAAGCTCTGAATAAGTGCCCTCGAGATTGATCAGCTCTGCCACTACATTTTCAAAGAAATGTGACTGCATTCCTGTTGCTCCAACACTGCCGATCTCCTCTTTATCAACCAGCAGGCAGCAAGCTGTCTTAACCAGATCTTTGGCCTCTAACATAGCTGCCAAAGAAGTATAAGCACATACTCTGTCATCTTGTCCATAAGACATGATCATGCTTCTGTCTACACCGAGTTCTCTTGCCGCACCTGCCGGTACGATTTCTAATTCTGCAGAGATAAAATCTTCTTCTTCCATGCCATACTGATCTTGCAGCAATTTCAGCACATTTGCTTTGACGGCATCTTTTTCTTCGTCTTTCAAAGGCATACTTCCGATCAAAAGATCTAATTTCTCTCCCTCGATAACTTTAGCTGCCTTTTTCTCCATCTGCGTTCCGGCCAAGTGGATCAACAGATCTGTTACACAAAATACCGGATCATCCTCTTTCTCGCCGATGCAGATATCCACCGTCTCGCCATTTTTCTTTACAACCACACCGTGGATCGCTAACGGAAGCGTCACCCACTGATATTTCTTGATCCCACCATAATAATGTGTATCCAGATAAGCCATGTCGCTGTCTTCATACAATGGATTCTGCTTTACATCCAAACGCGGTGAATCGATATGCGCTCCTAAAATATTCATGCCCTGTTCCAATGGCTGCTCACCGATCTGAAACATTGCAACACTTTTGTTCATGCATACTGCATAAACTTTATCACCTTTTTGCAGAGCACGTCCCTGTTCCATAAAGGACTGCAGAGACTGATAACCTGTCGCTTCTGCCTGTTTGATAATCTCTTTCACACATTCACGTTCGGTCTTGCCCACCGTCAAAAACTCTCGATAGGATTTATTCACTTCTTCTAATTCTGTAATCTGCTCATCACTATACGCTTTCCATGCATTCTTTCTTTCCATCTAAACTCTCCTGCCTTTCCGTTTTTTTACTCTGCTAACCTCTATAGCAGCCAAACATACACCCTTTAGTATACAACATTTTTCGCAAAATACAAATTCAGAATCTCAAACTGATCATCTCATAATAATTGCGCATGATTTCTAAATTTTGTTGTCTCTGATGATTGATTTACATGCCTTACGTAAACTTAACCGTCCCG
>OLRA01003961.1_pt1 | contig 12283 bp, 9 predicted proteins | sample 1673011 | NCBI WGS metagenome assembly OLRA01 (sample SAMEA3136746, study PRJEB25190) | human gut metagenome | reverse complement strand
AAGGGATTTGTCAACGGCGTAATGCGTAATGTGGCAAGAAAAAAAGAAGAGATTATTTATCCGGATAAGAACAGGGAGCCGGAGGAATATCTGTCGGTTTATTATTCGGTACCACAGTGGCTGGTAAAACGATGGGTACAAACTTACGGAACAGAAACAACGGAATGCATGTTAAAAGATTTTCTGACGGATCATCCGTTGACGATCCGATGCCAGCTGTATCGGGTGGAGCAGGAATTGACGGTCAACAGTCTGAAAGGCCAGGGAGCAACGGTTGAACAGGCACCATATCTTCCGTATGCATTCTATCTGTCAGATTACAGCCATCTGGAAGGGCTTAAATCTTTTGTGATGGGACGGTTTGTAGTGCAGGATGTAAGTTCAATGCTGGTAACGGAAGCAGCAGATCCGAAACCGGGAGATTATGTGATCGATCTTTGCGCAGCACCGGGAGGAAAGAGTCTTCATATGGCAGATAAGATGCAGGGACAGGGTATGGTAGATGCAAGAGATCTTACAGATTATAAAGTGGGTCTCATTGAGGAAAATATTGAAAGAACACAGACACTGAATATTCGTGCGCATCGGAAAGATGCCACACTTTTAGATAAAGAATCCGTAGAAAAAGCAGATATTGTACTGGCAGACGTACCATGTTCCGGTCTTGGAGTTATTGGAAAGAAAACAGATATCAAGTATCGTACGGATGAAGATAAGATTCAGGAGCTGGCAGTGCTTCAGAAACAGATCCTTCACAATGCAGCTTCTTATGTAAAACCCGGCGGCATTCTGATTTACAGCACATGTACGATCACATCGGAGGAAAATCAGAGCAATGTGGCATGGTTTACGGAGAATTATCCATTTGTACTGGAAAGTCTGGATCCGTATCTGTGCGAAGAACTGCACAGTGAAACCACCGCCCAGGGCTGGCTGCAACTGCTTCCCGGAGTGCATAAGACAGATGGTTTCTTTCTGGCAAGGATGCGGAAAAAGTAAGAGAAACGCCGGATGGACAGCTCTGTAAGAAACAGATGCGGAAAATGCTGAGGATACATCAGTGATAAAAAGAGGAAAAATAATGGAACAATTAGATATCAAATCGCTGTATGAAGAAGAACTGAAAGAAAAGATGATTTCTCTTGGAGAAAAACCGTTCAAGGGGAAACAGCTGTATCAGTGGCTTCATCAGAAAGCGGCAGGAAGCTATGAGGAAATGACAAATCTGTCAGAAGGTTTGCGAAAAAAGCTGACAGAACAGGAGCCACTGACACATCTGGAAGTTGTAGAAGTTCAGACTTCAAAGATTGACGGCACACAGAAGTATCTGTTTCAGCTGGCAGACGGTAACGTGATCGAGAGTGTATGGATGCAATACAAGCATGGCAATTCCGTATGCATTTCTTCCCAGGTTGGCTGTCGGATGGGATGCCGTTTCTGCGCATCTACGATCGGTGGATTGACCAGAAACCTTCTGCCGTCCGAGATGCTGGATCAGGTCTACCGGATCCAGGAACTGACCGGGGAGCGTGTGTCGAATGTGGTTGTGATGGGAACAGGAGAGCCATTGGATAACTATGATAATCTGATTCGATTTATCAGAATTTTGAGCGACGAAAAAGGACAGAATATCAGCCAGAGGAATCTTACGGTGTCAACTTGCGGCCTGGTACCGCGGATCCGACAACTGGCAGAGGAAGATCTGACAATTACACTGGCATTATCTCTTCATGCACCAAATGATGAAAAGAGAAAAGAACTGATGCCGATCGCCTATAAATATTCTTTGTCTGAGGTTCTTCCGGCATGCAAATACTATTTTGAAAAAACAGGAAGAAGACTGACTTTTGAATATAGCCTGGTGGGCGGAAAGAACGACAGTCAGGAAGATGCCAGACAGCTGGCCGGACTTGTACACGGATTAAATTGTCATATTAATCTGATTCCGGTTAATCCGATAAAGGAACGGAATTTTGTACAGTCTGACAAAAAAGTAATAGAGAATTTCAAAAATAAACTTGAAAAATATCGAATTAATGTTACTATTAGAAGAGAAATGGGCAGGGATATCGATGGGGCCTGTGGTCAGCTGAGAAAAAAATACAGTGACCGGCAGGAAAATACAACAAAAGACTCCGCCGAAGAAAAAGAAAAGTGACTGTGAAGGTACTGAACAGTTACAAATAAAAAGACAAGGGAGAAGCTGGCATGAAGTCATTTTCTTTGACAGATGTAGGACAGGTCAGAAGTCAGAATCAGGATTATGTATATGCGTCCGAGCAGCCGATAGGAAATCTTCCAAATCTGTTTGTGCTTGCCGATGGAATGGGCGGGCATAATGCCGGAGATTTTGCCTCACGCTGTGCCGTTTCTGTAATCGAGGCATCAGTAAAAAAAGATATGAGTTTTAATCCTATAAAGATCATGCGTCATGCAATTGAGGAAGCGAATGAAAAGATTCATGAGCTGGCGAAAGCAGATGCAGGAAAAGCCGGCATGGGGACAACCCTCGTGGCGGTGACCGTTGTGGGATATTATGCGTATGTGGCCAATGTGGGAGACAGTCGTCTGTATATTTCCGGTGAACAGGGCCTGGTGCAGATCACCAGAGACCATTCCTGGATCGCCGAGATGGTGATGCGGGGAGAACTCAGTAAAGAGGAAGCCCGGAATCATCCGGATAAAAACATTATCACTAGAGCATTAGGAGCGTCCGAAGAGGTGGATATCGATTTCTTCGATGTGCAGCTGGAGGAAAAGAATCGGATTTTGCTGTGTTCAGACGGACTGAGTAATATGGTGGCGGATGAGGAGATCCAGAAGATTCTGGGGGATTCACCGGATATCGAACAGTCCGGCAGACAACTGGTGGCAACTGCCAATACAAACGGGGGCAGAGATAATATATCAGTAATTCTAATCGAACCATTTACAAACGAGGTGAAAGAATGTTAAAAGAGGGAATGATTGTAGGAGAAAGATACGAGATCATCAGCAGAATCGGCAGCGGCGGTATGGCTGATGTCTACAAAGCAAAAGATCATAAGTTGAACCGTCTCGTAGCAGTGAAGGTAATGAAAGCGGAATTCAGCCAGGATAAAGGCTTTATTTCCAAATTCCGCAAGGAAGCACAGGCTGCAGCAGGTCTTGCGCATCCGAATGTGGTAAATGTCTATGATGTTGGGGAGGATAACGGCATTTACTATATTGTTATGGAACTGGTACAGGGGATTACCCTGAAAGACTATATTACAAGAAAAGGAAAACTTTCCGTAAGAGAGGCAACGAGTATTGCAATTCAGGTTTCTCTAGGACTGGAGGCGGCACATAAGAGCAATATTGTGCACAGAGATGTAAAACCGCAGAATATTATCATATCTGTAGATGGTAAAGTAAAGCTGTCTGACTTTGGTATTGCGAGAGCAGCTTCTTCCAATACCATCAGTTCCAATGTGATGGGATCGGTACATTACAGTTCACCGGAACAGGTACGTGGTGGTTACAGTGATGCCAAGAGTGATATTTATTCGCTTGGTATTACCATGTATGAGATGGTAACGGGACATGTTCCGTTTGACGGGGATACTACTGTTGCAATTGCAATCAAGCATCTGCAGGAAGAAATTGTATCACCCAGAAAATATGTACCGGATCTTCCATACAGTCTGGAACAGATCATTCTGAAATGTACACAGAAAAGCGTTGACCGCAGATATGAAAACATGTCAGAAGTGATTGAAGATCTGAAACATTCGCTGCTGGATCCGAATGGAAATTTTGTTGTAGTGACACCGCTGGCACAGCATGCACAGACGGTGATGCTTTCCGATGATGAACTGGAAGCCATCAGGGAAGGCCGTTCAGGATATGCCACTCCTCAGAAAGATACGTATGAGGAGGAAGAGGATGATGACGAAGAAGAATATGATGACGAGTATGATGACGATGAGGAAGACGATGAGGATGGCGAAGTAAGTTCCAAACTGGAAAAAGCTATGACTATCGGCGGATTTATTATCGGTGCGATCATTATCTGTATTCTGATTTTCTTTATTGCACGGGCAGCAGGTCTGGTAAATATCGGTGGAACTGCAAAAAAAGATGACACTCAGCAGACAGAACAGGAAGAAATTGATGATACAGTAGATGAAAACGGACAGGTATCTGTACCGAAGCTGACCAGCATGACAGAAGAAAATGCGTTGAGTGTTCTGGAACAGCTTGGCTTAAAGGGAAACAAGACCGGAGAAAGTCAGTCTTCCGAATATAAAGCAGGAACCATCATGTCTCAGGAAACAGAGGCAGGAACAAAAGTAGATCAGGGAACGGTAATTAACTATGTTGTAAGTTCGGGAACAGATGCACCGAGTGTGCCGAGTGTAACCGGTAAATCACAGAGTGAGGCAGAAGCTCTGATCAAAGCACTGGGTCTGAATACTGAGATTCAGCAGGATTACAGTGATACGGTAGCCATCGGAAAAGTTATCAGTGTAAATCCTTCCGAAGGAACAAAGGTAGACGCAGGTTCTACCATTACGTTGGTTGTCAGTCTGGGAGAAGAGAACAAACAGGTAGAAGTACCGAATGTCATCGGACAGGATGAAGCAACAGCGAAGAAATCACTGAATGATCAGGGATTACAGGTAAATGTAGAGACAACTACAGATGCGTCCGGTAACGTGGCGGAAGGCTGTGTGGCAAATCAGAGTGTGGCAGCGGGAACTTCTGTAGACCCGGGATCTACTATTACGCTTCAGGTTTATCATGCGCCCGAAACAACAACTCTTCCGAATGAGGCACCTGCAGAGGGAGATGCTTCCGACAGTGATACCGGAAGTTGGACTTGTAATGTGAAACTGGATCAGCCATCTACGTATACCGGAGGACCGGTGCAGCTGACTCTGGTGCAGAATGTCAATGGACAGAACGTGGAGACTGTGATTCTGGACGGACAGACGATTACATTCCCTTATACACTGACAATTGCCGGTGCAGATGGGGTGGATACCGGAACCGTATATCTGCGGGAAATGGTAGATGGAGATTATGTAGAACGTGGACATTATTCTAATGTGCCGTTTAAACAGTCTTAAGAGGTATCTATGCAGGGAAAAATTATAAAAGGAATTGCCGGATTCTACTACGTGGACGTAGCAGAATCCGGAATTTATGAATGTAAAGCAAAGGGAATCTTCAGAAAAGAGAAGAAAAAACCTCTGGTAGGAGATAATGTGGAGATTGAGGTTCTGGACGAAAAAGAAAAAACCGGCAATCTGATACAGATTCTTCCAAGAAAAAATGAGCTGATCCGGCCGGCAGCGGCAAATGTGGATCAGGCACTTGTGATTTTTGCAGTCCGTCAGCCGGATCCGAACTACCAGCTGTTGGACCGCTTTTTGATTACAATGGAACAGCAGGAGATTCCAAGTATTATCTGTTTCAATAAAAAAGATCTGGCAGAACAGGAAGAACTGGATCAGATGTATCAGATCTACATTTCCTGTGGCTACCAGGTGCTGCTTACCAGTGCCGAACAGGAGGAAGGAATCAGCCAGATCCGTAAGATTCTGGAAGGAAAAACAACAGTGGTTGCAGGACCATCCGGTGTGGGAAAATCATCGTTGACAAATCTCTTACAGGAAGAAGTCAGCATGGAGACAGGCGAGATCAGTAAAAAACTGAAACGTGGTCGTCATACGACCCGCCATGCACAGCTTCTGACAGTGGGAGAACACACCTATCTGATGGATACACCGGGATTCAGTTCTCTGTTTGTGGAGAGAATGGAAAAAGAGGAACTACGGTTCCACTATCCGGAGTTTGTGAAATATGAAGGAAAATGCAGATTTCAGGGGTGTGTGCATATTCATGAGCCGGAATGTGCGGTGAAACAGGCAGTGGAAGAAGGAAAAATTCACAGACAGCGTTATGAAAATTATGTCAGCTTTTATGAAGAGCTGAAAGAACAGGAAAAAAGGAGATATTAAGCGATGTATCAGTTATCACCATCTATATTGGCAGCAGATTTTAATTGTCTTGGAGAGCAGATCCGACAGGTGGAAGAAGCAGGAGTGGAATGGCTTCATATTGATGTGATGGATGGAGCATTTGTTCCGAGTATTTCCTTTGGGATGCCGGTGATCGCATCCATTCGTAAAAACAGTTCTCTGTTTTTTGATGTCCATCTGATGATCGAGGAGCCGGGAAGATATATTGAAGAATTCAAAAAAAGCGGAGCGGATATGCTGACCGTACACGCGGAAGCATGTAAGCATCTGGACAGCATATTACGGGAGATCCGTAAAGCCGGAATGAAGGTCGGTGTGGCGATCAATCCGGGTACACCGGTCAGTCAGCTGGAATGTGTGCTGGATCTGGTAGATATGGTACTGATCATGACAGTCAATCCTGGATTTGGTGGGCAGAGTTATATTGAAAGCTGTACCGGAAAAGTACAGAAACTACGAAAAATGATCACGGAGGCAGGACTGGACGTGGATATTCAGGTAGATGGCGGAATCAACGAAAAGACCATCGATAAAGTACTGGATGCAGGTGCCAATATTCTGGTTGCCGGATCTGCTGTCTTTGGCGGAAATATTGGAGAAAACGTCCGTTGCCTGAAAGAGAAAATGGAGAGCAGATAAAAAATGAAAACGCTGATTATCACAGGGGGCATGATCGAAGCAGATTTTGCTCTCTCCTTTATACAGGAGTTGAAACCAGATTACATTCTCGGAGTAGACAAAGGGTTACAGTTTTGTTATGAATATGACATCCGTCCGGATTATATCGTGGGAGATTTTGACAGTCTTCCGGGAGAGATTCTGGAACGTTACCGGCAGGAGGGAGAGATCCCGATCCGTACCTACAATCCGGTAAAGGATGCGACAGATACAAAGATCGCACTGGATAAAGCCCTGGAAGAGGGCAGTACAGAGATCTGGATTCTGGGGGCAACGGGGACCAGGATCGATCACGTGGTCTGCAGATATTAAAGGAAGCATGGGAGAAAAAAGTACCGGTATGGATCGTGGACAGCAGAAATAAGATCGGTCTTCCGGTAGAAAAAACATTTTCTCTCAAAAAAGAAGAACAGTATGGCACCTATGTGTCTCTGTTCCCCATGGGTGAAACCGTGGAAGGACTGACACTTAAGGGCTTTAAATACCCGCTGGATCACTATCAGTTAAAAGACCGGGAAGGTCTGGGGGTGAGCAATGAGATCACAGCGGATGTGGCAGATGTCAGCTGGGAGCAGGGTGTACTGTTGATGATACAAAGCAAAGACTGAAGCGACAAGGAGGATTTTTACATGAACACACAGGAAAAGAAAGAAGCACTGGTTCAGGCGGTAGAAGAAATCGCCGGAAAAGAAGCAGCATACTGGGAAGGGAATCCGAAGATGCAGGAAACATTTCAGAACTGTTATGTAAGTACTGCAAAAACCACGACAAAATTTCTTGAGAGCGGAGAAGCGTATGTATTTACCGGAGATATCGCAGCAATGTGGCTGAGAGATTCTTCTGCACAGGTCGTTCATTATCTGCCATATCTGAAAGAATATCCAATCTTAAAAGAGATGGTAAAAGGGCTGATCGCCCGTCAGGCAAAGTATGTACATATTGATCCGTATGCCAATGCATTTAACGAAGAAGACAACGGAAACTGCTGGGAGAAAGACCTGACAAAATACAATCCGTGGAACTGGGAGAGAAAGTATGAGATTGATTCCCTGTGCTACCCGATCTGGCTGATCAAACAGTACGTGGAGAATTCCGGAGCAAGGGATGTCTTTACACCGGAAGTAAAACAGGCATTTCGCGACATTCTGGATGTATGGCAGACAGAGCAGTACCATGAGAACTCCGAGTATTCTTTCGTACGTCTCAACTGTCCGCCGTCTGATACCTTAAGTAACGATGGAAAGGGTGCACCGGTAGGTTACACCGGTATGACCTGGTCCGGATTCCGCCCGAGTGATGATGCGTGCAAGTATGGTTATCTGATTCCGTCCAACATGTTTGCAAGCGTAGTTCTGGATTATATGGCAGAATTCCTGGAGAAAGATTTCCAGGATCCACAGATGGCAAAAGAAGCAAAAGAGTTACAGGCAGAGATCCAGGAAGGTATCCGGAAATATGGTATCGTGGAAGATGAAACCTTCGGAAAGATCTATGCATACGAGACAGATGGTCTTGGCAACTACAATCTGATGGATGATGCCAATGTACCGAGTCTGTTGTCCCTGCCATGGCTGGCATATTGCGGAAAAGACGATCCGATTTATAAAAATACAAGAGCCTTTGTATTAAGCAAAAAGAATCCATATTATTTTGAAGGCGCCAGCGCAAAAGGAATCGGAAGTCCGCACACACCGGATCAGTATATCTGGCACATCGCACTGACGATGCAGGGACTGACTTCTGATGACGAAGAAGAGAGAAAAGAACTGCTGGAAACCCTTCTGGCTACCGATGCAGACTGTAAAGTAATGCACGAGGGATTTGACTGTCAGGATCCGAAGAAATTCACCAGAGAATGGTTCGCATGGGCAAACTCATTGTTTGCATTATTTGCGCTTTCTATGAAAAAGTAAAGTTGACGAAAAAAACTAAAAAAATGAATAAATATAGGAAAAAGATAACATCAGAACTTTAAAAAGGAGAGAGTGTATGGTATAATATTACCAGAAATGCTTTCCGTGATGGGGAAGTTCTCGGCGAAAAGCTGTCAGTTCTGCTGTATGTTCTGTTTCCAAAGAGAACCGCTATAAAAAAACATCGCCGGATGCAGAAAAGTACACAGATTTATTTTAATGTTTGCTGTGTGCACAGGCATTGGTGATGTTTTTTTGTGTAACCGCAGGGGGTAAAGAGAGAAAACGGTTGCCAATAAGTTATTATTTATCAGGAGGTAGCAAAAATGATATTGCTAAAAGAAAGAATCGGTAAAATGCTGGAATATCTGCAGGAACAGGTATATCCGAAGCAGGTTGCGATTCCGAGTTACAAGATGATCCGCACCGATGAGAGATGTCTGGATGTAAACAATCTGGATACCTCATCTTGGACGGAGATTACGAACCAGGAACTGTGGGGCGGACACAGAGAATATTACTGGTTTGAGACCGTAGTGACGATTCCGGAAGAATTTGACGGAGAGTGTGTAGTGTATGAACTGAAAACCGGAAAAGAAGGAGAGTGGGATGCAACGAATCCACAGTTTTCCATCTTTGTAAACGGTGTGAGAGTACAGGGGCTTGATGTCAACCACAGAGAAATCATTCTGGCAGAGCCTGCCAAAGCAGGAGACACCTATCGCATTGTTCTTTCCGCATTTACCGGAGACCAGAACTTCAGTCTGAAGATGAATTCCAGCCTGAAAGTACTGGATCGTAAGACTGAGAAATATTACTATGACCTGGAAGTTCCGTACCAGAGTGCCAGACTGCTGAACACGGAAGATCAGGCATATATTACGATTATTCAGGCACTGAACGAATCTCTGAATCTGCTGGATATGAGAAAAGAAGGTTCCAAAGAGTATTATCAAAGCCTGGAAAAAGCACAGGAGTACATCACAAAAGAATTTTATGAGAAATATTGTGACGGTGAGAAAAGCCCGATCATCTACTGTGTAGGACATACACACATTGACTGTGCATGGCTGTGGACTCTGCGCGTGACAGAAGACAAGGCAGTCCGAAGCTTTTCTACCGTACTGGAACTGATGAAAGAATATCCGGAATATGTATTTATGTCCAGCCAGCCACAGCTGTACAAATATGTGAAGAAAAATGCTCCGGATGTGTATGAACAGATCAAAGAAAGAGTCAAAGAAGGACGCTGGGAGCCGGACGGTGGTATGTTCGTAGAGGCAGACTGTAATATCGCTTCCGGTGAAGCACTGGTTCGCCAGTTTGTACACGGACAGAGATTCTTCAAAGAAGAGTTCGGCGTGGACAATGAGATCCTGTGGCTTCCTGACGTATTCGGTTATTCTGCAGCACTTCCGCAGATTCTCCAGAAATGTGGAATTCCGTATTTCATGACAACAAAGATCAGCTGGAACGAGTTTAACAAGATGCCGTATGATACATTCGAATGGGAAGGTATCGACGGAAGCCGTGTACTGACACATTTTGTTCCGACCCGTGACTATAATAAGGCAGCAGTAGAGGGTGGTACAGAGACAGAACACTTTACCACTTATAACGGATATATCAATCCGAGCCAGATGAAAGGTGCATGGGCACGATACAGCCAGAAATATCTGAACGAAGAAGTACTTTGCAGCTTCGGCTTCGGAGATGGTGGCGGCGGTCCAACCAAAGATATGCTGGAGAATCAGAGACGTCTGGCAAAAGGTCTCCCGGGTATGCCGAGAACCAAGATGTCTACTGCAAAAGAATTCTTCCATGTTCTGGATAAACATGTAACCGATAAAAAATATCTGCCGACATGGGTAGGCGAACTGTATCTGGAATACCACAGAGGTACTTATACTTCTATGGCAAGAAACAAAAAGTTCAACCGGAAAGCAGAATTTGCATATCAGAACGAAGAAATGTATGCAATGCTGGATGCACAGACCGCAGGCGGTGCATATCCGGAAAAAGAGCTGCATGAGGGCTGGGAGGTCATCCTGCGTAACCAGTTCCACGATATTCTGCCGGGATCTTCGATCAAAGAAGTGTATGATGATTCCAAAGCAGAGTACGAAGGCATCTTTGCAGAAAATAAAGCGCTGACTGATGCAACGCTGGCTCATATCGCTGCCGGTGTAAAAGCACCGAAGCATTCGCTGGTTGTATATAACCCGAACAGTGCAGCAGCGTATGATCTGGTAACCTTTACTGTTCCGGAAGGAATGGGAGAACCTGCAGTTTACGATGGCGAGACCAAACTGGCTGTTCAGAAAACTGCAGACGGCACATATGTATTCTTTGCCGCAGGCGTCCCAGGAAAAGGATATAAGACTTATATCGTGAAAGAAGAAGCAGCAGATACAACACCGTCCATGGAAGTTTCCACAGAAGTGATGGAAAATGAATACTTCAAGGTGGAATATAATGAAAAAGGTCAGTTTGCGAAGATCTATGATAAGAAAGCAGACCGTGATATACTGAAACCGGGCAAAGCAGGTAACGTGATCGTAAGTTACGAAGACCGTCCGCATAACTATGATGCATGGGATGTAAACAATTATTATACAGAAAAATCCTGGGATATCGATCAAGTATCTGCGATGGAAGTAGTGGAAAATGGTCCGGTAAGAGCCTGCGTAAAAGTAGAGCGTAAATATCTGGATTCCACGATCACACAGTTTATTTATCTGTATCATGATATTCCGAGAATCGATATCAAGAATGTAATCGACTGGAAAGAGCATCAGATCTTTGTAAAAGACTACTTCCCGATCGATGTACATACCAACGAAGCTACATTTGATATCCAGTATGGTAACGTAAAACGTGATACCCATGACAATACTTCCTGGGATTTTGCAAAATTTGAAGTTTGCCACCATAAATGGATGGATGTGTCTGAGGATGGCTACGGTGTCAGTATGTTAAATGACTGCAAGTATGGTGTTGGTGTCCGTAATGGTGTGATCGGTATGTCCATGCTGAAATCTGCTATTCATCCGAATCCGGAAGCTGATAAAGAACTGCATGAATTTACCTATTCTATTTATCCACATCAGGGCGGCTGGCGAGAAGCTGGTACGGTAAAACAGGCTTACCAGATCAATAACCCTCTGACCTACAGTTGGAAAGAGAATGAAGGAGGAACACTTGCTCCGGAATATTCTCTGGTTTCCTCTGATAAGGATAATGCAGTGATTGAGGTTGTAAAAAAAGCGGAAGATTCAGATGCTGTCATCGTTCGTCTGTACGAGTGTTATAACAGAAGAACTCCGGTGACACTAATTTTCGGTAAGGAATTGACATCTGTTGTCGAGTGTAATATGATGGAGGAAGGAGCAGATCCTGTAGAGTTTACAGGTAATCAGGCGACTTTCGAGATGAAACCTTATGAGATTAAGACGTTGAAGGTTACGTTTTAAAAAAGGCGGGATTCCAGTCTGAGGTTTCGGAAACTGAATAGATTTTTGGTAGTAACCGGGGACTTCCAGTGTGTATGTTTCGCTTTTCCCCTTGCACTGGGAGGTCACCCGGCTATTATATTTTATTAAGATAGTTTTTGGGGACACAGGGGACGCCGTCAGCCCACCCCATCCTCCACCAACCGCAGACCCGGGCAGCTGGTGGAGGATG
>OLRA01003960.1_pt1 | contig 12284 bp, 7 predicted proteins | sample 1673011 | NCBI WGS metagenome assembly OLRA01 (sample SAMEA3136746, study PRJEB25190) | human gut metagenome | reverse complement strand
TCGCAATCTGTGTATCGTGCAGATTGAGGTCAGATTTATAACCTTTTGGAATAGTGATGGTACCCATAAAAATCTCCTCTATTATTTTTTTATATCTGTTCATAATCATTCAGTGTCAGAAAATTAACGGATTAATTAGCTGATTCTGGATGGTTATAAAGTGACGAGTGTCATATGCTGAGCACAAATTATGTTTATTCATGATTCAGCCATTGTTTATTATAGCATCTAAGTATGATTTTTCAAGATTTGATACTTATTTCACATAGAAAAATGCAAAAAACATATAGTATATGCAGGAAGTTGATTTTTTATGAAGGGGAGAAACATTTGGTGAGGATGTATGATGAATAAAAAATTGCTATTACGTGGTCGGTGGCATATAATAAAAGGACACTCAGCAAAAAAGAGGGAGGCACGGAATGGATAGAAAACGACTGGATCAGCAGTTTGATTTTATAAAAGAAATAGATAAGGCTCTTGATGAAAAAGCTCGTGAAAGATATGCATCACTTACCGATGATGAGATCATGGAACTGCTTGTCAACAAGAAGTGGTACTATGCCATAGGCAAGGGAATAATTGATCTGTACACAGCGATCTCTCATAAGCTTGCCGAGCGTATCACCGAGCTTTCAAAAAGATATGAGCTTACACTTACAGACCTTGACAGTCAGATAAACGAAGCAGAATCATCACTGTCAGATATGCTTGGTGAATTAACAGGCGATGATTATGATATGAAAGCTTTTGCAGAGTTAATAGAATTGCTCGGAGGTTCAAACAATGTCGAATAATAACAAAACTCCGGCGATAAGATTCAAAGGATTTACTGACACTTGGGAACAGCGTAAGTTTTCAGAATTGACTGAAATTAGGTCTGCTTCAAGAGTTCATAAAGAAGAATGGCAGTCAAGCGGAGTACCATTTTATAGGTCAAGTGATGTTATGGCTGCATTAAATGGAACAGAAAATGAAAAGGCGTTTATCTCAGAAGAATTATATGAAAAACTATCAGCCGTATCTGGCAAATTAGAAAAAGGAGATGTGCTTGTAACTGGTGGCGGTTCTGTAGGAAAGCCCTATATAGTGCCAAATAACGAGCCTTTGTATACAAAAGACGCTGACTTGCTATGGATAAAGAACAATGAAAACTTAGACCCATATTTTGTGTATACGTTCTTCTTTTCACCAACTTTTACGGACTATCTCAACAGTGTTTCTCATGTAGGAACAATCGCACATTATACAATTACTCAACTTGGAGAAACTCCGATTACACTCCCTTGTGTATCAGAACAACAGAAGATTGGAGACTATTTCCGTAACCTCGACTCCATTATCACCCTTCATCAGCGTAAGTATGACAAGTTGATTCAATTCAAAGCGGCGATGCTGAAAAAAATGTTTCCCCAAAATGGTGCTAATAAGCCTGAAATAAGGTTCAGAGGATTTACTGATGGTTGGGAACAGCGTAAGTTGGGTGATATAGTTACGGTTTATGACGGCGTACATCAAACGCCTAATTATCAGACCAGCGGAGTAATGTTTTTATCAGTCGAAAATATTGCAACGCTGAAATCGAATAAGTTTATTTCTATTGAAGATTTCAAAAGAGATTATAAGGTGTATCCTCAGAGAAATGATATTCTTATGACAAGAATTGGAGATGTAGGAACAACCAATGTAGTAACCGATAATGACGTAAAAGCGTACTATGTGAGCCTTGCCCTACTTAAATACAAAGAAACTAACCCTTTCTTTTTGAGCAGTGCAATACAATCCGATTTTGTTCAAAAAGGACTTTCTAACAGAACACTTAAAACGGCAATTCCTATGAAAATCAACAAGGACGAGATTGGACAGGTTGATGTAATGTTACCTACATCGGCAGACGAACAAGACAAAATAGGCTCTTTCTTCTCTCAACTCGACACCCTTATCACCCTTCATCAGCGTAAGTGTGACAAATATAAAAGCATAAAAGCAGGATTGATCAGAAAACTTTTTCCATGAAATAACAAACACATTAAGGAGGAATGTACGTATGAGTATCGGTGATACCGAGAGAACCACGCAAAATCGTGTAATTGATTTCTTTAAGAACAGAAATATCCTCGATTATAAATATATAGGCAACCTGAAAGACAGAGCAAATAAAAATATCCGTGAAGACCGACTTCGTGCGTACCTTCACCTTAGCGGTTACAGCGAAAGGCTGATAGACGGTGCTGTTGCCGAGCTTGTAAAAGCTGCTGATGATATGACACATGGGCTTTATGATGCTAATCATAAGGTCTATACGCTGCTGAAATACGGTGCCAAGGTCAAGGAAACTCCCGAAAGCTCCCCTAAGACGGTTTACTTCATTGATGTTGATAACCCTACAAATAATGATTTTGCAATAGCCGAGGAAGTAACGGTTATTGACCGTCAGGAGAAAAGACCTGACCTTGTTATCTACGTCAACGGCATCGCTATGGCAGTTATAGAGCTGAAAAAGAGCAGCGTGTCCGTATCAAATGGTATCAGGCAGAACCTTACCAATCAGAAGGACGGCTTTATTGCGTCGTTCTTTACCACAGTGCAGTTTTGTATGGCAGCCAATGAAATAGAAGGTCTGCGTTACGGCACTATTCTGACAGGCGAAAAATACTATATGGAATGGAAGCCTGACGGATTCCATGAAAACGAAGACGAGCGTGATCCTGAAGATGCACGTATTATGGAATACTGCGATCATATTGATAACCTCCTGCTTCAGCAGCTGTATCAGATGTTCGATAAGAAACGCTTTATAGACCTCATTGAGAATTTTGTAGTTTTCGATAAGGGCATTAAGAAGGTATGCCGCTATAATCAGTTTTTCGGCATAAAACGTACTCAGAACAGATTAGCAAAACAGCGTGGCGGTATTCTATGGCATACTCAAGGCAGCGGTAAAACGTTGACAATGGTATGGCTGTCAAAATGGATCCTTGCCAATTGTAAAGAAGAAAACCCTCGTGTGCTTATCGTCACCGACCGTGATGAACTGGATGAACAGATTGAAAAGACATACATTGGTGTTGATGAAAAGATCACCAGAACCAAGAGCTGTGATGATCTTCTCCGTAAGCTGAATTCCTATGACAGTTCACTCTTATGTTCATTGGTGCATAAATTTGTTCGTCGTGGCGGAGAAGCTACTGAATCCGATTATGACAAGTATATTGATGAGTTGAAGAAGTCGCTCCCTGCTGACTTTAAAGCAAAAGGAAAGATATTCGTCTTTGTTGATGAGTGTCACAGAACGCAGTCGGGCAAGCTCCACGCAGCAATGCAGGCAATCATGCCGGATGCGATATTCATCGGATTTACAGGAACACCGCTCCTGAAAAAGGATAAGAAAACAAGTATAGAAGTGTTTGGCACTTACATTCATACCTATAAGTATAACGAAGCTGTGCGTGACGGTGTTGTACTTGATCTGAGATATGAATACAGGGATATCCCCCAGGAACTCAGTGCACATGACAGAGTTGACAAGTGGTTTGATGTTAAAACACGTTCTCTTTCAAGCAGAGCTAAAGCAAAGCTGAAAGAGAAATGGGCAAGTATGCAAAAGATATATAGCTCACGTTCAAGACTGGAACGTGTGGCATGGGATATTATTCAGGATTTTGATTTGAAGCCCCGCCTAATGGACGGAAACGGAAATGCAATTCTCGTTTCAGATTCGATCTATACCGCTTGTAAGTATTATGAGATCTTCCAGCAGAGAGGTTTCAAAAAGTGTGCCATCATATCCTCTTACACTCCGCAAGCCGGTGATCTGAGAACTGATACTGTAAGTGCTGATGATGAAACTGAAACTTTTGAAAAATACGAGATATATCTCCGTATGTTAGGACTTGATCCTGATAATCTTCCCGAAAAGCTTTCAATACAGAAAAAAGTCGAGGACTTTGAAAAAGATGTTAAAGATAAGTTTATCAACCAGCCTGCAAACATGAAACTGCTCATTGTGGTTGATAAGCTGCTCACAGGATTTGATGCTCCGCCGTGTACATACCTGTATATTGATAAAAGTATGCAGGATCACGGTTTGTTCCAAGCCATTTGCCGTGTTAACAGACTGGATGGTGATACAAAGGAATTTGGATATATTGTTGATTATAAGCAACTTTTCGGAGATTTAAAGAATGCGATGGACACCTATACATCGGGTGCATTTGAAAACTATGATCCGGAAGATGTTGATGGACTTATCAAAGATAGAAGTTCTGAAGCAATCAAGCATTTCAATGAAGTCTATGACCAGTTGGAAGAACTATGCGAAGGCGTAGAAGCTCCAAAGGGCGATTTACAGTATATGCATTATTTCTGCGGAGAATCCGGCATGAGCGAAGAAACTGATGAGATCTATTCTCGTCTCAGAGAAAGGCTGTATAAGCTTGTAAGCGGTTTAGTTCGTGCATTTGCAGAAGCCAAGCCATACATGGTTGATATTTATACTGCCAAAGAAGTATCTGCATACGATGAAAAAGTAAAATTCTATGTTGAGCTGAAACAGACAATCGGAAATAAAAGCGGAGACTTCTTGGATTTTAAAGCTTATGAGCCGGATATGCGTAAACTGATTGACAACTATATTACAGCTTCAGATAGCGTTAAAATCGGTGAATTCGATGATCTAACACTACTTGATTTCGTAGCAGAACAGGGAGAAACCATGACCGAAGAAGATGCCCCCTCAGATAAAAAAGAAGGAGCAGCTGAAGCAATTGAAAATAATATTCGTCGTAAAATGGTAGAAAAAGTTGCGGTCAACCCTAAGTATTATGAAAAGATGTCAGCAATACTGGATGAGCTGATTCAAAAAAGAAAGCAAGGCGTTATCTCTTATAAGGAACTCCTTGAGGAACAAATAAAACTTGCTAAAAATGTTGAACATCCGGAACAAAATGAAGACTATCCTGAAAGCATAAGAAAAAGTAAGGCTTTGCAAGCTATATACGATAATACTGACGGTAATGAAATATTAGCAATCAAACTTCATAATGCTGTTCTTAGCAGTAAAATGAGCGGATTCCGTGGTGATCCTATAAAAGAAAACAGAATAAAGAAAGCTTTATTCATTATTCTTAATGATGATTCTGAAGTCGAAATATTATTTAAAATCATTGAAAAGCAGGAGGAATACTAATATATGACAATTATGATTTCTGGCATACCTATTGATATCCATAAAAAGAATATCAAGAATATGCATCTTCAGGTCAAGCCTCCTGATGGACACGTCGTTATCTCTGCTCCGGCATCTATTGATGATAAGGCAATAGAAATATATGCCCGAACAAATCTTATTTGGATCAAAAAACAGATTGAAAAGTTTCAACATCAGGCAAGAAGCACTAAACGTCAGTATGTAAGCGGAGAAACATTATTCATATGGGGAAAACAATATTATCTATCTTTTCAGCCTGATTCACAAAGGAACGGATTTGACATTAAAGGCGATAAGGTAATACTCTCTATGCGTGAAGAAAGCACAGTAAAGCAAAGAGAAAACTATGTGCGAGAGCAGTACCGTATCTTACTAAAAGCGGAAATCGAAAGATTACTTCCGAAGTGGGAAAGGCTTACTGAACTATACTGTGATTCTTGGCAAACCAAATATATGTTAACTCGCTGGGGAACTTGTAATACAGAGAAGAAAAAACTATGGTTTAATTTACAACTTGCACAGAAACCAATCGAGTGTTTAGAGTATGTAATATTGCATGAACTTCTCCATTTAAAGGAACGTACACATAATTCAGTTTTTATTTCATATATGGATTTGTACATGAAGGATTGGCGGGCTGTACGAAAAGAACTTAATGATTTAAGACTAGATTATTATAATACGGTTGAATGATGCGATTGTTTGCCTTAGGCAGAGAAAGGAGTAAAAAATGTTAGAGCAGCCCAAAGAACTAATAGAAAAGCATATAAAAACGCATACTGAAAGATCAGCAGAAGACGAAGCTGCTGTCTCTACATTAGAATTCTTTTTTCGTTCAAACGGGCGGATTAACCCATTATTTGCATCTAATGATAAGTGGCCTAATACTGATGGAACGTTTGAATATGTAGCAGATCCTGATGTATCAAGACGACCTAAGCAAAATTTCTTTGTTCAGATAAAAGGATCTCATTCATACAGAGAGGATAATGGGAAAATCAAATATTCATTGCAAAGTCTTGGTTTTCCTGCAACGATGGCTATGGATGTTACCTTAGACCCAGGAATACTCTTTATTGTACTTAATCCTGATGAAAGAGGCTCTGAGCGTGTTTTCTGGAAGTATATGTCTGTAGACTATATCAACTCTATAAATTTCACTCAAGGAAGTATAACGGTTGATTTCGCCCCTTCAGAGGAAATTTATAATACTGATGAAAGTATAATTGATTTTTGTAAAAAACTTGATCGTATAATTGAACATCATTCATTTGTAAATAAGCTTAGTTCAACTCAGCTTAATCTTGATGATATCAAAAGAATTGTAATGGCTTGTGATAGGTCGATAGTCAGAAGTATTGATACAATAGAAAGCCTTGGCGCAACTAGAGATGAAGTCTCACAAGATATTCTACCGAGATTATATGATCTTTGTAGAGCGGCTCTTTTACTAAACTCTTATAATCTTGGATGCTCAAAGCCAAATCTTCAATTAGCATATGAACAAGCTCAACTCGATTTGAGAACTAAATATCTTGCTAATTTTTTAAGAGGATTAAAGTATATTGATTGCCGTATTCCGGAAGATGGTCAATCTGAAAGATTGATGCTAAAATACTATAACTTCATGTGGCAGATTAGAGAATTTTTCAATAATATTTACAAGATTTCAATCTTGCAAAATCTTGAAATGTTTCCACTTAATACAGATCAACTTGACAACGAGTACTATAACATAGTTGCAAAAGCTATTGAATCTACGGATTTATCACCTCGTTCTATGGAAAGCACACGTTTTTATGTTCAAAAGAAAACACCATTTTATGTTGGCACCGAACGCTATTATGAAATCACCTTGCAATTAGCCAATAAATATGCTACTAAATTTAATAGAATAACTGTTTATTCAAAGCAGAATATTTCAACTGGTTATTCAATTAATATTGGCTATACCGGCACACCGATTGATCTATGGGGTATTGCTTCAAATATAAAAATCATCACAAACTGGAGAGTATCCATTGCACCTACTTGTTTAAACAAACTTGGAAGGATACTAAACATTAGTTTAAAAATAAGTAAGAACTATGGTGAATATTCTGAACTGATGGTTTTTTTAACGAACACAGGCATAACCTTGCTTGATCTTATCGATTTAAAAGAAATCAGCTTCAATGACGTAGTTGATCGGATTTATAAAAATGCTAAAACTTGTTATTTCAAGACGGTAATTGAAACATTAAGAATGTATTTTTCTAGCGAATGTGTCACGTTCGGAAAGAACACCATAAGATTTCTTTTGATTAATATGCGTGAAGACCGAATGTCTGATGTTATACCAAATCAATTTAATTCTCCTATGCCTAAAACGCCATTTTATTTTGCCAAAAAGTGTTTCCCATTTGAAAAGAATCCTTATCTGGCTAATTATGCAGGAAGCAAGACAAGTAATGGTAATATAGCAAAAATTATGAGTGCAGCTGGGACAGCACAATTAAAAACTATATCGCCATATCTGGTTTTAAAGAACAAAATCAAGAATTCTGGTGAAATATATTTTAATTCTAGCGAAATCGCATCTGATACGGATATAGCTACATATAATGAGTATTTAGATGCGTGGGAAACACGTCAAGGGTTTAATATACTGCATGAACAAGAATATGTTACCATCGCTTCATATGAAAGCACAACATTACAAATACTGCAAAAACTATTAGACCTTTCAAAAAGTGGAATTAAAGGACAAAAGCAATTGAACGCCAAGTTCATCAAGGATAATAAGTCTATTCTTGATAATGTTGATGTATCCAAACAGAATGCAATAAAATATGCTTTTGTGAATTCCAAGCTGCTTCTCATATATGGTGCGGCCGGAACAGGTAAAACAACTCTCATTAACTATATTTCAAGTCTTTTGCCCAAGGCTAAGAAGCTCTTTCTCACTAAAACCCATACCGCAATCCAACATCTTAAAAGGCGCATTGACAATCCTGGTAATGGTTCTGAATTCATAAGTTTTGATAGCTTTACAAGAAAAGTTGAACTGCCGGATTACGATATTATATTTGTTGATGAGTGTAGTATAATTGATAATTTTACAATGCTCAAATTTGTGAAAAAGATTAGCGAAGACTCATTAATTGTGCTAGCGGGAGATGTAAATCAAATCGAATCAATTGATTTTGGTAACTGGTTTTATTATGCTAAAGATATCATAACTACACAGGGAGCTAACGTTGAATTACTTGATACTTGGCGGACTCAGGAAGAAAACTTACTGAGCCTATGGGAAGAAGTAAGGAACAATGATGTTAGAATCACCGAAAAACTCGTCATAGACGGACCCTTTTCAAAGGAAATAGGATCAGATATTTTTACTTCTGATGTTAAAGATGAAGTTGTTTTATGCTTAAACTATGATGGGAAATTCGGGTTAAATAATATAAACAGTTATTTCCAAAATGCAAATCCAAATGGAGAAGCTATAATATGGCAAAGCTGGAGGTTTAAAAAGGGAGACAAAATCCTTTTTAATGATAACTCTCGTTTCACATACCTCTATAATAACCTTAAAGGAATTATTGTAGACATAGAAAAGACAGACGATCAAATAGCATTTATTATTGATGTCGAAACTATAATCACTGAACAACAGTGTAAATCAGACCAGATTGAGTATATTGACACACTTGATGAAAAAACTCGGATTAAACTTATTGTATATGCTTTCGATGAAGATGAAATTGATGACGAGGAAGACGCTAAGAAGACTATTATACCTTTCCAGTTAGCATATGCCGTTTCGATTCATAAAGCACAAGGCTTAGAATATGATTCTGTAAAAGTTGTTATTCCGAGCGTTAATACCGAAAAAATAACAAAAGGTGTATTTTACACAGCGATAACTCGCACAAAGAAAAAACTAACGATTTACTGGAGTTCCGAAACGATGGAAGCAATTATATCAGGATTTTCATCTGAACATAATGGTTTTAAAAGTCTGGAAATCATAAAGAATAAATTAGTTCAGACCACTAGTTCCAGTTAAATCTAATAACGGAAGTCGTTTCTTCTATGTAAAAAGACAGATACCTCTCTTGTGGAAGTATCTGTCTTTCATTTTCATAGCTCGCTGTTTTGGTCTTAATATAGTAGTTGGGATTATACTGCTATATCAGCGCCGCACTTTGGCGGGGAGTTTTGTGTTCTTATGCGAATAAATACAGCAAAAACCGTATGAGCGTTTGGTCGCCATACGGTTTTAATACTATCGTCAGATACCCAGAACCTGCTTTTTCTTCTCTGTAAATTCTTCTTCGGTGATTACACCTTTATCGTAAAGCTCTTTCAGCTTTTCAAGGTCATTATAACCGTTATCAACAGGTTCAGCTGCATATTGCATTGCTGTTGCCACAGCAGGAGAAACACTGTCAGCCATTATTACGCTATTCAGCTTGCTCTGCATAAGTATAGGCGGTAATATAGGAACGAACAGCGACAATATAAGACTCAGCGTTGCAGTATCGCCCTGTATGCCTTTTTCATATCCGAGCGTATCTATACGGTGTGCGCTCTTATATGTCCAGTATATTGAATAGAACGGAACAAACATACACAGTAACAGCTTGTTTACGGGAGTACGGTATTCCTCGTTCTTGCAGGCGTTAAGGCTGTCGGTAGTACGATATATCCACACGAGATAATAAATACCGCAGGTGAAAAGCAAAAGCAGAACGTGAGGTACAAGGGATTTGTAGCTCTTACCGTAAGCCGTACTGCTTGCAGGAAATGTAATTTCTTTTTGAGAAGTCGTGAAAGAAATTAGCAAAATAATCATACTGCCAAAATATGAAAATTCTGAACAATTATATATAAAATACATGACATTTTCTGCAAACGAAGATGAAGCGTATGATATCATGTAATCAATAAAATCAATGATTACATGTATTGCCATTAAGGCAACGCATATTATCAGAATTATTCCGATGTATTTGAACACTTTTTTTGCTTTTTCTGATTTTATTAATGTAAATACACAAAACAGAGAAATTCCTAGAAAAACTATGATCAATCCAACTTGAGTAAGTATGGCTGAAACAATATTAGTTAAGTTATAGGTTTCGGGGTATTGCACTACTTCTTCTATAAATGAAATCATGAATTGGCAATATACTATTGCTTGTGAAAGCATACCTACTATCATAATGTAATAGTTATTCATGAAACACGAAACTGCTATAACCGCTATTGAAACATACCTGATAATGTGCCAAATATCGATATACGATAGACCCAAATAGATTAATTGAATTGAAATAGAGATAATGAACAATCCACCGGCTATTACTCTAAGCAACTTTGAATTGTTATAATTATAAGTAAATTTTGTTTCTTCTGTTTTTAGATTATCCATAATATCGCCTCGTTTAATTTTAGATTTCCGCATATTTAGTAGAAATTCATTGTTTTTCTTAGTATAACACAGGATTTTCTATCTGTCAACAAGAATTTCTATCTGACAGGCGGCTTTATTCTCCCTATTCAATTATCATTTATCCGTCAGCCACTCGACAACATTCTTCACCTCAATGCCGTCATAATTTCCGGCAGTGAATTTATCAAGTGTCAGAACTCTCTTGCGGTAATTGTCCTTTACTGCTGTAAGCGGTGCAAGTTCCCTGTCGAAGGTGTCCTTAGCGGTCATATCGGCAGTTACCTGAATATACTCAAGTTCTCCGTTTCTCTCTGCGACAAAATCTATCTCGGTATTTCCGTACTTGCCCACGCTCACCTTGTACCCACGTCTGAGCAGTTCGAAATACACTACATTCTCAACCGAAAAGCCAAGGTCATAGCTTTTCTTAGGCAGTATAAGATTTCGTATGCCGAGGTCAACCATATAATACTTCGTGTTGGTTTTAAGCAGTTGCTTTCCCACAATGTCAAAGCGTTCCGCCGGGTAGAATATGAATGATTCGGTCAGTGCATTAACATAATCGCTCACCGTATTCGGAGAAATTTTCCGTCCCGATGAAACAAGATAATTTGTAATGCTCCTTACTGTCACAAGACTTCCGATAACGCTTGAAAGGTACTTTGCGATAGTTTTAAGAAGCGATATATCCGTTATCCTGCCTGTATCGCTGTTATCCCATTCCTTACGCTTCTGCCTGTCCTCAATATCCTTTACGATAACTGTATTGTAGATACCCTCAAGATAGGTGGTTATCTTTTCTTCCGTCTTTTCTGCAGTAGCAATGAAAGGCATACCGCCGTATCTCATATAATCAGCAAATGCACTGTCCTTGTCCTTGCTGTTTACCTGCAAATACTCTGCAAACGACAGCGGAAGCATTGATATTTCCACATAACGACCACTGAGAAGTGTAGCAAGGTCGCCCGACAGCATATATGCGTTTGAGCCGGTGATATAAATATCAGTTCCCTGTTTTACATAAAGACTGTCTACCACCTTTTCAAAATACGGCACTTTCTGTATCTCGTCAAGAAAAATGTAAGTCGTTTTATCAACGCTTAGCCGAGCCTTTATATACTCATACAGCTTTTTATAGTCGCACAGTTCTTCGTATTCCAGTTCTTCAAAGTTTATCGCAATTATTCTGTCAGCTTCTACTCCGCTCTGTTTAAGATAGTCCTGATACTGCATAAGCAATGTTGATTTTCCGCACCTGCGTATTCCCGTCACTACCTTTATAACCTGTTCGTCCTTCCAGAGCTTCAGCTTTTCAAGATATTCTTTTCTTTCAACCAAAAAAATCACCCTCTTATCGTTCCGTACTATTATATTATATGCTCATATTAGCACAAAACATTCAAAATGTCAAGAAAAATTCTCATTTCAGCACTTTTTTAAAATTTCTCGAAATAAATTCCAATTTCAGAATTTTTCTTTTTCGCTCTGAAATCTCTTATTTCTCCCAATTTCCGCATATTTAAGTGTACTGCTTTTGTCAGAATGTCAATAGACAAACCGCTTTTTTAATAGTATAATCATATTATAACATAAAACAAGTCGGTGTCAACCGACACGGCGGTACGCCGTCTTTTG
>OLRA01003957.1_pt1 | contig 12293 bp, 9 predicted proteins | sample 1673011 | NCBI WGS metagenome assembly OLRA01 (sample SAMEA3136746, study PRJEB25190) | human gut metagenome | reverse complement strand
ACGAGATGGAGACGGCCGCCGTGAAACTCCAGGTCGCCGAGCCCCTCAAGGCCGTGATGGCCGAGGCGGCGACACAGAACTACATAGACCGCTTCGGGGCGCCTCTCTCCCCGGCGTCCGTCGTTGCCGGCGGGCTTCCTGTCCGCGGCGGTGCGGTGCGCAATTCGAAAGACGCCGTCGACAAATGGATTTGGGGCCTCGGGCTGGGCATATGATAAAAAAAGGCTTTTGCCGCCGCCTGCCCTCCCATTTTCGTTTCCTGCAGCTCTGATTTGTGTTCAAAAAGTTGGAAAATGTTTGCTGTTTGTCCGAAAAAATCCATATATTGGGCATATAAACACTAAACATGCAAACATGTTCTTACGCTCCATTTTATCCGTCGCGGCACTGTTGTGCCTCGTCACGCCCGCCGTGTTGCGCGGCGCGGCGTATGCCGATTACGATCAAACAATATCCGAACCGCTGGAAATACGGATCAACGACAGCCTCAGCATCCGGATAAGATCGATCTCCAAAGAGGAATATGAAACCCGGAAACAGGCGGCGGAACACTTGCGGCATAAACCTTACCGGAAAATCGAGGATCTTGCCAAAGTGCAGAAAATCCTCGGCCGGAGACTGAAGGTTATCCCCAAAGATTATGGGGGCCGTATTGTCAAGGAGTTTGAAATCACTTTCGACGACGGAACCAAAGAGTACAAGGAGTACTTGGATTTGGAATTCGTCTTTTACGCCTACTATCCGGAGCTCAGGATATTGTGTTTCGATTCTGCCGGCGGTTACAGTAAGGTCGACTTCAACACCAATTCGGAAGAGTGGAACGGAAATATAAGCCCAGAGGAGTGGTCTGTTTCGCCCGACAAACAGTTGCGGATCAATGCCGATGGTCCCGACTGTATAGCGAGAGACGGCTACAGCTATTTTTTAGAGAAATGGAACAAGGAAAAGAGACGGTACGAGCATATCGGCGATTTGTTTTATACCGAGAATTTGCTCCGGTCGTGGACGGACGACGGCGACGGTTTAAATTTCGAACGTGTACAACATGTGATTCTGTGCTGGTACTACGGTACGGACTGGTCGTGGACGGACAATAATACGGTATTGTATACATGCCCCGATTCCTACACGGAAGGAGGCCGTCTCTACGGTGAAATGGAGATTATCGTAAAATAACGATCCTATGAAAAAAACAGCACTTCTATTGAGCCTGTTGATTTCCCTGTTCCTGCCCGGACTGCAGGCGCAGGAGAATTCCGCGATGCCGCGCTTCACGGAGTTTCGTACTCCCGAAGAGTTCGATAGCGGCGGGTGGCAAAACAAAATTATTGATGAAGCACAAATCGATTCCCGTATACTGCAACTGGTAACATCCAAGGATACAGTCGATTACTACAATCGATGGATATGTGTTCAGGTGCTCGATAAAACCACGCGCCGGCTCCTGCAGGAAATCGACCTGGCACCAGACGAAGAAGGGGGTGTGGGTGACATGCTTTGTGTCGATGACTACAATTTCGACGGCTACGACGATTTTTCCATGTTGGAAGGGGTATATGCGAGTGGGAATACATCGAGTGTTTATTTTCTGTTCGATCCCGGAACCGGCACTTTTTTCCTGAGTAATATCGGCGGAACCAACCTGGAATTTAACGACGTTTCCAAAACGATCACTTCGACGAACTATTGCTGCGCCGGAAGTAGAAAGATGGAGCAAATCTACAAACTGGTGGATAACCGGGCGGTGCTTATCGAACAGCACTGCCTGACCTGGGTAGAGGTAGAAGAAAAGGGCACGTATTTGGAGGACGAAGATGGATATCCGGTCTTCGAAGAAGAGGATTGCTATCCCGACAGCTATATCGATGTGGAATTGGAATCCGTCGGATCGAAAGATACTTGCCGGCTGAGGCTTGCGATTTACGATGAAGATATGGCAGGCGGTTTTGTTCAGTATAAAGATCAGAAGGAGCGGATACCCCTGTATCTGAATCATTCTCAAACCGTAGAGCCAGGCAGCGGCGGCGATCCCGATACACGCCGCCTGTTCTATAACGAAATGCGTCAGGGCGTTGCCGACGGGGAGTATGTGGTGACGCTCCGGTATCCAGACGTTATCGAGGTATATTATCTGCGCGGGAAAGAGGAACGGGAATTCATGTTGAAAAAAACAACGGAATGAAAAGAACTGCGGTCTTATTGAGTGTGTTGCTGTCTTTGCTTTTCTCTGCGCTGCACGCGCAGAGAACAAAGTGCCTGCGCATAACGAAGAAGGCGCTGGATATAGGGGTTTACGATTACGGAAAGGTCAAAAAATCTCCGTATAAAGTTTACTACGGGAAGCAGGCCGAGGACAAATTCACCGAAGTGCTGATGAAAAGCGAGCGGCTTATGAATTCGGGTAAATTCGGTCAGTATCGGACACCTGACGATTTTGTTACGGACGATGTTGTGGCTTACGAATATTGTCCTGAACTGAACTATGTGATGACCACGGGCGGGCATGGCTATGCCTTTGCGTATGATTTGGAAACTTTGGAAGAGATCTTCGTCAATCCCTCTACTTTTGTCTATTCTCCGTCGGGTTGCTATCGCTTTGGAACATTTGACGTCGAAGCAGGAACGGAGATTTATTTGGAGGTAAAGCAGGGTGATAAATGGGTTTCACATCTTAGAGGAGTCTGCCCGACCATGATAGAGGGCGTTTACTGGTTCGACGATCAGACGATACATTATCTGAAAAAAAAGGAAAGCCCCTCTGGCACAAGCTACTGGATCGGATATTCGATGAAATTCTCTTTTGAAAATGAACCGGAAGAATCCATCCGGCCATGACGCAGGCGGCTGCCCCGCATGCCGCGGCGGCAGGTCGCGGGCCGGATTGATCGCATAGCCCGCCGGACTGATTTCCGGCAAACTCCGTGAGGTGGTTATACACGGTGCAGTATTTCCAATAGCTGCGCAGGCTTTTGAGCTTGCCCACCTGCTTTTCGTAATCTTCGTTATGCTACCGGAATACCGCCAGCAGCGTTTCATGGTTCATACCCAATCCCAGATAGGCGTTACGCACTTTCTCGGCGGTTACATAGTTATCCCGGTCGGCGATCTTCCGGTAGGCCTGATTGATACCCACACGGATTTTATCCAGCATCCGGTTGTCCTCCTGCGCCACCACGCTGCGACCGGCCCGCGGCCGAACTCCACGCTCCATGATTTCTCCTCCACGTCCAGCTTGCAACTGCACTGTGCGATTTTACCGTTTACCGTAATCCGGCACATCACCGAAGCAAGCCCGTTCTTTTTCGTGGCGTTGCGTTTCAGATAGAATAAAACTTTAAATGTCGATCTCATAACTCTACAATTTTTTAGGGTTCAACCTCCGATCACAGATGGAGCAGAATATGCTTGCATACTATGCCCTGCAAGGAGGAGGTCGCCGCCGTTTCTTTGGCGGCAAAAATATTTCTTGCAGAGCTGTTTATCGATACGCAAAGACACAGCGAATCAGTGTAATAGCATTCGGAAACCGACTTTTTTCGAGGTGTGCTGCCCATAATCCGAAAATCCTGCTACATTTGCAGTCGCAATCCTCCGAATCAGGCTTGTAATTCAGCGTTTTGAAAGCCTCCCAAAATCTCCGCCGCCGTTTTGAAAAGAGTAACGGGATAGTAACGTAACTCCGGTTTCATTTGGCTTTTTGGCGGTTTCGCCTGGCTTTGTCTTTGCAATACGTTTTCCTCTAAACCCCTTATTTACAACCTTCCTGCGCTCATCTGCTCAATCTCTCATTTTTTATTCTTATCTTTGCAGCGGAAAAAGAAATAAAGTATGAGTCTCGTAGCAATCGTGGGCCGTCCGAATGTCGGCAAAAGCACCCTCTTCAACCGTCTGGTAGGCCAGCGAAAGGCCATCGTCGATGCCACGGCCGGAACCACCCGCGACCGCCATTACGGTAAGACCGACTGGAACGGCCGGGAATTTTCCGTGATAGACACGGGCGGCTACACCGTCAATTCGGAAGATATCTTCGAGGACGAAATCCGCCGCCAGGTATTGCTGGCGATCGACGAAGCCGACGTGATCCTCTTCCTGGTCGAAGTCAAGACCGGCATCACCGACCTCGACATGCTGATGGCCGACATCCTGCGCCGCACCTCGAAGAAGGTGATCCTCGTCTGCAACAAGGTCGACAACAACGACCAGATCTACTCCTCGCACGAGTTCTACGCCCTGGGACTGGGCGATCCCTACTGCATCTCGTCGATGTCGGGAAGCGGCACGGGCGACCTGATGGACGCCATTCTGGACGCACTGCCCGTGGAAACGGCCTCCGAGGAGGACGAAGACCTGCCCCACATCACCATCGTGGGGCGTCCCAACGTCGGCAAGTCGTCGCTCACGAATGCCCTGCTGGGCGAGGAGCGCAACATCGTGACCTCCATCGCCGGGACCACCCGCGACTCGATCCACACCCGCTACAACAAGTTCGGCATGGATTTCTACCTCGTCGACACGGCCGGCATGCGCAAGAAGGGCAAGACGATGGAGGACCTCGAATTCTACTCGGTGATGCGCTCGATACGCGCCATCGAAAATTCGGACGTCTGCATCCTGATGATCGACGCCCGGCAGGGACTCGAATCGCAGGACCTGAACATCCACAACCTGATCGTCCGCAACCGCAAGGGATGCGTGATCGTGGTCAACAAATGGGACCTGATCGAGAAGGACAGCAACACGATGAAGGAGTGGACCGAGTTCCTCCGAAAGAAACTCGCTCCGTTCAACGACATTCCGATCATCTTCACCTCGGTGCTGAACAAACAGCGCATCTTCGACGTACTGCAAACCGCCATCCGCGTCTACCAGTCGCGCAAACGCCGCATCCCGACCTCGGAGCTCAACGACTACATGCTGCCGCTGATCGAGAACTACCCGCCCCCCGCAACCAAGGGCAAGTATATCAAAATCAAGTATGTGACCCAGCTTCCGACGCCGACGCCGCAGTTCGCGTTCTTCGTCAACCTGCCGCAGTACATCAAGGAGCCTTACCGCCGCTTCCTCGAAAACAACATGCGCGACCACTGGGATTTTTCGGGAGTCCCGGTGCAGATTTACTTCCGGCAGAAGTAGGTCTCCGGACGGAATTGCAGCCCAAGCGGCGGCCAACCCCGAAAAATCCCGTGCTGACAACCACCCCAAGCCCCTCCTTGAAAGGAGGGGCTTTCATTACGGGAGTCCCGATACAGATTTACTTCCGACAGAAGTAGGTTTACGGACGGGATTGCAGCCAGAACGGCTGAAAATCCCGAAAAATCCCGTGCTGACAACCACCCCAAACCCCTCCTTGAAAGGAGGGGCTTTCATTATGGGACTTCTGGTGCTGATTTACTTCCGGCAGAAGTAGGTTCCCGGACGGGATTGCAGCCAGAACGGCTGAAAATCCCGAAAAATCCTGTACTGACAACCACCCCAAACCCCTCCTTGAAAGGACGCCGTCCCCTCACATATGCTTTCCGCAGGGCCGTCGACCGACTTTACGTCAAAAAAGGATTGACGACCCGGTCCACATATTTTTTCCGAAACTCGGACTCCCGGTACACGTAATCCACCGCCGTGAACCGGATTTCGTCCCCGGACTTGCTGATTCCGGACCGCAGGGCCTCTATCTTCCCGTCGCAACGCGCCCCGAGGCGGACGAAGCAGCCTTCGGCAATATCAAAAGCAAACTCCCGGATACCCCGGATCAGGACAGCGGGGTGCTGCAATTCCATTGCATCGGGAAATGTCCGGATCAGGACGGCGAACCCGACCTTCTCCACCTCCGTGACCAGCATGGCCGCAAAAAACTCACGGCTGAAATTCAAATCAATCATTGCAGGCTAAACTGTTTCAGCGAACGTTCCCGATTCCCGGAACCGCCGTTCCGTTTCTCAAAGATAACGCCCCGGACCGAAATATCCGCACATTCGGCCGGAAATTTTCAGTCCGCACGCCGTTCCGTCCGGGCACGATTTTGGCCATTATAGGTTTAAGTTATGGCACTATTAATATTATCCGCTTGTTATTCACAGAATTATATCATACATTTACAAGCAGGGAATCCGTCACAACCAAAAACAAAAGCCATATGGACAAAAAGAAACTGACAGCCGAAAACGGCCGGCCCATCGCCGACAACCAGAACATTCAGACAGCCGGGAAACGCGGCCCCGTAACCTTGCAGGACCCGTGGTTCCTCGAAAAACTCGCCCACTTCGACCGCGAAGTCATCCCCGAACGGCGCATGCACGCCAAAGGATCGGGAGCCTTCGGAACCTTCACCGTGATGCACGACATCACGAAATACACCCGGGCGTCGATCTTCGCCGAGGTGGGCAAGCAGACCCCGTGCTTCGTGCGCTTCTCGACCGTGGCCGGAGAACGCGGCGCGGCGGATGCCGAACGCGACATCCGCGGCTTCGCCATCAAGTTCTACACCGACGCCGGCAACTGGGACCTCGTGGGCAACAACACCCCGGTCTTCTTCCTGCGCGATCCGCTGAAGTTTCCCGACCTGAACCACGCCATCAAGCGCGACCCGCGCACCGGACTGCGCAGCCCGAACAGCAACTGGGACTTCTGGACGCTGCTGCCCGAGGCGCTGCATCAGGTGACCATCACGATGTCGCCGCGCGGCATTCCGGCCTCCTTCCGCCACATGCACGGATTCGGAAGCCACACGTACAGCTTCTACGACAAAGACAACCGACGCACGTGGGTCAAGTTCCACCTCCGCACCGAGCAGGGGATCAGAAACCTGACCGACGCGGAGGCCGAGGCCATCATCGCCAAGGACCGCGAATCGAACCAGCGCGACCTGTTCGAAGCCATCGAACGCGGCGACTATCCGCGCTGGCTGATGCAGGTGCAGCTGATGACCGAGGAGCAGGCCCGGACCTATAAAATCAATCCGTTCGATCTGACGAAGGTGTGGTATCACGGCGATTTTCCGCTGCACGACGTGGGCATTCTGGAACTCAACCGCAATCCGGAAAACTTCTACGCCGAAGTCGAGCAGGCCGCCTTCAACCCGATGAACATTGTCGAGGGCATCGGCTTCTCGCCCGACAAGATGCTGCAAGGACGCCTCTTCTCCTACGGCGATGCGCAGCGTTACCGCCTGGGCGTGAATCACAACCTGATTCCGGTGAACAAGCCCCGCTGTCCGTTCCACGCCTACCACCGCGACGGGCAGATGCGCACCGACGACAATTACGGCGCGACGACGCCCTACGAGCCGAACAGCTACGGCGAATGGCAGGACACACCGGCCCTCAAGGAGCCGCCCCTGGCCGTCGACGGCGCGGTCTACAACTACGACGAGCGCGAATTCGACGACGATTATTACACGCAGCCGGGCAAGCTGTGGCGGCTGATGACGCCCGCAGATCAGCAGGCGACATGCGAAAACACGGCGCGCGCCATGGGCGATTCGGAACTGTTCATCAAGCAGCGGCACGTGCGCAACTGCTACAACGCCGATCCGTCGTACGGCGAAGGCGTGGCCCGGGCGCTGGGCATCAGCCTCGCCGAAGCCCTGACGGCCGAAGACCCCGCGCATCCCGCATGGGATAAAAGATAAATCCGACCCCACCCCAGCCCTCCTTCAGGGAGGGAGATGACATACGCTCCGGACGGCGGTACATTAGAGTATGTGATCACGCCCGGTAAAACGGAGGTAAACAAAAATTCCCGTCGTTGGTTCGACGGGAATTTTTGGTATTTATGCCTGCGGCGTCGGTTCGCCGCCCTGCGGCTTGTTGCCGCGGCCCCGATTGCGGCCTCCGCGGTGACGGCGGCGGTCGCGGGTCCCGCGGTTGCCTTCGCCACGGCCCGAAGCGTGGTCGCTGTCCGGCGAAGCGGGTTGTGCCGCGGCAGGTTCCGCAGCCGCAGCCGCAGCCGCAGTCGCAGCCGCCGGGCGTTCGCTGCGGCGGTCCCGGTCGTTACGACCCGAACGGTCGCCCCGTCCGCCGCGTCCGCGGCCCGAACCGGAACGTCCTCCCCCGCTGCGACCCCCGCGCCCCCGGCCGAAGCGGCCGCGGTTCTCGTCGGGAGCGTATTTCGGGCCTTCGCCCACGCTCTCGGGCAGTTCGGCCTTGCGGATGTCCCGCTCGATGAATTTCTCGATCTGGTGGAACTTGCCCTGCTCCTCCTCGCTGACGAACGTCATGGCGGCGCCCGAAGCCGCCGCGCGGGCCGTACGGCCGATGCGGTGGATGTAGTCCTCGGGGTCGTGCGGCACGTCGTAGTTGAGTACCAGGCCGATGTCCTCGATGTCGATACCGCGCGCGACGATGTCCGTGGCGACGAGGATTTTCACCTTGTTGTTCTTGAAGTTGAGCATCACCTCCTCGCGCTGCGCCTGCTCCAGGTCGGAGTGCATGGCCGCAACGTCGAGTCCCATGCGCTTGAGTGTATGGGCCAGCTCCTTGACCTTGAGTTTCGACGACGAGAAGATGATCGTCTTCGAGTCGGTCGGCTCGGCGAACAGCTCGCGGATGATGCCCAGTTTCTGACGCTCGTAGCAGATGTAGGCCGACTGGTCGATGGCTTCGTTGGGTTTCGAAATGGCGATGTTGACCTCGGCGGGATTGCGCAGAATGGTCTTGGCCAGTTCGCGGATCTTCGGGGGCAGCGTCGCCGAAAACATGATCGTCTGCCGTTCGGCGGGCATGTAGGAGATGATCTTCATAATGTCGTCCGAGAAACCCATGTCGAGCATGCGGTCGGCCTCGTCGAGAATTAGGTATTCGACGTGCGAAAGATCGACGCCGCTGTTTTGCAGGTGGGCGATCATGCGGCCCGGAGTGGCGATCACCACGTCGGCGCCGTTCAGCATGCCGTTTTTCTGGATGTCCCAGCCCTTGCCGTCGCCACCGCCGTATACGACCGTGGTCGACACGGGCAGGTAGTACGAAAATCCCTGGAACTGCTGGTCGATCTGCTGCGCCAGCTCGCGCGTCGGCACGATGATCAGCGATTTCACCACATTGTCGGGGTTGCCCTCGATGAGCAGTTTGTTCAGCAGCGGCAGCGTATAGGCCGCGGTCTTTCCCGTACCGGTCTGGGCGCAGCCGATAATGTCGCGGCCCTCCAGAATCACCGGAATCGTGTGCTCCTGCACGGGAGTCATCTCGTGGAAATTCATATCCTCAAGACCGTCGAGGATTTCATCCTCCAGGTCGAGTTCATCGAAACGCATAAAACAGAAATTTTTAATTCTTAATTTTTCACTTTTAATTGCACGGTCCGGAAATGACATCTCCGAATAGCGTGGCCGGCGTGCAGCCCGTGATACGGACCCGCACATAGTCGCCGACCCGATGATCCCCGCGGTCGAAAACCACCACCTTGTTCTGCGAAGTGCGGCCCGACAGCTGGTTCCTGTCGCGCTTCGACTCGCCCTCGACCAGCACTTCGAACTCCCGGCCCACATCGCGCAGGTTGCTCGCATGGCCCAGCTCGTTTTGCAGGGCGATGATTTCGGACAGCCGGCGCGACTTCACCTCCTCGGGAACGTCGTCCCCCAGGTGCTTTTCGGCAAAAGTGCCCGGACGCTCCGAATACTTGAACATGTAGGCGAAATCATAGCCCACCTCGCGCATCAGCGACAGGGTTTGCAGGTGCTCCTCCTCCGTCTCGCCCGAGAAGCCCGCGATCAGGTCGGTGGTGATCGCACAGTCGGGCAGATAGCGGCGGATGGCGGCGATGCGGTCGAGATACCATTCACGCGTATATTTGCGGTTCATGCGGCCGAGCATCGACGTGGCGCCCGACTGGGCCGGCAGGTGAATCGCCCGGCAGACGTTGGGCATCGAGGCCATGACCTCCAGTAGGCCGTCGCTCATATCCTTGGGATGCGAGGTGGCGAACCGCACGCGCAGCAGCGGCGAGACCGACGCCACGCGGCGCACCAGCTCCGGGAAATCGACGTCGCCCGTACGGTAGGAATTGACGTTCTGCCCCAGCAGCGTCACCTCGCGGTAGCCGTTTTCGAACAAACTGCGCGCCTCGGCGACGATGGTCTCCGCATCGCGGCTCCGCTCGCGGCCCCGGGTGTAGGGGACCACGCAGTAGGAACAGAAGTTGTCGCACCCCCGCATGATCGCCACGAAGGCGCTCACGCCGTTGCGGTCGAGGCGCACGGGGGCGATTTCGGCATAGGTCTCCTCGGTCGAAAGCAGCACGTTGACACCCTTGCCGCCCGCCTCGGCCTCGCGCACCAGGCGCGGCAGGTCGCGGTAGGCGTCCGGCCCGGCCACGACATCGACGCCCGCAGGTCCCTCGACCAGCTTCTCGCGCAGGCGTTCGGCCATGCAGCCGATGACGCCCACGACAAGACCCGGATTCGCGCGCCGGTAGCGTTTCATCTCGGCCAGACGGCCCCAGATGCGCTGCTCGGCGTTGTCGCGGATCGAGCAGGTGTTGATCAGGATGACATCGGCCTCGCCGATGCGGTCCGTATAGACATAGCCTTCGCGCTGCATGAGCGAAACGACGATCTCCGTGTCGCCGACGTTCATCTGGCAGCCGTAGGTCTCGATGAAAAGTTTGCGTCCGGCGCCCTCCAAAGGCCGTAATGTATTGACGTTAAATCCCAATTTTCAATTCTTAATTTTTAATTCTTAATTGGCGGAGCCTATTCCGCCTGTATCTCGTTTTTCTCGGGGAACTGCTTGAAGCCCTCCCCGAAGGTTTCGTAGGCATCCGTCACCACGACGAATGCCTTCGGGTCGATCTCCTTGATCTTGTGCTGCACGAGGCGCACCTCCTTGCGGCTCACCACCAGAAAGATCATGTCGCGCTGCTGAGCGGTATACATGCCGGTGGACTTGATATAGGTTCCTCCCCGGTCCATCTTGTCGAGGATGAATTCCCGGATTTCGTCCTGACGGTCGGATATGATGAAAAGCAGCTTGTCGTAGCTGGGGCCGTCGATGATGTAGTCGATGATCCGCGACGACACAAAGATAGTGATTAGCGAGTAGAGCGGCAAACGCCAGTCGCCCAAAACGACCATACCGAAGACGATGATGCACGAGTCGACGAGCAGGATGGCCCGCGAAAAGCGCATCCGCGTGTAGCGCGTCAGCAGCATGGCGATGATGTCGGTTCCGCCCGAAGTGGCATGCCCCTTGATGATCAGGCCCGTACCGCAGCCCAGAAACACGCCGCCGAAGATGCAGACCAGAAACATGTCCTGCGAAAGGTTCATGTTGCCTCCGAACATCGTGGCCGGGTTTTCCCCTATGAGGTAGGTCATGCCGTTCATGACTACCGGAATCAGCAGGGCCGAGCAGACCGTCTTGACGCCGAACATCCGGCCGAACACTTTCAGTCCGATCAGCAGCAGCGGAATGTCGAGCATCAGACCGAACGTTCCGACCTGAACCGAGGGTACGAGCGCGTGCAGCACGATACCGGTGCCGTACACGCCTCCGGGAACGACCCGGTACGGGTTCATGAACAGCACGAAGCCGGCCGACAGGATCACGCTGCCCAGAATGACGCAGAACCACGAGCTCAGCGATTGCCGGGCAAGCAGCTTGTCGTAGAATTTCGATACCATTTCCATGGAGATTCGGAATAATTAACAAAAGTAGTCAATTTTGTTAAAACCGAAAACAAGTTCCGGCGAAAGAGCTATCTTTGCATAACTTTGCGCTACAAACGGAACGTTTTATGGCTTTGAACGTATTTCTCATTCTGGTGGCTTATGTGCTGGGGTCGATTCCGAGCGCCGTATGGATCGGCAAGCGTTTTTACGGCATCGACGTCCGGGAACACGGCAGCCGCAACGCCGGGGCGACCAATACGCTCCGGGTGTTGGGCGCACGGGCCGCGCTGCCGGTTTTCGCGATCGACATACTGAAAGGCTTCGCCGCCGTCATGCTGGCACATCTGTCCGGCTACGAGGCCGGCAGCAGCCAAATGTTCAACCTGAAGATAGCGCTTGTGGCCGCCGCCGTGGCGGGGCACATTCTGCCGCTGTTTGCCGATTTCCGCGGAGGCAAGGGAGTCGCCACGCTGGCCGGAGCCGTGCTGGCCGTATACCCGGGTGCCGTTCTGCTCTGCCTGGTCGTTTTCGCCGTCGTTTTCGGATTGACGCACTACGTGTCGCTCGGCTCGATGAGCGCCGGGGTAGCGTTTCCGATATTCATCCTGATTCTGAAGCGGCAGCCTCCGGTCTCGCTCGTGGTGTTCGGTTGCGTGATCGCCCTGCTGCTGTTGTTTACGCATCGCAAGAATAT
>OLRA01003947.1_pt1 | contig 12317 bp, 13 predicted proteins | sample 1673011 | NCBI WGS metagenome assembly OLRA01 (sample SAMEA3136746, study PRJEB25190) | human gut metagenome | reverse complement strand
AGGGTAACGGTCCTAGACAGCTTACGCTGTGGTAAAATTTCTCCGGACAGCAATGTAAGGACAAATCAAATTATCTTACGGCGTTAAACCGATGCGATGTTGTCGTAGGGTCAACTCCATCTGTTGGTGCTCATGCCGAGGTAAAGCAACTTGAACCGTTTATTGGGTATATGTCAAAATGTTTGGAACGTGCGTTGATTATAAGTATAAAAGCTGCACATGGTGAAAGTATAGATGAAGCTGACGACTGGAGGAAGAGTCTAAAACTGAAATATCGTGATAAGTTGAACAAACCGGCACTTACAGATGAGTTCTTAGATAATGTCCTCAACAAGGTATATCAGCCTTTACTTAATCGCATCGACTCTGAACTTTCAGAGTTTTATTCAATATTCTCGTCTTTTATATGGGAACCAGGTGTTGCGGAATTTGTATTTGACACAAGCAACAATACTTACACGTCAAGAATGACAGTAACTAAACCTACTGCGGTTACTACGGCTACAAGAATAATTGTAGTCAGACTGATTATACAACAGTTCGTTTACAAGATTGATATTTCCTTGACAAATGGTTATTATTACGATAGTCTATATAATAAAGAATTTTCTTATCTTGAATCTTTATCAAAACAAGATGAAGCAGATATTATAAACGTAATAGGTCGTTTCTTAACGACTTTCATAGAAAGCAACAATCCTGTTTGATTTAACTATTACACAAAAAATGAATGACAAGTTAGATAATTACAGTAAATTAGTTGACCTTATTGGTGACATTATTAAAGCGACAAGCGATCCAAATGACCAAAAAGATCTTGACAAGGCATTAGACATAGCACATACCGTTGGTAATACGCTAAAAGTCATTGTTAATAAAAATGATGATACGGTTTCACAACATGAAAACGAACAATAATATACCACAAGGATATAAGAATTCACCACTTGGGATTATTCCCCAAGAATGGGAGGTAAAGAAATTAGGAGACGTGGCTGAAAGTTTTAGTGGCGGAACACCTAAAGCAGGTAATAATGAATATTATGGTGGCAATATACCTTTTATCCGTTCTGGTGAGATACATCAAAAAAATACAGCATTATTCCTTTCTGAGTTGGGATTAGCTGAGTCATCTGCTAAAATAGTAGAAAAAGGTGATTTATTGATAGCCTTGTATGGTGCAAATAGCGGAGATTCTGCAATATCTCAAATAAATGGAGCTATCAATCAAGCTATCTTATGTATTCGTCCTTATAATTTGCTTACATCTTTTTTATGTTCGTTTTTAGAATTGAAAAAGAATATGTATGTTGCTAAATATTTGCAAGGAGGACAAGGTAACTTATCTGGAGATATTGTCAATAATTATATTATTCCCATCCCTCCACTTCCAGAGCAACAAAAGATAGCGGAAGTTTTAGGTACATGGGACAAAGCCATTGAAAAGCAAACGCAGCTCATTGAGAAACTTGAATTGCGCAAAAAAGGATTGATGAAACAATTACTCACAGAAAAGAAACGTTTGCCGGGGTTTAGTGGAGAGTGGAAGAGGGTAAAGGCTGGTTTACTTTTTGGAAGTTCTTCTATTCGTTCTAATAAGTTAGAGCCTCTTTTATCTGTTACCCAAGATAAAGGAGTCGTTCCAAGAGATATGTTGGAAACAAGAGTCACTATGCCAGATGGTGATCTTTCATCTTTTAAACTTGTTGATGTAGGAGACTTCGTAATTAGTTTAAGATCATTTGAAGGTGGACTTGAATATTCAAAATATCGCGGTATTGTCAGTCCGGCATATACAGTCTTAAAAAAGAAGACAGACATAAGTGATGTTTTTTATAAAGTTTACTTTAAGAGTAATGATTTCATTCAACGCTTGGCTGTTGCAGTAATTGGTATAAGAGACGGTAAACAAATCAGTTATTCAGATTTTTGTTATATAAAAATACCATATCCTTCCTTACAAGAACAAAATGCAATAGCTAATGTCTTTGTATCTTGTGACAGTGAGATTCTCTTAGCCAAACAAAAGCTGAATCGCTTTCAACAACAGAAGAAAGGCTTGATGCAAGTATTATTAACTGGTAAAAAACGAGTAACACAATAATTATGACAAAGAAAAGACCTACTGTAGCGCTTATATACGATTTTGATGGGACGCTATCTCCCGGAAACATGCAGGAGTTTGGTTTTATACAAGCTATAGGTAAAGATAAAGCTGAATTTTGGGCAAAAAATAAAAAGTTATCTGAAGATAACGATGCTAATGGTATCCTGACTTATATGTATCTGATGATACAGGCCGCAAAGAACAATGGTATTTCTTTGCGTAGAGAGTCGTTTAAAAGATTTGGAGAGAACGTAGAACTGTTTGATGGTGTTAAAGAATGGTTCGCGTTAGTTAACGAGTATGGAAAAAGTATTGGATTGGATATCAAGCATTACATCAATTCTTCAGGGTTGAAAGAGATGATTGAGGGAACTCCTATTGCGAAAGAATTTGAGAATATCTATGCTTGTTCGTTTCTTTACGATGTGGATGGTATTGCCTATTGGCCGGCTGTAGCTATTGATTACACGGCTAAAACTCAGTTTCTGTTTAAAATTAACAAGGGCATTAAAGAAGTAAGTGATAACAAAAAGATTAATCAATATATACCGGAGAAAGAACGTCCTATTCCCTTTAAACGTATGATTTATTTCGGAGATGGAGATACAGATATTCCTTGTATGAAGATGATTAAGGAACATGGGGGACATTCCATTGCGGTATATACTAATGGCAACAGTGCAAAGAAAGCAACTGCGCTTCAACTGATAAAGGATAATCGTGTGAACTTTGTATGTCCGGCAGATTACCGTGCAGGAAAAGAAATCAATATGGTGGTTAAAAGAATCTTGGACAAGATAAAAGCAGATTATGAATTTCAACGTCTGTTGGACTGGCATCACAATAAAGCCCAAAAATAATCAAGCAAACAACATGTGTTATGGAACAATCTTCAAACTATTATTTGTATCTGGATGAGTGTGGAGACCAGAATCTGGCCAATTTTGATCCCTCATTTCCTATTTTTACATTGTGCGGTGTAATTGTTTCCGAAGAGAAACTGCACGAGCTTGAAAAACAGATTAATGACCTTAAGCAAAGAATCTGGAATAGCACTCATATTATTTTGCATTCAAGGGATATCAGGAAGTGTCAAAATGGATTTGAAAAGTTATTTGATCTTTCTGTGAAAGAAGATTTTTATGTGTCTGTTAATCAAATTCTTGGTCAGGATATGTATGTTATTATCTGTTGTGGTATTTTGAAAGAACCTTATATCAGACAGTATGGAAAAATGAATGATGTTTATGGTTTGTCTCTATCGTTCATAATGGAGCGGACAATTTTTTATTTGGATGATTTGAAGGATAATAATATCTTTTTGACTACAATTATTGAGCGAAGAGGAAAGAAAGAGGATAAAGCCTTGTTCGATTATTATAACAGAATACTTGATACGGGAACTTATTGGGTGAAATCAGAGAGGATAAAGAAGTATTTCAAACGATTTGAAATGAAATGGAAAAAAGAAAATATAGTAGGTCTTCAGATTGCTGACCTTATAGCTTATCCAATGACAAGACATATATTGAACAATGAAGGGGTAAATTATGCGTATGATGTGATAAAAGGCAATATCTATCAGAAGGATGGTAAACTCTATGGATTAAAGGTCTTTCCTTTAAAATAAAAAAGAGTTATCCGTACGAATAACCCTTTTCCGACCGGGGACACCCCAATCCCAATCTGAACATGTCAGATTTCATTGCAAAGATAATAATTTGTGAGGAAAAGAAAAAGAATAAAGTTATAATAAGAAAATAATTAACATTTTTATTTAGGAAAATGAATTCCTTTGGAGTTATAGTTTAAAAGTGAATCATGTATATGCAAGGAATATCATTCAAAGAAGACCATATCAGCCAGGTACCCGCTTTGCAGCTATTGCAGAAGTTGGGATATACATATTTGACACCTGACGAAGCATTGACCATGCGTGGCGGGAAGACATCGAATGTACTGCTGGAAGATGTGCTTCGCAGCCAGTTACGTCGCATCAATTCCATTCGGGTGAACCGCAACAAGGAGGAACTGTTTTCAGAACAAAATATTGAAAACGGTGTATTGGCTATGCGCAATATCCCGATGGAAGGTGGGTACTTGAGCGGAAATGAAGCCGTTTACAATCTATTAACGCTGGGTAAGGCGTTTGAACAGAGTATCGATGGTGACAAGAAAAGCTATACCATGCGTTTTATTGACTGGGAGCATCCGGAAAGAAATGTGTTTCATGTGACGGAAGAATTTGCAGTAACGCGCACCGGAATGGCCGATACGTACCGTCCAGATATAGTTTTATTTGTCAATGGTATTCCGCTGGTAGTGATAGAATGTAAGCGTCCCGATATCAAAGGGGCACTCGACCAGGCTATTTCCCAACATCTGCGTAATCAAAAAGATGATGGTATTCGCGGCCTTTACTTGTATAGTGCTTTGCTGCTTAGCATAGGAAACAGTTATGGGGCGTATGCTACTACAGGTACACCGGCTAAATTTTGGACGAAGTGGAAAGAGATGTTTCTCACAGAGAAAGAGGAGGCAGAATATATACAGCAGTTGGACTGTCTGGTCAATACGCCGCTGGATGAAAAGCGGAAGGCACACCTGTTCAGTGATCGTTTCCGCTATGTGCGGGCGTATTTCGATACCATGGAACAAGAAAGGGTGCTACCTACGGAACAGGACCAGTATCTGTTCGGCTTATGCCGCCCGGAGAGATTGCTTGACCTTATTCATAATTTTACTATCTACGATGGGGGGATTAAAAAACTGGCCCGCTATCAACAGTATTTCACGGTAAAGGAGATTACGGAACGGGTCAAGACATTGGACCATGGGAAACGTCGAGGTGGGGTAGTGTGGCATACGCAAGGCAGTGGAAAATCGCTTACGATGGTTTTGTTGGCGCAAGCAATCGCCCAAGCCAAAGAAATACAGAATCCAAGAATTGTGATGGTAACTGACCGTACGGATTTGGATAGTCAGATTACCAATACATTCAAGAAGTGTGGACGGGAAGTGATGAATGCTACAACAGGAACTCATTTGGTGGAGTTATTGGAGAGTAAGACGGATGCCATTATCACAACTGTCATTAATAAGTTTGAAACGGCTGTCAAGCGTATGAAGCATCCACTGACGGATCCGAATATCTTTATCTTGATTGACGAGGCTCACCGCAGCCAGTACAAGGAAATGGCTATCAAGATGGATAAGGTATTACCTAATGCTTGTAAGATAGCTTTTACTGGTACTCCGTTGATGAAGAAGGAAAAGAATACGGCTAATACGTTCGGCGGTATCATCCGTCCGGTATACACCGTGCGTCAGGCTGTAGAAGATGGCGCAGTGGTTCCTTTGCTCTACGAAGGGCGTATTGTGCCTCAGCATGTACACGAAGGACCCATAGACGATTTCTTTACCAAGGTTTGCGAAGGACTGAATGAATATCAGACGGCCGATTTAAAGAAAAAATATTCGCGTACTGATTTTGTGAATCAGACAGACCAGCGGGTGTATTCTATAGCTTGGAATATCTCTGAACATTTCCGTGATAACTGGCAGGGAACGAAGTTCAAGGGTATGCTGGTTACACCGAGGAAAGCCATTGCTGTATCGTACAAAAAATATTTGGATGAGATAGGCTTGGTATCTTCCGAAGTGCTTATTACAGCTCCTGATACGCGTGAAGGTGAAGAGTCATCATACGGCGATACTTCGGAAGAAGTAAAGGCCTATTGGAAAAAAATGATGGATGAGCATGGCACCCCTAAGAAATATCAGGAAAATCTGATTTCTCGCTTCAAGAATCAGGAGCAGCCGGAGATTATGATTGTGGTGGACAAATTGCTGACCGGATTTGATGAGCCGAAGGTGGTAGTTATGTATCTGGACCGCAAGCTGAACGGGCATACGTTGTTGCAGGCTGTGGCACGTGTCAATCGGGTTTGTGACGACAAAGAGTTTGGCTATATCATTGATTATTATGGAATATTGAAAGAATTGGACGAAGCCCTGGAATTATACTCTAATTATGATGAAGAAGAGCAGGAGGCTTTCCGGGAAACCTTGGAACCTGTGGATACAGAAATTGCTAAACTTCCACAGAAATATTCGGACTTATGGGATTTGTTCAAATCTATCCCGAACAAACGAGATTTGGAGGCATACGCCCAGTCGTTACGTGAGGAAGACAGACGGCAGGAATTTTATGAGAGATTGACAGCTTATGCACCTTGCTTGAAGATTGCCCTTTCTACACGGAATTTCCATGCGCAAACCCCAGACGAAGAAATCAAGCGTTACAAAGATGACTTGAATATGTTCGTCAAGTTGAGATCGGCAGTTCAATTACGCTATTCAGACACAATAGATTATAAGCAATATGAAGGTCAGATACAGAAACTGATTAACCGTCATGTAGAGAGTGGAGCGGTAAAACCAATTACGGAGTTGGTGAACATCTTTGATACTGAAGCTTTTGAACAGGAGGTAGAGAAGATTGTAGGAACAGCAGCAAAGGCGGATACGATTGCTTCCAGAACCAGTAAATTTATTACAGAAAATATGGATACAGATCCGGCGTTTTATAAGAAATTTTCTCAGTTGCTGAAAGAAACAATTGCCGCTTATGAACAAGGCCGAATCGATGAGTTGGAGTATTTAAAACGGGTCCTGAAATGCAAGGACGATATATTGTCTCATACGGATAATGAATTGCCGGAAGAGTTGCAGCAAAATAATGCAGCAAAAGCTTATTACGGATTAGCATTGGAAACCTATCAACGTATATTTGGTGACGCACAGGTTGACTTAAAGAAATTGGCGTTAGAAACTGCTATGACTTTTGAAGGAATCATAAACCGTACATTGATTGTGGACGGGAGTGTCTTGGTCGACTGGCAACAGAAATCGGATATCATTGGTCGTATGAAAATAGAACTGGAAGATTATCTGATAGATGACGTGAAACGGAAGTATGGCCTTGATTTCTCTTTTGATGATATGGATACGATTATTGACGGCTGTGTAGATGTAGCAAAGTTATGGATCAAATAAAAGACTGCATAGAATATGGCTCTGTGGTTATGGAGTATGCCGTAGAATATAGAGCCAGAAAGACTTTGGGTATCTGTGTGCATCCAGATGGTAGTGTGGAAGTGAAGGCTCCTATGGAAGCACCACTGGAACAAATCAGAAAACACGTTCATCGTCGTGCTCCATGGATTTACAAGCAGCAACGCTATTTTTCTTCTTTCGGCATACATACACCGGAACGAAAATATGTAAGCGGAGAGTCTCATTTATATTTAGGCAGACAATATATGCTGCGTGTGGTTGACAGTGAACGTAATGAAGTACATTACAAAGGAAATATACTTGAAGTGGAGTGTAGACATCGTAAAGATGTACGTCCTTTACTTATGGCATGGTATAGAAAACGTGCTGAAATAAAGTTCAAAGAATATGCGGCCCCATTAATATCACGTTTCAGCCGTCATCAGGTAAAACCGTCGGGACTTAAACTGAAAGAAATGGAAACCCGTTGGGGGAGTTGCTCTGCTTCTGGACAGATTTTCCTGAATCCACGATTGATAGGCGCTCCACGTATTTGCATTGAATATGTGATTATGCATGAACTTTGTCATCTTGTTCATCGTAACCATACCAAAGCTTTTTATGAGTTATTGACTCAGGAGATGCCGGATTGGGAAAAATGGAAAATGAGATTGGAGAGGTTGATGATTTGATATTCCAAAACGTAAGAATTATAAATATGTCAGTTTGATAATGGCATGTAAAAGCATGAATGATGGAACAGCGACTGAATGAGCTTATAATAGATATATTGAGAAAAAATGAAGTGCTTGTAGCTATCGCAATAAAACAGCGTGCAAAGTTTGAAGGATGGTTAAAATTTGAATTGACATATAGATTATTAGACTATGATTGTGATTTAAAAATAGAGTATCCATATCCAAATAATGCAAATCTGCGTGCAGATATCTTTGCTAATGGGGCTCTTATCGAATTAAAGACTGCAAATACAAATTATAAGATAGCTCAATGCCAAACCCGTACAAGGCCTATCAAAAAAAATATATCGTCCATTATTGATGATATTAAAAAATTAAGAAATGCAGGGGGTAGTTACAAAAAGAATATTGCATTTGTTCTATTTCCTATTGATAGTGGCGGGAAATATAAAGTCAATATTAAACGAATTGAAGAAGAGGGACATATACACCTTATATGTAAATCTATTGAAATAAATGAGGTGCCAATATTGGTTTGTTCTGCTGAAGTATCCAAACAAATAACATGATACATCCTGAGATTAGTTTGATACTTTGATTCAAAATACAGAATAACCAGTTCCCTACCCATAGATTATACTTCTCTTTCTTTATGAGACTGTCGAAATTTTTTATATCTTTCGCAAGAAAGTTGATAACAGAAAGTATATGAATATTTATGTGGATTTTTCTTTAAGGTTGTTCGTGGCAGGCCTGATGGGAGTACTCATCGGTCTGGAGCGGGAATACCGGGCCAAGGAAGCCGGCTACCGGACCCATTTTCTGGTGGCCCTGGGAAGTGCGTTGATGATGATTGTGTCGCAATATGGTTTCATGGATGTGCTGGAGAAAGATTTGGTGCGGCTGGACCCGAGCCGTTTGGCGGCCCAGGTGGTCAGCGGTATCGGTTTTATCGGAGCCGGAACCATTATCCTTTTGCAGAAGCAGGTGGTTCGCGGACTGACTACGGCGGCAGGGGTGTGGGCCACTGCGGGCATCGGACTGGCCATCGGAGCGGGTATGTATCTGATTGGTATTCTGGCCACATTGCTGGCGCTGGCCGGACTGGAGGTGCTCAGCTATTGCTTCAAGAGTGTGGGGATGCGGAACATGATTATTGAATTTACGGCGGGAAATCCCGGCGTGCTGAAAGACGTGTCGGCCCGGTTCAGTTCAGACGGCTGAGATGAACAAGGTGTATGAAGACGGACGGGAGATGTACCGCATCTCGATGGTGATACGGGCCAAACGGGCGAATGAAGAAGGGTTGCTTCTGATGATGCTGCATGATTTTCCCGATATTACGGTAAACCGAATTGTGTGACCTTATGAAAAGGGGCGCAAAAGGCCATTGAATGTACATGCAGTGGTATTCAATGGCCTTTTGGGTCAGCCGATATAGACGTTGACATGCAAGAATAAGCGGTCTTCTTTTTCGTCGATGTCGAAATCTATTTTGTCTTCGCGTGCCAGCCACCCGATTGCGGCATTCAAATCTCTATCAGACAATCCGGATTCTTTTTTCAGTTTTTCGTATTCCCAATGTGCGTTGTCGGAAAGGAGTTTCCAGACAATCCCGGCGTTTGTCCCAATTTGAGTCTTGTTCATCATAGTTTTTGAATTTAAATTATTTTATTTGTTTACTGTCAGGGCGAAGATATAAATATTTTGTTGTTGAAGCAAGTTTCTGGCTGTCAAATTTATGTCCCGTGTGGTATTTTGCGAACATTTTTGGGACTTTTGGAACAGTGTTACAGAAATGTGACAAGTCTTTCTCGGATGGGGAGGTATTTTTATTCTTCATACCGTATCCTATTCCATTTTTTTCTTATAACTTTGCGTCAAGTAAAAAACGAAAATTATGAGAAGACATAAAATAAACTGGAAGGTTCCTAAAGGGGCGGAGTTGACCGAACTGGACAAGAAGGTGCTGTATTATCAGGACAGAGGCCATCTGGTTCCCACTCGCCAGTTGATCAAGACTCCGGAGCAGATTGAAGGCATCCGTCGAAGCGGGGTCATCAATACAGGGGTGCTTGATTTGGTAGAAAAAGAAATCCATGCCGGAATGAGTACGGCGGAGATAGACAAGCTGGTGTATGAATACACAAAAGACCACGGGGCTATCCCGGCTTGCTTGGGCTATGAAGGTTTCCCGAAAAGCTGTTGCACGTCAATCAATGAGGTGGTGTGCCACGGTATCCCGAACGAAGAAGAAATTCTGGAAGAAGGCGATATCATCAACGTGGACTGTACGACGATTCTGGACGGGTATTATGCGGATGCTTCCCGTATGTTTATCATCGGGAAAACTACTCCTCAGAAAGAGAAGCTGGTCCGCGTAGCTAAAGAGTGCCTGGAAATCGGAATGGAGGCAGCCAAACCGTTCAGTTTCGTGGGCGATATCGGCCATGCCATCGAAAAACATGCCAAGAAAAACGGTTTTTCAGTGGTACGCGACTTGTGTGGCCACGGGGTGGGACTGGAGTTCCACGAGGAACCGGATGTGGAGCACTTCGGAAAGAAGGGTACGGGCATGCTGCTCGTGCCGGGCATGGTGTTCACCATCGAGCCGATGATCAACATGGGAACCTGGGAAGTGTTTATAGATGAAGAAGACGGCTGGACCGTAGTGACGGAAGATGAGCTTCCTTCTGCGCAGTGGGAACATACGTTCGTGATGACGGAGCAGGGTCTTGAAATATTGACGCATTAATATAATAAGGTATAAAGACATTTTATGAGTACAATAATATTAGGAATAGAATCTTCTTGTGACGATACTTCGGCTGCGGTAATCAAAGACGGAGTGCTGCTTTCCAGTGTGATTGCCAGTCAGGCAGTGCATGAAGCATACGGGGGAGTGGTGCCGGAACTGGCTTCGCGTGCGCACCAGCAGAACATTGTGCCGGTGGTGCACGAGGCATTGAAGCGTGCAGGAGTAACAAAGGAAGAATTGAGCGCAGTGGCCTTTACCCGTGGACCGGGTCTGATGGGTTCCTTGCTGGTAGGGGTATCGTTCGCCAAAGGGTTTGCCCGTGCATTAGGTATTCCGATGGTAGAGGTAAACCATTTGCAGGGACATGTGATGGCGCATTTTATCAAGGAACCGGACGGTGAGAACGTGCAGCCCAATCTGCCTTTTATCTGTCTGCTGGTATCGGGTGGAAATTCGCAGATTATCCGTGTGAATGCCTACAACGACATGGAGGTGCTGGGACAGACCATCGACGATGCAGCAGGAGAGGCTATCGACAAATGTTCCAAGGTGATGGGATTGGGCTATCCCGGCGGACCGATTATTGACAAGCTGGCACGTCAGGGAAATCCGAATGCCTTTACATTCAGTAAACCACATATCCCGGGGTATAACTACAGTTTCAGTGGTTTGAAAACTTCTTTCTTGTATTCGCTCAAGGAATGGGTGAAGGAAGATCCGGATTTCGTGGAACACCACAAGACCGACTTGGCTGCTTCGCTGGAGAAAACCATCGTAGACATCCTGATGGACAAGCTTCGCAAGGTAGTGAAGGATACAGGCATCAAGGAAGTGGCAGTGGCAGGAGGTGTTTCGGCCAACAGCGGACTCCGCAACGCTTTCCGTGAACACGCCAAGAAATATGGCTGGAACATCTTCATTCCGAAATTCGGCTATACCACCGACAATGCGGCCATGATTGCCATTACGGGATATTACAAATTTTTGGACAAGGATTTTTGCACTATAGACAAACCCGCTTATTCACGGGTAACCATTAAGTAATAATTTAGAAAAAAGAGATTATGTCAGTAGAAACCAAAACACTAAGTAAGGAGATAAGTGAAATCTTCTGGAGAGAAGGTTTTACATTGGCTACCGCAGAAAGCTGCACGGCTGGTAACGTGGCTGCCATTATAACTGCTATCCCAGGTAGTTCTCGTTTCTATAAAGGTGGAATCATCGCCTATTCAAATGAGGTGAAAGTGAATCACCTGCATGTGAATGCAGAAACATTGGAAAAATATGGGGCTGTAAGTGAAGAGACCGTGGTGGAAATGGTAAAAGGAGCCATGGAGGCGTTGGATACGGATTATGCAGTAGCTACATCGGGTATTGCCGGACCTGCGGGCGGCACTCCGGAAAAGCCTGTAGGCACCATCTGGGTGGCTGCCGGTTCGAAGGAAAAGGTGCTCACGGCCATGCTGAGTGAAGATGAAGGTCGCGAGAAAAATATCCAGGCTGCTACGGCTAAAACCCTGCAATTATTGCTGGAATTATGCCAAAATCAAGAAAATGAGGGGTAAAAGTGCAATTTGTTGGTGAAAGATTTGTTTATATAAAATAAAATCGCTTACTTTGCACTCCGTTTGAAAGAACCATGGAATAAAACTATAAAAACTAGATAGAAATGTCGAAAATTTGTCAAATTACCGGA
>OLRA01003946.1_pt1 | contig 12320 bp, 9 predicted proteins | sample 1673011 | NCBI WGS metagenome assembly OLRA01 (sample SAMEA3136746, study PRJEB25190) | human gut metagenome | reverse complement strand
ACCAGTGACGCCACGGGTATGAACCGTGTGCTCTAACCAACTGAGCTACACCGCCAAAATGGTGCCCACAAGCAGACTCGAACTGCTGACCTCTTCGTTACCAACGAAGTGCTCTACCTGCTGAGCTATATGGGCGAGATGGTGGGAGTGCAAGGATTCGAACCTTGGAAGGCTGAGCCAACGGATTTACAGTCCGTCCCATTTGACCGCTCTGGAACACTCCCGAATTCGCTTGTAATCATGTGCAATTTTCAAGCTGCTGCTCGGTTCGAACGTTGTTTCCGTTCAAGCGAGCAAGGGAATAATACGCTAGGTATCCACCCCGTGTCAACACTTTACACGGCCCCGGGCATGTCCATATGGCATCTTTTTTCACATGCCGTTTTTTATTGCCATAAAGCCCCAGGTCAGTAGCGTTTTATTCCTGTGTGCTGCGATGCAAAAAACCGGCCGATCTAAGATCAGATCGGCCGGTTCTCAAAAACTTTTTTCAAAAATATTTTTCAGCTTTTGTGCAATTTAGCAGTCAGCTTCCAGGTACGAATCGAACTCATCGGTAACTTCCTTGGACGGGGCCTTGGTAAGAAGTGAAACCACAATGATGGCAATGAGGCTCAGCACAAAGGCAGGCAAAAGCTCGTATACCGCAAAGAAGCCACCCAGCGGCTTTATGAACGTATGCCATATCAACACCGTTATGGCGCCAGTAAGCATACCCGCCAAAGCGCCTTGCAAATTAGTACGGCGCCAATAGAGGCTCATGATGATCAGCGGTCCGAACGAAGCACCAAAGCCCGCCCATGCGTACGAAACAACTTGGAAGATAGACGAATTCTCGTCGAGCGCAATGACGATACCGAACAAGAGCACGGCAACCAAAGTTAGTCGAGCCACGATCATTACCTGAGAGTCGGTAGCATCCTTCTTTATTAGTCCCCTATAGATGTTCTCCGCCACTGCCGAACCAGAAATAAGCAAGTAGGAAGATGAAGACGACATCGATGCCGCAAAAATGCCCGAAACCACAAGGCCACACATAAAGGAAGGCAAAATCATATTAGAGAGAACGATGAAGATGCTCTCCGCACTTGCCTGCGTTAGGAATTCCGTAGGAATAACTGCTCGACCAATAAGGCCAATAGAAACCGCACTGAACAAGGAGATAACAACCCATACCGTTGCAATGCGACGAGACTTACGCAGCTCGCAAGAATGGGTGGCGCTCATGAAGCGGATAAGAACCTGCGGCATACCAAAGTATCCCAATCCCCATGCCAGACCAGAAACAATGGTAACCATGCCATAAGATCCTGCTTCGCCGAACAACGGCATTCCGCCTTCGACTACCTGTTTGCCGCTTTCGTCCAAGATGGGCGTTGCGATCTCGGTGCCCGAAAGGAAGCCAGGTATCGATTGCAAGAATGCAACCGTATTGTCGACACCACCAGCAGCTGTGATGGAACCAACCAAAACAACCACCAGGGCGCAAATCATAATGCTGCCCTGAATAAGGTCGGTGGTGCAAACAGAAAGATATCCGCCCACAAACGTGTAGAGAAATACGATCAAGGCACCAAGAACCATCATGGTTGCGTAATCGAGACCAAACAGCGTAGCGAACAGCTTGCCGCACGTTACGAAGCAACTACCTACATAAATAGAGAAGAACAGCAGGATAACCAATGCAGAAATGGTCATAAGGATGTTCTTAGAATCATGGAATCGATTTGAGAAATAATCAGGAAGCGTAATGGAGTTGTTGGCAACCTGAGAGTATTTGCGCAAACGCTTAGAGACAAACAGCCAATTCAGGTAGGTACCAATCGCCAAGCCGATAGCCGTCCACATCGCGTCAGACGCACCAGTGAAATAGGCCACACCGGGAAGACCCATAAGCAGCCAACCCGACATGTCGGATGCCTCAGCAGAAAGAGCAGTGAGCCATGGGCCGAGCCTGCGCCCTCCTAAGAAGTAATTCTCCGTTGATTGGTTCGACTTCTTCGCATACACGAAGCCGATAACCACGACAACGATGAAGTAGAGGAGCATTGCAAGCAATACCCAGAAATCGTGAGATACCATACCGTTCGCTTTCCGTTTTCCCATGCCGAGCAAAAACCCAGCGGCTTCACCTAACGCTGCGATAGAAACACAGCACTACGCACTTTAGTACGCAATAGTGACGGATTATACGACAAGCATGATTCGATTGGGTTAACGGGCTAAGAGACGGGCTTTTTGGCCGCATGACGCCCAACGACCTCTCAAGCATTCTTCCTTTCGGCCTCGATTCCATTAATGTGAGACAAAGCTCACTTGGAAAACAGCGAAAAACGATAGCCAACAAAATATGCATTTTGACCATGAAAACAGCAGATAGAAGCACTTAATTTAAAAGATTCAAATCTGATGTTTGACGACAAAAATACATCGCTTTTATTAATCATGAACACGTTTTATTAATGAGCTATGCAAACCGAGGCATTGAGCCAAGGAGGCATAGCTCTTTGAAACTTCTATACCGGAAATGATGCAACACGCTATTTAAAGCTTTTGGAGCAATAGTCCAGCACGATATCGATAAACTCCTCAACCGTCTTGGAATGACGCATTAGAGCGCTTGAGCACAAGTACATCTGGTGAAAATCGCCTGGTGCTTCCTTAATCTTGACGAGCTTGATATCTTGATCAAACGAGTCGAGCAGCCAAGACCTACAAGCAATCGCCATCATGTCTGGATTGCCGACAACCATTGACGCAAGCGTTATCTCATCTGAATAAAGGCAGTCGATAGCAAGATCGTAGTCTTTTACAAGTTCTGTTAGTTCCGCCCCGAGCGGACCAGTCAAATTGTACGAGATCAAATGCTGATTAGATAAATCCGCCAAAGAGATCTCATCGCAAGAGGCAAAAGGATGCAAACGATTCACAACTAAGACCGCTTCTTGCGACCAGCAGGGGTCGAATCTAACCTCTCGGTCCGAGCCCATTGTTCCCGCGAACGCCACATCAACACTACCCCTCTTTATATCTTCTATTAACGAGGGCGTTGAAGATTGAACGACCCTGATAAGAACATCACCATGGGTCTTCAGCCGAAACCGGTTGATGATTCGCGACCAATCTTTGCTCTGGACGGAAAATACCGTGCCAATAACGATCTCGCCTTGAACGCCCCCCCCGCTTTTCTTGGAGCAATTTCAACCCGTTGTTCAGGAAGCGTAACGAGGTTTCTACGTATTCGTAAAACGTCTCGCCTTCACTTGTAAGTTCAACAGACCCACGTTTCTTCTGAATGAGGGGGACACCAACTTCTTGCTCGAGTTTCGAAAGCGCAAGGGAAAGGGTTGAAGGCGTAATGGAGAGACGCTCTGCCGTTTCGGACCTGCTTCCCAACTCGACCAGGGTTTTGAAGTAAGTCAAATGATCGAGATTCATTATGCCTCCTAGCAAAAGCGTACGGATTTGGGTATTCGCCGACAACAAGGAAGAATACCAGACCTTCAAGAAATCGATTCTATGTATGCATCATCAACGGTTAGAAGCAGCACAGAGCCTCTAAACGACCTATAGCGAAAGCTACTTGAACAAGGAGGATTCGATGAAGGGATTAGAGGGAATCAAAATCGTTGAGCTAACCAGCTACGTTGCTGCACCCGCATGCCCAAGGATTCTTGGGGAAATGGGCGCGACGGTTTACAAAATCGAACCCGCTACAGGAGACGAATACCGGACGAACGGCCCCGGATTCGGCATGCAGAAAACCGACATCGACGATCCCGCCTTTGACTACGCATCCATGAACAAGACGTTTGTGAGCATCAATCTGAAAAGCGAAGAGGGATCTAAGCTCCTTCATAAGATGCTCGACGACGCTGACATAATGGTAACGAGCTTCCGCGATAAAGCCCTCGGAAAGCTCGGGCTTGACTGGGAAAGTGTGCATAAGGCTCATCCTCATTTGGTATGGGGACAGATGCGTGGCTACGGAGAATTCGGCCCCGACAAGAACACTAAGGGCTTCGACGCAACGGCGTATGCAGCCCGAGGCGGCTGGTTCGCGTGCCTTCCCCAGGCCAGCGAGGGATATCAGCCCATCAATTGGCCCGCAGCAATGGGAGATTGGAACGCCTCCTTGGCCCTAACCGCCGGCCTACTTGCGGCTCTAGCCCGCAAAGATCGCACCGGAGAAGGAGACAAAGTCACCGTAACGCTCCACCATTGCTCGCTTTGGCCTATGCAGATGATGCTCGGTTCGACGCAATTCGGCGATACCTGGCCAAAGTCGCGTTATAACGTCACCTGCCCAACCAACAACACCTACCAAACGAAAGATGGCGTCTGGTTCATCATCTGCTATGGAAGCTACGACATCTTCTACGACCACACCATGCGAACGATTGGCCTCGACGAACTGGTTGGAGATGAGCGCTACAACAAAGCCTCTGAGATCAACAATGGGTCAGGCAAAAACTCGGAAGTTGTTCGCATCCTCGAAAAGCAGTTCCTCACAAAAACCTGGGAAGAATGGGAGCCGATCTTCAAAGCAAACGAGATTCCCTACGAAAAACTCTACCTGCCAAGCGACATCCTTGCTGATGAAGAAGTGTATGCAAGCGACATCCTTCGAAAACTTCACTATGACGCTTTCGGCGAGAAAGTTATACCCACCTCGCCCATCAGGCTCGACAGTATGGGAGATCCCGTTTTGCGCAAGAGCCGTCCTGTTGGCTATGACACTGCCGAGGTTATGCACCAATACGGCTATTCGGACGACGAGATAGAGAAACTCGATGGGGACGCCGTTACTTGCTACCACGGCCCCGAATTACCCGAATCGGTATTTGAGCCGAGCTTCGGGCCTCGCTCAAAACGCGAGTAAACCCATTTTGGTCTCAATGGCCGGGCGGACACCTTTGGGGGATGAGCTGAAAAGTTCTGGTGCCCGATCGGCCATGGACATAGCAACCACGCAAGGAGGAGGAAGAAATGGCAACCGAAAAAATTGCCCGACAGGGCCTTACGGTCCGCCACGTTGGCGTTGTGGTAACCATGGCGCTAACATTGCTAACCGCTGTTGGCATTGTGTTTACGGCAGCAGGCCTATGTTACAGGCCAGTATCGCAACACTTCGGCGTTCAGACATCACAAGTCTCGCTATACATCACGTTCGTTTATTTGGGCCAGTGCATCGGCGCTGCCCCAATGGCAAAACTGTTCGACAAGTTCAACGCTAAAACAGTATGCGTTGTAGCAGCCCTGATGGTAGTTATCCCCTACATGGGATTCTGTGTATACCCTGCGATTTGGTGCTACTGGGTAGCGGGCTTCATTATCGGACTTGGCCTTGTATGCGTTGAATTCACGATGACTGCAGGCATCTTAAGCCGCTGGTTCCACACTAATTACGGCACCGTAACCGGCATTGTATTTGCAATGACCGGCGTTGGCGGAGTCGTTTGGAACATCATTGGACAATTCGTACTCGGTCCCGACCTTCAAGGCTGGAGAACCCTGTACATGGTATTCGGCATCGCAATCGCCATTGGCACGATTCCCTTTATCGCAATCTTTGTTAAGCGCACCCCTCAGGAATGCGGAACCCTTCCCTATGGTATGCCACTCGATGCCGCAGCAATGGAAGCTGAACTGGCAGAAGAAGCAGACAGAAAAGCAATCCAAGAACCCGGATTTGCGGCTAAAGACGTGTTGAAGATGCCATTCTTCTGGACCCTTGTTCTAGGCGCCGGCCTGCTGAACACAATCACAACGATGTCTCAGCTCTTTGCGACTTACGTTCAGTTCCTTGGCCACGAAGGCTGGGAAGGCCAAGCCCTGGTCGCACTGCTGCTCCTTTCGGGCACTCTTGAAGCGTTCGCAAGCGCAGGCCAGGGAGGCGGAAAGGTCCTGATTGGCTTTATCGAATCTCGGTCGGTATTGATTGCGCAAATCATTGGCTACGCTGGCGGCGTAATTGGTCTATGCATGATGTGGTGGCTTCCCAAGCTGTTTGGCGAAGCAGGCATCTGGCCCATGTTCTGCGGTGGCCTTTTCTATGGACTTGCCTACGCATGTTCCACGGCAATGCTTCCGTTCATCGTTCGCGAAGTATTTGGTGGTCGAGATTTCGACAAGATCTACTCTTGGATGATCATGATCTTCAATGGCATTGGCGCACTCGGGGCAACTGGCTGGGCGCTCGTATCTGAAACCTTCGGCTGGGACGGCTTCTTCATCGGCGGCATTATCGTCCTGACCATCACTTTCGGATTGCTTGGCTACACATGGATAGCCGGTGACAAGGCACGACGCAAGACCTGGTTCAAGAGCGACGCTGAACTTACCGCCGAAGCGCATAAGGAAGGAATCGGCGCTTAACCTTCGTGCCGCCCACATTGCTGGGCGCTAATCCCCCACCACCTTCGTACCGTTCAAAAAGATCCGCTGCGTCCCAACAACCAACCGGACGCAGCGGATCCTGAAAGGGCAGTGAATAAAATGATTGATTTCAACCTTTTGTGCAACATCCTCAGCCCCGGCATCTTCGTGATTCTTGCTGGAGGACTGATAACGGGATATGACACTGCCACACTCATTGTCATTGGCGTTATAGGCTATTCCCTTGTCTTCCTTATGAGACGACTCGCAAAAAGGCAAAGAAAGCAGTAGCGCTGAAAACCTAATCAATCCCCCAACAACCCAATAACCCAATACGTTGAAACCGCTATAAAAGCACCGAAATGGAGGTGCCTAGGTTCTTATTGCCCAAATTCGATTCAAAAGGAGATCCCCATGCAAAAGCCATTTGAAGACCTAATCGTTCTAGATCTGTCACGCTACCTTCTGGGAGCATACACCAGCCTCTTTTTTGCCGACCTGGGGGCACAGGTCATCAAAGTGGAGGACACCAAGACTGGTGATTTAGTTCGTGGAGAAATGCCTATAGTCAACGGTGAGAGCTACTATCACTACGCGCTCAACAGAAACAAGGAGAGCATATCCCTTAATTTAAAGGACCAAGAAGTGCTTGAGCGTTTTTACCAGCTTGTAGCTCGTGCAGATGTCCTTGTCGAAAACTATCGCCCTGGAGTATCCAAGCGACTGAAGATCGACTTCGAAACACTCCATCGCATTAATCCCGATCTTGTCTATGTGTCTTTTTCGGCCTACGGCCAAAATGACCCACGCAGTCTTGACGCCCTTCACGATATCAACATCGTCGCAAAAACAGGTTATTACGATCTAACGGACGGTGCTGTTGCCTTGCTGCAGCCATCAGATCTCGCCGCTGCAATGGTGGGAATACAGGGGGCTTTAACGGGGCTCATCGCTCGAGACAAAGCAGGGGGAACCCATGTCGATGTCTCGATGTACGATTCGCTTCTTTGGTGGAATGCAATGCTCGATAGCCGCTGGTTCTTCTACGGCAAAACACTTACTTCAGACATGAGAGAATATCCGTCGGTCGGCTACAACGTCTACCGAACAAAAGACGGAAGGATGATATCTTTCGGGCTTTACGAAAATAAGTTCTGGAACGAGTTTTGCGATGACATCGGCAGGCCGGATCTATATGACACTTTGAAGGACACTCCTAAGCAAAATCCCACCGCATATCAAGCGATTGTAGATTTCGCAGCGTCGATGACCTTCAAAGAATGGGAAAGCTGGCTAGCGGATAAAACCTACGCTATCGCACCGTGTCTCAACAAAAGCGAAGCAATAGATCTCGCCATTAGGACAAACCCTCAAACCATTAACTACGTTAACTACCCCCGATTTGGCACTGCATTGCAGACAAACACACCGCATATCGTTGGAAACATGCACTCGAGTTTAGCCGAATCATATGAGCCCGCTTTGCTTGGCGAATCAACCCGAAGCGTTCTTTCGTGGGTCGGCGCATCCACGAAAGAGATCAATGCCATGGTTGAAAGAGGCGCGGTCATCTGCGCAGATGACGACGATTCACTCGAAGCAAGTGCCTAGCCCTCTTACGTTCGCAATGCACTCAATTGCGATTCTCTCCTTTATAGCGCGCCGACGATCCCCCCCCTGATCCCGATAGTCGGCGCGCATCTCTATTTTCGCAAAGCACACCTCGGCCAATTGCGCATAGAGCCCATTATCAAGAATGATTCGATTGGGTTAACAGAGTGCTGAGACGGCTTTTTCGGTAAAGGAACCCTAACAGTTGCGCTTCAACCAAACACGCAGTTCGTTTTCCATGCGCTCGAACTCCGCTTTGGTTCTTTCGTTGGAAAAGCCCTCTTTTAGGCCCAAAGGATTCTTTGCAATTTCGAAAATTTCACCCTGCTCCGCCAGAATCCTACGGCTCTCGGCATAGGTAAGCTCAAAAGCGAAACAGAGGAAGCCCACAACGTAATCGGCAGGGAAAACTCGATCGTTGCGCTTTACGCAACGGCGGCCATCAAACGCTTCGAGCACCGAAGAAGAAAGCCTGCTTTGACGCAACGCATCGAGGGAAACGCCCAAAATAGTATCCACATCGCTGAGGCTGACGGTGTGAAGAATGTCCAGCTTATCGGCATCGCGCACAATGTTGCAGAAACGCCGCGTTCTATCAGGCAAATCATCGGGAAGGCGATAGTCACCATGAGCAGCTATCGCGGCGCGGATCAGCTGATCTTCCTTGGATCCCTCGACAAAATCCCTCATGCGCACCTTGCCAGGGGCAAGCCCAGCGAAAAGGGCTATGCCAGGATTTCGGTGCGCAACCCGTCCGCCATGCGATTCAGAGGCTACTTCGAATGGAGGCATCCCAGCAGGCTGGCTAAACAGCACTTCTGCCCCCAATTTGGCATGGTTGGTTGAACGCGCATCCGAAAACGTACCCCAACGGCGCAGTTGCTCGAATCGACCCATATCATGCAGCAGCCCAATCGTCCACGCCAGGTCAAGATCATCCTGCTTCAAACCATTGCTCTCGGCAATCCGCTCGCACAAACCGGCAACCCTCTTTGAGTGCTCGATCTTCAACGTTATGCGCTGATTGCAAGAATCATACGCCTCGACGTAATCCGAAAATGCCCGTAGGACTTTGCTGCGATCGATTTTCATTTCAGCCCTCTTTCTTTCTCCCTAAGCTTACTCTTGCTCGAACCACAAAACCGCAGAAACACGCAGCTTCGATCGATGGCATTTTCCGTGCCAGAATGCAAAAAGCGCGCCCCCGCAGGAACGCGCTTGATAAGTGCTTGCTAGGTTGGCGCTTATGCCTCGAGGAGCTTTTCCACGGAAGCAAGCTTAACGCAGCAAACGAATACCTTCAGTGCCGACTCGAGCTCTTCCAGCGGAGGAAGCGTAGGAGCGATGCGGATGTTGGAATCCTTGGGATCGTTCTTGTAGGGATAGGTAGCGCCAGCACCCGTCATGGTAACGCCAGCTTCCTTGGCCATAGCAACGATATGCTTTGCAGTCCCTTCGGGGGCATCAAACGAAACGAAGTAACCGCCGCGAGGGTTGCTCCAAGAGCCACAACCCGTGCCAGCCAGACCCTCTTCCAGCATCTTCAGAACCAGCTCAAACTTCGGACGAATGATGGAAGCATGCTTTGCCATGTGGGCAGCGATTCCATCGGCGTCTTTAAGGAAGCGAACATGACGCATCTGGTTCAACTTGTCGTGACCGATGGTCTGGACGCCCATGCGCTTCTTGATTTCAGCAACGTTTTCCGGGCTTGCAGCCATAGCGGCAACGCCTGCACCAGGGAACGTTACCTTGGAAGTGGAAGCAAACTTGAAATAGCGGTTGGGGTTACCAGCCTCAACGCAAGCCTTGGCAATATCAAGAAGCTGATCCTGCTGTGCCGCATCGTCATAAAGATGATGCACGGTATAGGCGTTATCCCAGAAAATACGGAAATCTTCAGCGGCGCATTTCATGGAAGCAAGTCGACGCACTACCTCATCGGAATAGGTAACGCCGCCAGGATTGGAGTACTTGGGAACGCACCAAATGCCCTTGAATGCCGAATCGTTGGCAACCAGTTCCTCGACGGCGTCCATATCGGGGCCTTCGTCGGTCATGGAAACGGTAACCATCTCAATGCCAAACGCCTCGGTAACGCCGAAGTGGCGATCGTAACCAGGAACAGGGCAAACAAACTTTACCTTATCCAGCTGGCTCCAAGGAGTGGCGCCAAGCGTGCCGAACACCCAGCAACGCATGATGGTGTCATACATGATGTTCAAGCTGGAATTGCCGAAAACAATGGTGTTATCTGCTTCGTCATCGAGCATGGAAGCCATAAGCTTCTTGGCCTCCGGCAGACCATCAACTACGCCATAGTTGCGAATGTCGGTACCGTTTTCAGCCTTGCAATCATCGGAAGAAGGCAGGATGTCCAGCATAGGCATGCTCAAATCGAGCTGATCGGAGCCCGGCTTACCGCGCGCCATATTCAGGGACAGACCCTGAGCCTTATAGGTTTCGTATTCTTCGGTGAGTGCGGTTTTGAGCGTGGTGAGCTCTTCCTTCCCCAGTTCCGCGTAAGTGGGCATCATGCTTCCTTCCATCTGCCTTATAATGCGACTGCATCTTGCACCCGCTAGGTCTACCAATCTTTTTCAGTATAGGTGTTGCCTGCGTCGCTCGCAAAAGAAGTCGCACTATTGGGCCTCAGGCGCAACGCTCCGCATCATATTAAGGGTGGGCGGCAACTTCCCTCTTTGTTAGAAACATCTCATTTCAGAGATTGCGCAATCATCGTACTTATTGCCTTCGTACACCGAATCGATCCTCAGCGTAATTGAAGAAGCGCTTACCGCCGGAAAACTAATCGACTGAACCACTCGATACGAATCGGCAAGCGTTACCTGCGCTACCACCTCACCTGAATCAGTGATCAAAGACACCTGCTTCGGGCGCGCGTTCTTGTAATAAATGTCGGTAGATTTACCGTAACCAGCTACCAATTCCAAACAGCTTACCGTCGCCTTGCCACCAGAAGCACGAGATATCGTTACGCTCTGGCCTGCCCCTGAGCCAGAAGAGCCCTCAACCCAGGCAGTGTTCCAATCCCCATCGCTTAAGTTGCTTGCAATATACGTGCCGTATTCGCTCGCGGGAAGAACCGAAAAGGCGGAATAGCTGTTCAACGGGCACGTGCTCATCTCCCCAGAAAAGCCCGACAACGCACGAACCGAAACCTCAGTCTGCGCTGAAGAGCTCTCCTTCTTGGAAGCAACAGAGGAATCAGAACTCTTAGAGTCATGAGAAGATGCGCTGCCGTCAGAATCATGAGTCTGCTGCTGCGATGCAACATTGGCAGAGGATGCCTCCCCTTCATCCGAAGAGGGACGCATGAACAAAACCAAGCAAACGATAACCACCAACGCAGCGGCAAGAGCCACAGAAAGAACAATCACCGCTCTGTTGACCGGCTTCTTGCTTGCCGCGGCGGAAGCAGGTGAGACGGATGTTTGGCCCACGGCTTCCTGTTGGCAACCAGGCTCTGGGGCAGAACTCTGAGACAAGCCGCAATGCACACAGAACTTGTCTTCGTCTTCCAATTCCGACCCACAGTGAATGCAGTATTTCATGAAAGAACCTCCCGAACAGCACTAGGAATGTCCTTGGGCGCCAAGACGCATGCCGACGCCATTGCCAACTCTTCATCGTCGCCGAAGCCATACGTGCACCCGATGAAGGGAATGCCTGCTTTCATAGCCACTTCACCATCGTGGAAACGGTCACCCACCATTACGCGAGGGATGGCATGGCGCTCCGCAACCTGCTGATAGATCTGCCATTTTGGCATTTCGCCAAAATCTTCAGCACAATAGTAGGCATCAAACCAGGTGTCCAGCCCAAACATCGCACGATGCACCTCACAATAGCGGGTGCGGCAATTGCTGATAAATGCGAGTTCATAGCCATCCGAGCAGAGCTCATCGAGCATTTCGGGTACCCCTGGGAACAATCGAGCCTTACCTTCCTCGGTAAGGCGGTCCATTTCATTTCCCACGATTTCCGCTGCCTGACGCCATATTGCTTCAGGAAGGTTGGGAGCAAACGTGGTCCACATGGCTTCTGTGGTCCAACCCAACCACCTGCCGATCCATTCATCGGTAAATTCTTGCGGCGGCATGTGACCTTCGGAAACCAGCCAGGCATACGCTTTGCGAAATGCAGGACCATAGATTGCCATGCTGTCATGCAGGGTTCCGTCGAAATCGAAGAACACCGTTCCTTTAACGCTGGTGCCACCAGCGAGCTCAATAGCATTTTTTGCCCATAGGGAATCTTTCAGAACAGCGCGACCCACGCCCACTAAATCGGCTTGGCCCCTGTCCAGC
>OLRA01003945.1_pt1 | contig 12322 bp, 8 predicted proteins | sample 1673011 | NCBI WGS metagenome assembly OLRA01 (sample SAMEA3136746, study PRJEB25190) | human gut metagenome | reverse complement strand
GTCGGACCTGAAAAGCGTCCGCACCACCGTCGGGCAGCACGGCGGCAGCATGACGATGCACTGGGAAAACAACTGGTGCACCCTGCGGATCTTATTTCCGCTGCCCCAAAAGCAATAATATTTTTACGGCAGGTATCCCCTGCCGTTTTTTTGTCTGGCAGGGTGCACAAATACAATGTTGCAATATTTGTGTATTAGCACAATAAAATTTGAAACCTTATTGTAACTTTTGCAAATTGTGCAGTTGAAATGACAGGTTATGCTGGAAACATGTGAAAAGAAAATGAATATGCTATACTATAACCATCGTCAGAGATGCGGCCGCATCCAAAATCAGATTATTTGACTTGAAAGAAGTAGGAGGACACTACGGATGAAGAAGAAACGGATGTCCAACAAGACGTTTCGGAGAATCACGATTCCCGTCATGGCGGTGGTTCTTGCGGCACTGATCGTTGGCAATGTTGCTGCGTATTCGTACCGTGGACTGATTTCCACGCACTTTAACCACGATACGTTTAAGATCGTTGAAACCGGAGAGGATGTAGACAGCAACTACTTCCCGTGCGATTTCAGCAGTGAAGAAGAACTGAATGAGCACAATGGTCAGGTCGCTCAGAATATCGAGAGCGAGGGCCTCGTGCTTTTGGAAAACAACGGCGGTCTGCCGCTGAATAAAGGTGACAAAGTCAGCGTGTTCTCGGTTTCGTCTGTGAACATCGTCTATGGTGGTGCCGGTTCCGGTTCTGTGGATACTTCCACGGCACCGACGCTCAAGACGGCGTTGGAAAAGTCCGGACTGAGTGTGAATCCGACCCTGTGGGATTTCTACACCAAGAAGAGTGAGGACGGATATCAGCGTAGTGCACCGAACTGGCGCGGCGGTAAGTTTTCGATCAATGAAGTGCCTTGGGCAGATGTTGCATCTGCGGCGCAGTCCTCTTTTGATGAGTACAGCGATGCCGCGATCGTTGTGATCTCTCGTTCTGGCGGCGAAGGTTCCGACCTGACTGCTGTGAATTTTGCAGAGACCGCAGGCGTTGCGGACAACTCCGGCAACTATCTGGAACTGAGCACCGAAGAGGCGGATATGCTGAAGGCGGTCAATGACCAGTTTGATGATGTGGTGGTTGTGCTGAATGCCAATAATGCCATGGAGCTGGGCTGGCTGAGCCAGTATCCTAACATCAAGGCGGCAATCTGGGCCGGCGGTGTCGGTCAAACGGGTCTGTATGCCATTGCTGACGCACTGGTTGGCGATGTGGTTCCTTCCGGTCGTTTGGTGGATACTTATGCCGCAGATGCCAACAGCTCTCCCGCCGCACAGAATGCCGGCACAAACTTCTGGATCGAGAACGGCTTCTCCAATGAATCCGACCAGTACATTGTGTACGAGGAAGGCATCTATGTCGGCTACCGCTACTACGAGACCCGTTACGAAGATGTGGTTCTGGGTCAGGGTAACGCGGGCGATTACGACTATGCAAGCGAAGTCATCTATCCCTTTGGCTACGGTCTGAGCTATACCACCTTTGATTACAGCGATTTCTCTCTGACCCAGAACGGGGATACCTTCACCGCAAAAGTGAAAGTTACCAATACTGGCGATACTTACTCCGGAAAGGAGGTCGTTCAGCTTTATGCACAGTCTCCGTATACCGATTATGACCGCGAGAACAATGTGGAAAAAGCCTCTGTGGAGCTGGTTGGTTTCGCAAAGACGGACGTGCTGAAGCCGGGCGAATCTCAGGTCGTGGAGATTCAGGTGGACAAGGAAAGCCTGAAGTCCTATGACTATACCAATGCAAAGACCTATATTCTGGATGCAGGCGATTACTACTTTGCAGTGGGCCATGATGCACATGATGCCCTGAACAACATTCTAGCCGCAAAGGGCAAGACGGTTGCGGATGGCATGACCGCAGAAGGCGACAGCACGATGACCGCAGAGTGGAACAATGCCGCTCTGGATACCAAGACGTATGCTGTGGACAGCACCACGGGTACGGAAATCTCCAATAAGTTCGATTACGCCAACATTGCAAATTACGACGAATATTCTGATACCAAGTACCTGACCCGTAATGACTGGGTCGGCACGTTCCCGACTGCATTCTGCACGCGCGTGGACGAGACCACCGGCGAAAAGTACATTACTTTCCCGCAGGAGATCATTGATGCACTGTATCCCCAGTATACGGAGGACAAGGATGCCTATACGATGCCTGTCACGGGTGAGGAGAACACGGAAAATCTGACGCTTGCGCATTACCGTGATACGATGTTCGATGATGATTCGTGGAACGACATCCTGAATGTGATATCTGCCGATGATCTGGCTTACATGGTCCGCATGGGCGGCTATGGTACGCCGAGCCTGAACTATATCCTGAAGCCCGCCACCAAGGAAAAGGATGGCCCTGCCGGTATCTCTGCAACGCTGATCGGTGGTACGCAGGGAATGGCATATCCCACGGAAGTTGTGATTGGTTCCACATGGAATACGGATCTGGCCTATGAGATGGGTGTTGCGGTTGGCAATGATGCAATGTTCGCAGGAATTCAGGGCTGGTATGCACCGGCTATGAATATCCATCGAACTCCGTACAGCGGCCGTAACTTCGAGTATTACGCGGAGGATGGTTTCATCAGCGGTAAGATGGGTGCTTCCACGGTGGAAGGCGCTCAGAGCAAGGGCCTGTTCTGCTACATCAAGCACTTTGCAGTCAACGATACCGAGGGTGTGATCGATGAAAACATGAACATCAAGGGTTCGAAGGACGGCATTTCCGCATTCCTGAACGAACAGGCACTGCGTGAGCTGTACCTCGCACCGTTTGAAGAGAGTGTCAAGAGCGGTGAAACGCTGGGCGTGATGAACGCATTCAACCGCATCGGCACGAAATGGTGCGGTGCAAACTATGAACTCCTGACGGATGTTCTGCGGAACGAGTGGGGCTTCCATGGCATCGTGATCACGGACTTTGCTGGTCTGCCGGATTATATGGATATCAAGGCTGGCTTGCAGGCTGGTACCGATATGTGGATGAACACCAACGAAACTTCTTTTGATCTGGGAGATTATAAGAATGACCCGCAGATCATGACCTATCTGCGGAACGCCGCGCACGATATCTGCTATACGGTCAGCCACAGTGTCGCTATGAACGGTCTGTCTGAGACTTCTAAGCTGGTCAATATCACGCCGCTCTGGATGAAGTGGATGTACACGCTGGATGCCGTTGTCGCAGTTTTGGCAGTGGGCTGCATTTACTGGATGGTCCGCCGCAATAAGGACGAGCAGATGCACCCTGAAAATTATAAGCCATCCAAAAACATCAACGCCTAACGGATAAATTCTAACACGCAAGGGGGCGGCGGGTATCCGCCCGCCCCTTTTCTTTGTTCATCGTCAGGAGCCAAGCTATGAAACACGCAGACATCATTCAAACACTGAGCCTGGAACAGAAATGCGCCCTGCTGAGCGGCGGTACGGTGTTCACCACCCGGGCGCTGCCGGGCAAGGGCATCCCGGCCATTACCCTGTCGGACGGCCCCAACGGCGTGCGCAAGCAGGCGGGTGCGGCTGACCATCTGGGGCTGAATCCCAGTGTGCCTGCCACCTGCTTCCCCACCTCGGCCACCGTGGCCAACAGCTGGGACCCGGAGCTTGGCGAGGCTGTGGGCGCAGCCATGGGCGAAGAAGCAGCGGCACAGGGCGTGTCGGTGCTGCTGGGCCCCGGCCTGAACATCAAGCGCAGCCCCCTGTGCGGCCGCAACTTCGAGTATTTCTCGGAGGACCCCTACCTTGCCGGTAAGATGGCGGCGGCCTACGTCCGCGGCATCCAGAAAAACGGCATTGCCGCCTGCCCCAAGCACTTTGCCGTGAACAGTCAGGAGCTGCGCCGCATGGCCTCGGATTCCATCGTGGACGAGCGCACCCTGCGGGAAATTTACCTGACCGGCTTCGAGATGGTGGTCAAGGAGGCGCAGCCCAAGACCATCATGTCCGCCTATAACCTTGTCAACGGCACCTACGCCAACGAGAACGCCCACCTGCTCATGGAGATCCTGCGCAGGGACTGGGGCTTTGACGGCGCAGTGGTCACCGACTGGGGCGGCAGCAACGACCACGCCCTCGGCGTAAAGAACGGCTCTACGCTGGAAATGCCCGCCCCCGGCGGGGACGCCATCCGGGAGCTGATGAAGGCGGTGCAGACCGGCAAGATCACCGAAGCAGACGTGGACGCCCGGCTGGAGGAGCTGCTGGAACTGGTGTTCACCACCAAAGCAGCGGTGGACGCCGCACCCGGCAAGTTCGATGCCGACGCCCACCACGCACTGGCACGCCGGGCTGCTGCCCAGAGCATCGTGCTGCTGAAAAATGAAAACAGCCTGCTGCCCCTTGCAAAGGGGGAAAAGGTGGCGGTCATCGGCGACTTTGCCCAGACGCCCCGCTATCAGGGTGCAGGTTCCAGCGCCGTCAACTCCATCAAGGTGGATTCCTTCTTGGACTGCCTTGCCGAAAGCGGCCTGAACAGCGTCGGCTACGCCAAGGGCTTTGACCGGCAGGGCAAGCCCGATGAGGCACTGAAGGCCGAGGCGGTGCTGCTGGCAAAGAACGCCGATGTGGTGCTGCTGTGCATGGGTCTGGACGAGATCAAGGAGAGCGAGGGCATCGACCGCGCCGACATGAAGCTGGCAGAGAACCAGCTGGAACTGCTGGCCGCTGTGGCGGCGGCAAACCCCAACGTGGTGGTGCTGCTGAGTGCAGGCTCCTCGCTGGAAAGCGATTGGGTCAAGGACTGCAAGGCGCTGGTCTACGGCTGCTTGGGCGGTCAGGCCGGTGCGGGCGCACTGGTCGAGGTGCTCACCGGCGCGCAGAACCCCTGCGGTAAGCTGGCGGAGACTTGGGCGCGCAGCTACGCCGACACCCCCGCGAAAGCGCATTTCGGCGGTGACGGCCCCACCGTGGAGTACCGCGAGGGTCTGTATGTGGGCTACCGCTACTACGACACCGCCGGTGTGCCCACCGCCTTCCCCTTCGGCTACGGCCTGAGCTATACCAGCTTTGCGTACAGTGACCTGAAAGCAGACGAAAAGGGCGTGACCCTGACTGTCACCAACACCGGCAGCTGTGCAGGTGCCGAGGTGGTGCAGCTGTATGTGGCAAAGCCGGATGCAAAAGTTTTCCGCCCCGCCAAGGAGCTGAAGGGCTTTACCAAGGTGCAGCTGGAAGCCGGAGAGAGCAAGACCGTCACTATCCCGCTGGACGACAAGGCGTTCCGCTACTGGAACGTCAAGACCGACCGCTGGGAGGTGGAGGGCGGCAGCTATCAGCTGCTGGTGGGCGCTTCCAGCGCCGATATCCGTCTGACTGCTGCCGTCACGGTGGCGGGCACCGGCGCACCCGACCCCTACGCGGGCAAAGACCTTGCACATTACCGCACTGCGCAGGTGCAGAAGGTGCCGGACGCGGAGTTTGAGGCGCTGCTTGGTCGTCCCATCCCGGAGAACAAGGTGCACATCGACCGCAACATGACGCTGGGCGAGATGGGACACGGACGCAGCCCCATCGGCTGGCTGGCGGCTGCCGTGCTGGGCACCCTGCTGCGCCGCAGCATTAAAAAGGGCAAGCCCGACCTGAACATCCTGTTCCAGTACAATATGCCTCTGCGGGCGCTGTCCAAAATGACCAACGGCGCTATCAGCATGGGCATGGTGGACGGCATCGTGATGGAGCTGCAGGGCTTCTGGATCATCGGTCTTGTGCGGGTGATCGTGGAGGCCGTGAAGAACCTCGTGCTGAACAGCCGCATGGAAGAGCGCTTGAAAAACAGCTGAAAGGAAGCAGGCTATGAATTTCTGGAATAACTTTGCGGCAAAGCACCCCGCCGCTGCCAAGTGGGTGCGCGAGGGCGGCCTGTTCGTCATCGTGTCCAACCTCATCACCGTGTTCAAGTACCTGCTGCTGCAATTTCTGCCCAAGGCCTTTGCAAGCCTGCCGGTGGTGGATTTCGGCTGGCCGGGCATTGACATCACCCTGTTCGGCGAGACCTTCAAGTGGAACATCCTCGGCTACGATGCCGCCCACGGCGGTCTGCCCTACTTCTGCGCCTACATGATCGCCATGGTCATCGGCGAGTGCATCAACTTCCCCATCCAGCGCAATTTCGTGTTCCGCAGCAAGGGCAATCTGGCAAAACAGATCGGCTGGTATGTGCTGGCCTTCTGCATCATCACCTGCATCGTCAACTCCATCAACTGCATCTGGGTGGCGGTGGCAGGGCTGCTGGTACCGGACTTCATCTACAACATCGGCACCACCGTGCTCAACGGCGGCATCTCCATGGTCATCTTCTTCTTTGTGAATAAGATCATCTTCCCGGAGGGCGAAAAAGCCGCCAAATAATAAGACATTCTCCTTCATTTTCTTCTCTTCATCATAAACCAGAAGGGCTGCTCCGTTCTCCGGGGCAGCCCTTTTGGTTTGGGGAGAGAACCCCCTCGGCCATCTTATTTTTGTTTTTCTGCACAAAATGTTCTGCGGGCAGGGTTTTCCTCTTGACAAGCGGGCAAATGTTTCGTACTATATTTAGTAGTATGGAATCAAAGACGCTGTACGCAGGTTTCAGTGTGACCCTGTACCCGTTTCAGGCAAAGCGTGCCTGTTTGATATAAAATGGAACCGTAAAGAGAAAAGCCGTATGCTTTTGCCCGTGCCGCCGGTTTTGGGTGGTGCGTATGGTTTTGGTGTCACTTTTTGCATTGAAAGCTCTTTCTATATCATTGCCCGTGTCCTGCTGCGCAGCGTCTCCTGCTTTTAATTTTGCATTGAATTGAAACAAAGGAGAGTGAACGCAATGACCGCGATCGGAGTGATCGTGGCCTTGATCGTTGCTGTTGTCGGCGTGGCTGCGGGCTATTTTATTGGTTACAACAACCGTAAAAAGACTGCCGAAGCCCAGATCGGCAGCGCCGAGGCCGAGGCTACCCGGCTGGTGAACGAGGCGATCAAGACCGCCGACCAGAAGCGCAAGGAAGCGGTTCTGGAAGCAAAGGACGAGGCTTTCCGTCTGAAAGCCGAGGTCGATGCCCAGAAGGCAGAGGCCGACAAGGAGATCAAGCAGCGCCGTGCGGAGATCAGCCGTCAGGAGAACCGCATCGACCAGAAGGAGACAGCGCTGGACCGCAAGACCGAAGCGCTGGAAAAGAAGGAAGAAGAGCTGAAAAAGCGCGCTGCCGAGGCCGAGGAGCGTCTGGCAGAGATCGACGCTCTGCGCGCCAAGGAGATGGAGCGTCTGGAAACGCTGGCCGGTTTGAGCCAGGAGGACGCCCGCGAGGTGCTGCTGCATAAGGTGGACGAGGAGCTGACCCACGAAAAGGCCGTGCGCGTTGCCGCCTACGAGACCGACCTGAAGGAAAACTGCGATAACATCGCCCGCAACCTCATCGGACAGGCCGTCAGCCGCTGTGCTGCCGACCATTGCAGCGAGACCACCGTCAGTGTGGTGCCGCTGCCCAGCGATGAGATGAAGGGCCGCATCATCGGCCGCGAGGGCCGCAACATCCGCGCACTGGAGACCGCTACCGGCGTGGATCTGATCATCGACGATACCCCGGAGGCCATTACCCTGTCCTCCTTCGACCAGACCCGCCGCGAGGTGGCCCGCATGACGCTGGAGCGCCTGATCGGCGATGGCCGTATCCACCCCGCCCGCATCGAGGAGACGGTGGAAAAGTGCCGCCACGATCTGGAACTGCAGATGAAGCGCGAGGGCGAGCGTGCAGTGATGGAGCTGGGCATCCACGGCCTGCACCCCGACCTGATCAAGCTGATCGGCCGGCTGAAGTACCGCACCAGCTTTGGCCAGAACGCCCTGACCCACAGCATGGAAGTGGCTTGGGTGGCCGGTCTGCTGGCAGGCGAGATGGGCGTGAACGTTACCATGGCACGCCGCGCCGGTCTGCTGCATGATATCGGCAAGGCACTGGATCACGAGATCGAGGGCAGCCACGTCCAGATCGGCGTGGACATCTGCCGCAAGTACAAGGAGAACACCCAGATCATCCACGCCATTGAGGCACACCACGGCGACGTGGAGCCCAAGACCCCGCTGGCCTTCATCATTCAGGCTGCCGACGCCATCAGCGCCGCACGCCCGGGTGCCCGCCGCGAGAACGTGGAAAGCTACGTCAAGCGTCTGGAAAATCTGGAGGAGATCTCCTCTAGCTTCGAGGGCGTGGAGCAGGCCTTTGCCGTACAGGCAGGCCGCGAGGTGCGCATTCTGGTCAAGCCCGACGTCATCAGCGATGATCAGGTCATCCTGCTGGCACGCGCTATCGCCAAAAAGATCGAGGATACGCTGGATTACCCCGGCCAGATCAAGGTCAACGTTATCCGCGAGAGCCGCGCTGTGGAGTACGCAAAATAAAGCTTTTTCCGCAGGCTGCCGTGTTTTTTGCACGGCAGCCTGTTTTTTTGCGCCAAAACGATTGCAATTCCTGTTAAAAAAAGGTATCATGGATGCAGAAGAAAGCAAAAAGAACTGTGTCCGTGCGGACGCAGACCCGCAACGACCCCGGAACGGAAAGGAGCATCGTTCTATGAAAAACTGGAAGAAATTACTGGCCTGCCTGCTGGTCGGCTTGATGGCACTGACCGTGTTCACCGCCTGCGATGCCAGCGTAGGCGCACCGATGAGCCCCAAGCGCTCGGACGCCGAAAGTGAAAGCGTAAAGGCGCTGCGCGATAAATTCAAAATGACTTACAACGTGGAAATGACTTACAACGAGGACCTGAGCGAAAAAGCTTACTATGTTGCCTACTGGGTCGCCGGCACCTCGCCGTCCTGCTCTGTCAATAAGGAAAAGACGGAGCTTTCCCGGAAGAACAGTGTAGACAACGTTGCAAAAACCTACCTGAACCAGGGTTACTACGCTTCTGCCTTTGACAGCATGGGCATTGGCAAGGGCATCGGCGGCGGTATGGCCAAAGATGACTTTACGCCGGGCTTTGACATCAAGCCGGACCCCAACAGCACTTCGGACATCATCTTTGTTCTGCCGAAGGACGGCACTTACCCCGAAGCCATGACCAAAGCCGCAAAGGGCAAGACCAAACTGGGCGTTGCCTATGTGGTAAAGGACGGCGTAAGCTACGCCGTGGTGCTGTTTGGGTGAATTTCATTACAACAAACAAAGCAGCCGCTGCACGAGAAAGTGCAGCGGCTGCTTTGTTTGTGCTGGGATACGATCAGCCCTTCAGGAAAGCCGGCAGGGGCTTGCCCTCCTTGAGCCACTGGTGATACTCGGCGGTGGCGGCAAATTCCACGTCACCGGCAGAGTTCAGCGCAGTTTCCACCGAGTCCTGCACCACGCCGATGATGAAGCCCACGCCCACCATCTGCATGGCGATGTCGTTGGAGATGCCGAACAGCGAGCAGGCCATGGGGATCAGCAGCAGGGAGCCGCCAGCCACGCCGGAAGCGCCGCAGGCGCCCAGAGCGCTCATGGCGCTCAGCACGATGGCGGCGGGCAAAGACACCTGAATGCCCAGCGTATTGGCCGCTGCCAGCGTCATGATGGTAATGGTGATGGCGGCACCGTCCATGTTGATGGTGGCGCCCAGCGGGATGGACACGGAGTACATATCCTTGTCCAGACCCAGCTTTTCACACAGGGACATATTCACAGGGATGTTGGCTGCAGAACTGCGGGTGAAGAAAGCGGTCAGGCCGGACTCCTTCAGGCAGCGGAATACCAGCGGGTACGGGTTGCGGCGCAGGTAGATGAACATGATGAAGGGGGAAACGATCAGCGCCATGAACAGCATGGTGCCCACCAGCAGCGCCAGCAGCTTGCCGTACTGGGTAAAGATGGCCAGACCGTTGCCGGAAACGTTGGTGTACACCAGACCCATGATGCCGAAGGGTGCCAGATTGATGATCCAGCGCACGATCTGGGAAACGGCATCGGCGGTGTTTGCCAGAAAGACCTTGGTGCTCTCTGCGCCGATGTTCTTCATGGCAATGCCGAACATACAGGCCCAGAACAGAATGCCGATGTAGTTGCCGTTCATCAGGGCGCTGACGGGGTTGGCCACAAAGTTGGTCAGCAGGGTGCTCAGCACTTCGCCCAAGCCCTGCGGGATCACGTCAGACTGTGCCGCATCGGCCAGTACCACCTTGACCGGGAACATAAAGCTGGTGATGACCGCAATGGCTGCCGCCAGAAAGGTGGTGAGCATATACAGCCAGATCACGGTGCCAAAGCGGCGGTCCAGCTTGGACGAGCCCTGTGCCAGTGCGCTTGCCACAATGACGAACACCAGCACCGGGGCAATGCCCTTCAGCGCACCGACGAACAGGTTGCCCAGCTCGCCGACCCAACCTGCGCCCGGCGCAACAAGCGCCAGCACCGAACCGACTGCCAGGCCGATCAGGATGCGCAGGATCAGGCTAGTCTGGTTGTATTTTGCTACAACCGCTTTCAAGGTTTTCATATCGTAACACTCCTCTTACGCTGTACGCCTATCGCGTACATTTTCCTGTTTCTTGTGCGAGAACAGTTGTCATTATAGCATATACGGCAAAAAAGAGGAAGTGTTTTCAGGCATTTTGACGCCTCAAATCACGTTTTTTGTAACCTTTTGCAAAATTGCCTTGAAAACTGTACTTGTGTAAAATACAGTTTTGCGGTTTTGACGAGGAACAGAACCCGCTCAGGGAAGTACCCCGTCGGTCTGCATCCCCGGCTCCCCTGCCATACCAAATTTACGTATAGTGCAATTTTTAGTTGCCAAACTATTGTCTTTTTCTGGAAAGTATTGTATACTCGTCTTGTTTAATGCAAGTGTTACTTGCCAAAATATCCGAATATTTGAAAAGAAACACTTGTCAATACAGACGAGAAAGAGAGGACACCCCTATGAACGAGACCGTAACCAAGCGTTTCCTGCTTTACTTCCGCCTGATGCTGCTGGTCTGGATCCTGATCGCAAACGCCGTCATCCACCTTACCGGCATGGAGTACAGCTGGCTGATCTTCCTGAGCAACATCATGATGTTCACGCTGGAGGGCGATGTGAAGGATCGCCTTGTCACTGTGGAGCTGGGCGGCCTTGTGGGTCTGGTGCTCACTGTGGCGGCGCTGCTGTCCATCAGTGCCCTGACCCCTGTTCTGGGCGATTTCCTCGGCTTTATCCTGTCGCTGGCCGTGGTGCTGTTCATCCTCATCATCCTGCACCCCTACGCACCCAAGGTGCTGAACAACGTGGGCTTTGCCTACCTGACCGTGGCCTGCATTGATATCCCTGCCCTGACCGCTCATCTGCCGCAGTTCTTTATCACCTTCATCGTGGGCTCTGTGCTCTTTAACGGTGTCTGCGTGCTGCTGATGAAGCCCGCTAAGGCGCTGGCTGTGCGCAGCGTGGAGAAACAGAGCGCATAAAAAAGTATATTTCTGCCGCTATCCCTTGATTTTTTTGCTCCGGCGTGCTACAATCAGCGTAGTTTCATCCTGTCCAAAACATTGATGCGGACAAACTGAAGCCCCGCTTTTCATGCCGCAGAGAGGGCTGCCCCGGTTTTCCGGGTGCTGCAAGCAGCCTGCCATGACCCCGGCTTCTACCACCGCAGAGTGCAGAGGCGAACCTCTGCCGGGCGTGCCCGTTACAGCACTGCGAGGGGCGCGTTTCCCCGCCGGGGAGCGCGCAATTCGGGTGGAACCGTGGAACGCAGACTTTATCGGCGCTTCATCCCGTGAGTTTTACGGGGTGAAGCGCTTTTTATTTTTGTTCAACACCACATTGTCAAAGGAGAATCTACTATGAAGATCATCTACAAGGACGGTCATGTGGACGAGTGCCCGCAGGATCAGGAGCTGCACGTTATCCGTCACACCGCTGCTCACGTTATGGCACAGGCCATCAAGCGCCTGTATCCGCAGGCTGATTTTGCCTTCGGCCCTGCCACCGAGAACGGCTTCTACTACGATGTCGATCTGGGCGACCAGAAGCTGAGCGACGAGGATCTGGCCAACATCGAAAAAGAGATGCGCAAGATCGTCAAGGAGAACCTGCCCATCAAGCCCTTCATCCTGCCCCGCGCCGAGGCCGTGAAGCTGATGGAAGAGCGCAAGGAGAACTACAAGATCGAGCACATGGCAGATCTGGCCGACGAGACCGAGTTCAGCTTCTTCCAGCAGGGTGAGTACGTGGATATGTGCATCGGACCCCACCTGACCTACACCAAGGCACTGAAGGCTTTCAAGATCACCCAGCAGTCCGGCGCATACTGGAAGAACGACAAGGAAAACAAGA
>OLRA01003944.1_pt1 | contig 12328 bp, 10 predicted proteins | sample 1673011 | NCBI WGS metagenome assembly OLRA01 (sample SAMEA3136746, study PRJEB25190) | human gut metagenome | reverse complement strand
GGCTGCTCGGCACGGGCCGCATCGAGCGCGCAGGCGCGGGCGAAGAACTCGGCAGGGTCGATGACGCCCACAGCCGAAACGGCCTCGATGGAGTCGAGGAGGATGCCTTCGTCCTTCGCGATAGACTTCAGGCGCCCTGCGAAGAACTGCTCGACCTTTTCAGCCACAACGGCGCGATCGAATTCAAGGCCCTGCTCAGCGTAAGCGTCAAGCGACGCGGCGATGAGGTCTTTCAGGCCGACCGCGGACATCGTGCGCAGCATGGCGATGATGCCGATGGCGGCGCGGCGCACCGCGTAGGGGTCGGAAGAGCCCGTCGGGGGCTCGTCGATGGCGAAGATGCCACAGCAGGTGTCGAGCTTGTCGGCGATAGCGACGCACTTGCCGCAGATGCCGGAGGGAAGATCGTCACCTGCGAAGCGCGGACGATAGTGCTCGCGGATCGCGGCGCAAACCTCGGGGGCCTCACCTGCGGCCTCGGCGTAATAGCCGCCCATGACGCCTTGCTGGTTGGTGAACTCGACGACTGCCTGCGAGACAAGGTCTGCCTTGGCCAGGTGCGCGGCGCGCACGGCGTTCGCGACGCCTGCCTCATCCTCGCCGGCTGCGGCAGCGGCCGCGCACGCGAGCTTCTCCATGCGCTGGACCTTCTGCAAGGTGGTGCCAAGCTTCTCCTGGAACGTGACGATGCCGAGGCGCTCGACGAACTCCTCCATCGGGCGCTTCAAGTCCTCGTCGAAGAAGAACTTCGCGTCGTCGAGGCGCGGGCGCACGACGCGCTCGTTGCCGGAGACGACGGTATCGGAGACCTTCGGGTCGGCGTTCGAGACGATCACGAACTCACGGGTAAGCTTGCCCTCGGCGTCGAAAATCGGGAAATAGCGCTGGTTGGAGAGCATGGACTCGCAGATAATCTCCTGCGGCACGCGGAGGAACTCCTCGTCGAAGGTGCCGACAAGCACGGTCGGCCACTCGCAGAGGTTCACGACCTCGTCGAAGATGCGGGCGGGCGTGTCCACGTGGCTGCCGGGGCGCTCGGCCTCGATTGCGGCGATACCCTCGCGAATGGCGGCCTCGCGGGCCTCGGCGCCAAGCACGTAGGAATCCTTGAGCACCTGCTCGTAGGCGGCAGGCTCGGTAACGGCATGCTCGCCAGGCGCCAGAACGCGATGGCCGCGGGTAGTGTTGCCGCTCGTCACGTCGGCGTAGGTAACGGGCACGACCTCGGAGCCGAGGAGCGAGCAGATCCAGCGAATCGGGCGCACGAAGGTCTCGTGCTCGGAGCCCCAGCGCTGGGAGCGGTAGTTCGGCCACTCGATGGCGGCGATGACGTCGTGGCCGAGCGCCGACAGGATCGGCATTGCGGGCTCAGAGGGAACGTTTCTCTCGGCGAAGACGTACTCGTTGCCGTCCTCGTCCACCTTGCGGGTGAGCTCGGAGGCGTCGATACCGCACTTGCGGGCGAAGCCGGCAGCAGCCTTGGTGGGGTTGCCGTCTGCATCGAAGGCGATCTGGGCCTTGGGGCCGCGTTTGACCTCATGGACAGCCTCGGTAGCGCAGGCCACGTCGGACACGATCGCGGCAAGGCGGCGCGGCGAGGAGACGACGCGCACATCGCCATGCGCCAAACCAGCCTCGTCGAGCATCTTCACGACGAGCTTGGGAAGCTGCTTGGAAGCGTTGATCAGCGGCGCCGAGGGCATCTCCTCGGTGCCGATCTCGAGCAGGAAATCCAGAGTATCTGCCATTTAGGCCACCTCGCCCTTCGTGGAATATGTGTCTTTCTTGCCAGCAACCTCGGCGAGATAGCTCTCGCAGCAGGCCTTGGCGACGGCGCGGACGCGCAGGATGTAGTTGGCGCGCTCGGTCGCCGAGATGGCGCCGCGTGCGTCGAGGATGTTGAACGCGTGGCTGCACTTCATGACGCAATCGTAGGCCGGCAGCGGCAGCTTGCGCTCGAGGCAGGAATGGCACTCGGCCTCGTACTCGTCGAACTTGCGGCGCATCAGCTCGACGTCGGCGACCTCGAAGTTGTAGGTCGAGAACTCGTACTCATTCTCATGGAAGACGTCGCCGTAGGTCATGGGCGTGCCGTCGGGCAGGTAGGACCACACGAGGTCGTAGACGGAGTCGACGCCCTGCACGTACATGGCGATACGCTCAAGGCCGTAGGGGATCTCGACGGGGACCGGGTCAACCTCGATGCCGCCGACCTGCTGGAAGTACGTGTACTGCGTGACCTCCATACCGTCCATCCACACTTCCCAGCCAAGGCCCCAGGCGCCGAGCGTCGGGCTTTCCCAGTCGTCCTCGACGAAGCGCACGTCGTGCTCGGCGGGATCGAGGCCGATGGCTTTGAGCGAGCCCAGGTAGAGCTCTTGGGAATCGACCGGGCAAGGCTTCAAGATGACCTGGAACTGGTAGTAGTGCTGCATGCGGTTGGGGTTCTCACCGTAGCGGCCGTCGGCCGGGCGGCGGCACGGCTGCGGATAGCAGGTGCGCCAGGCGTTGGGCCCGAGGCTGCGCAGCGTAGTGGCGGTGTGGAACGTGCCCGCGCCCACCTCGCTGTCGTAGGGCTGCATGACGACGCAGCCCTGCTTCGCCCAGTAGTGCTGCAGGTTCATGATGATGTCCTGGAACGTCAGCTTGTCGGCCGCAGGGCCGGCGGATGTCTCTGCCATGACTCTCCTTCTCATATCGATGCGCGGGACGCCGAGCGCCCGGTTCTCCACCTTTAAGACAGCACCCCGATATGCGGAATCGGCCAGTAGGTGAACACCGCATGACCGGTCACGCTCGAGGCGTCGATTGCGCCGAAATAGCGCGAATCCTGCGAATTGGTTCGATTGTCGCCCATGACCCAAAGGTAGCCCTCGGGCACGGTATAGGGATAACTTATGGAAACGGCCGTCTTCTCGAACGGCTCGGAAACCTTGTTCTCGGTGTAGGGCTCGTCGAGCACGACGCCGTCGACGACGACCTTACCGTTTTGCAGGTCGACCGTCTGGCCGCCGGTCGCGATGACGCGCTTGATCAGCGTGCGGTTGGAGACAAGCGGATCGGCGAACGTGACGATGTCCCCTTTTTGGGGCTCGCTCGTGTAATAGGAAAGCTTCTCCGAGAAGATGAGGTCGCCCACTTCGATGGTGTCCTCCATCGAACCCGAGGGAATCTCATAGGCGCCGAACACGAAGGTGTTCAACAGGCGCGAGAGGCCGAACACGACGAGTACCATGATGACGATGCTCAACAGGCTGCGGGCCACCTTCGAGCCCTGGCGTTCGGCATGCTGACCGGAAAACATGAAGCGCGATATCCTTTCGATACGGGAGGCAGTACCACCCGTGATTCAAGTCGTGAATTCGAATGATAGCGCTTCGCGCGAGACGTTAGCCCTCTTCGCCCAATCTTTGCAGAAAATCCCTGTCAGCGGGTGAAAGCTCCACGTCGGCAAGCAAGTCGGGGCGCAGGCGGGCAGTACGCAGCAGGCTCTGCTCGCGGCGCCATTTCGCCACCTTCCCGTGGTCTCCCGAGAGAAGCACGTCGGGAACCCGCATTCCGCGGAACTCGGCAGGACGCGTGTACTGGGGATACTCCAAAAGGCCATCGGAGAAGCTTTCGGTGATTGCCCCGTCCTCGGCACCGAGCACGCCGGGGAGCTTGCGGACCACGGCGTCGATCACGACCATCGAGGCGAGCTCGCCACTCGTGAGCACGTAGTCCCCAAGCGATATGACGCGGTCCGCCAGCGTATAGGCGCGCTCGTCGATGCCTTCGTAGTGCCCGCAAATAAACAGGAGGCGCTCCTCTTTGGCAAGTTCGAGCGCGGTTTCGTCGCAGAAGCGCTCACCCTGCGGCGCAAGGAAGATGGTGCAGGGTTTGGGGCAGTCCGACTGCGGCGCGGCGGGCTGATCGGGTGGCGCCCAGTCGCTCGGCAGTCCTGCTCGCGCGGAAGTGCCAGAGGGCACTTCCGGCTCGTGCGGAACTCGCTTTGTGGACGCCGCCCAATCCGCCCGTTCCGGGCAGGAACCGAAATCGCGTCCCTCTCCGCTTGAGCAAATCTCGTCATACGCCTCGAAAAGCGGCTCGCACTTCATAACGAGTCCCGCACCTCCGCCATAGGGGTCATCATCGGTCGTACGATGGCGGTCATGCGTCCAATCGCGCAGGTCATACGCATGAAAGTCGAGAATCCCCTTCTCTTGGGCGATGCGCATCATCGACGAGTTCATCACCGAGTCGTACATGCACGGAAACGTTGACAGGGTCTCGATGATCATCCGATATCCTCCTTGAAATGAAAAATGGGCGCCCAGGACAGACCCTGAACGCCCATCTCGCGGGATTACGTTGCTACAAGCTCAAAAGGCCCGCCGGCACATCGACGTCGATGCGCTCGCGCTCCTCGTCGATTCCCACCAAAAACTCGTCCACGAGCGGAATGAGCAGAGGCGATTGCCCGTCTGCGCGATCCACGACGAGGAGGCTCTGCCCAGGATTGTCCTCCACACGCAGAAGCGTCCCCAGAAGGCCCGTCTGCGCATCATGGACTTCCCACCCGGACACGCCATCGGAATGCGCTGCCGCGATAGCCTGCGCAAGTTCGGGAAGTTCCTCGCGACGAACGAGCACGTGGCATCCGCAAAGCGCCTTCGCTGTGTCGATGTCGTCCACGCCTTCGAACCACACGACGGCGGAGGTATCGTCCTGCGGACGGATTTCCTCAACGATCGCGCGGCGAGGCATATCGAGCACGGGCGGCACGAACGCCACCTCCATGCCCTCCTCGAGCAAAAAAGGAAGGCCCGACGCGCTTCGCACGACGAGCCCCCCATCTAGATTCTTCGCAGTCGCCAACCAGGCAACATCAGCCCAGGTGCGCACTATTCGACAAGCTCCACATCAACGGGGATGTCGGCACGAGAAGCCGCCGCGCGTGCAAGCGTGCGGATAGACTTGATGACGCGACCTTGACGGCCAATAATCTTGCCAGCGTCCTCTTCGTTCACGCGAATCTCCACGAGAATCGAGCCCTCTTCGGTTTCGCTTCCCTGGATATTGAGATCTTCCTCGTTGTCGACGAGGGGGCGAACAATCGCGTCAACCAAGCCGACGAGATCTTCCGTCTGCTCGGACATGTCTTCTACGCTTCCTTGCGAGCGGTTTCAAGAAGACGAGCGACCGTATCGGTCGGCTGTGCGCCGTTGGCGATCCACTTGTCAACCTTCTCGAGGTCGAACTTGATCATGGAAGGATCGACGCACGGATTGTAGCGGCCGACCTCTTCGATGAACTTGCCGTCACGCGGAGCGCGAGCATCGGCAACGACGATACGATAGTACGGACGCTTCTTAGCGCCGTGACGAGCCAGGCGAATTTTGACTGCCATGAAGTTGAACTCCTTTTACCTTACATCTTTCGATTTCCGCGAAGCTTCAACTTCGGGAAAAACAGCGATTGCTAATATTACTCAGAATTGAAGGAAATGGCAAGCGAGAACGCATGATGCCCACACAAACGGACGAAAGAGGCCTATGCAAGGTTTGCACCGAGCTCGCGAGCCTTCTCAAGACCGGGGTTTCCAGCGATGGCGCCCTTCTCGAAAACGGCGTTCACAACGACCTCGCCGATGCTTTCCTGATGCGTGTATGCGTTCGAGCGCTTATAGGTGTCGAGCAGCGAGTCCGCCGCCGTAATGTCCTTGTCCTCGAGGCAGAGCAACAGGCCGACACGCGGGATGTTGAACGACTTCGCGATGCCGCAGAACATGCGGTCCTGGAAGGCTTTCAGCTGCGCGGGGTATGTGAAGCAGTAGAGCGGCGTGGCGTACACGAGCACGTCCGCCCAGTGAAGGTCGGGGTAGAACTGCTGCATGTCGTCTTGCTGAACACATGCACCTTCATGGGAGAAACAGTAGTTGCACCCAAGGCAGCCCGCGATCTTCGCGCGCCCGGCGTCGATGCGCCGCACCTCGCAGCCCGACGACTTCGCTCCCTCGATGAACGCCTCGGCGAGCGTGTCGGAGTTGCCGCCGACGCGCGGGCTTCCCGTCACAACCAGCACCTTGCAAGACATAACCGTCCCCTCTCTCGTGATGCGCCCGGCAGCAGGCCTCTCTTCCTGCCGCCCAGGCACGAACCTGCAACTTCCCCGCTTCTCATGCGGCGAGTTCCTTCAGGTGGCTCTTACCAAGCTTGCACGCCCCCGCATGCCTTCGCGGCGATTGAGCGTTTTGATTGCAAGCTCGAGCAGCGTGGCGCCACCCCTGCTCGATTACTTGTCGCCCTGTTCGAGCATCGCCTGCACCTTCTTGATGTCGGCCATGCTCATGCCGCCCGGCATACCTGGAATACGGCGGCGACGCTTGCCCTTCTTGCCCTTCTTGCCGGAAAGCTCATCGACCGAGGGCATCATCTTCTTCATCATCTTCTTGGTCTCGTTGAACTGCTTCATGAGCTGGTTCACCTCGGTGACCGACACTCCGGCGCCCGCGGCGATGCGCGCACGGCGGCTGCCGTTCAAAAGGTCGGGCTTCTCGCGCTCGGCCTTCGTCATGGAGTTGATGATGACCTCCATATGATCGAGCGCACCCTCATCGACCTGCCCCGATCCAAGTGCCTTGTCGCCGCCGGGGAGCGCGCTCACGAGCTTGCGCACGCCGCCCATCTTGCGAATTTGGCGATTCATGTCGACGAAGTCGTTCAGCGTGAGCTGCGATTTCGCGAGGCGCTTCGCCGTTTCGGCCTCTTCGGCCTCCTGCTGGACGCGCACGGCGCTCTCAATGAGGCTCACCATGTCACCCATGCCGAGAATGCGCTTGGCGATGCGGTCGGGATGGAATTCCTCGAGTGAATCAGGCTTTTCACCTGCGCTGATGAACTTGATGGGCTTTCCTGTGACCTGCTTGATGGAAAGCGCGCCGCCGCCACGGGCATCGCCGTCCATCTTCGACATGATGACGCCGTCGAAATCGACGCGCTCGGCAAACGCGGCCGCCACGTTCACGACGTCCTGGCCGGTCATCGCGTCGACAACCATAAGAATCTGGTCGGGCTTGACGGCGCGCTTGATAGCCTCGGCTTCCTCCATCATCTCGTCATCGACGTGCAAGCGGCCCGCCGTGTCGACGATGACGACGTCGCGCAGATGGTCGATGGCGTCCTGCACGCCTTCCTTCGCGATGGCGACCGGGTCCTTCCCGTCGCCGCGATAGACGCGCACCCCCATCTCGTCGCCGAGCGTCTGGAGCTGATCGGCGGCAGCAGGGCGGTACACGTCGCACGCGACGAGCAGGGGCGAGTGCTTTTCCTGCTTCAAACGATACGCGAGCTTGGCTGCGGCAGTCGTCTTGCCCGAGCCCTGCAGGCCGACGAGCATGATGACGTTGGGAATGCGGCTCGAGAGGACGAGCTTCGAATCGGTGCGACCCAAAAGCTCGGTGAGCTCGTCGAGCACGATCTTCACAACGTTTTGCGCCGGAGTAAGCGACTCGAGCACCTCGGCGGTGAGGCAGCGCTCCTTGGTGCGAGCGCAGAACTGCTTCACGACTTTGAAGTTGACGTCAGCCTCGAGCAGCGCCAGGCGGATCTCTCGCATGGCGGAGTTGATATCTTCCTCGGTCAAGCGGCCTTTTCCGCGCAGGCCCGAGAATATGCCCTGCAATCGCTCGGATAGACTTTCAAGCATGAATCCTCCAGTGTGGAATCGAAAAGTGCACAGTGCTTGGGATTATACGCCAGGTAGGGCGCATGACGGAAAAGTCCTCGGGTAGCGCGCGAAGACTGCACCGAAAACGTGGAATCGAGCGGCGAGCTCGCGGGTCTTAAGCGAATGAGACAGGAGTCAGCATGATAGGAAGAGGTCGGGTGATTTCTCTCTCGCCAAGCGGGGCTCACCTAGGTGCGGGACAGGAGTTGAGCGATTCACCTCATCCTCAACCCTTCCAAAAAGTTCAGCGAACCGCGACCCCACCAGCTCGCCCCAACGAAAAAGGGCGCCGACCTCAATGAGAAGTCGACGCCCTAAGCAGGCAGTTTTTCGGCGAGAAAGCGAAGTCCGCCTATTCCCTTTCCTCACGATGCTCTTGCGTACGCGGAGCGCGGGAACGCACCTGGTTGTGCGGCTCGCGGGCAACTTGGCCCTGCGGAGCGGAGCCCTGCTGCGGGCGAGAACGGCGGCGCGGAGCCGACCCACCGTTGCGGTTCTGCCCCACCGGCGTGGCGCAGTACGGGCACACGGTCCATGCGGGCTCGAGCGCATGATGGCAGCTCGGGCAAAGGTTCTTCAGGCGCGTGTGGCAGTTCGGACACAGCACGTAGTCGGACTCGACAGGATAGCCGCAGTTCGCACACTCGCCGTACTTCATAAGCTCGCGCTGCTTCAGGGCAACCTCGAGTTCCTGCTCGTCACGATCGATCTGCAACAGGGGCGGACGAAGCAGACAGTACGCGATGACGCCGACAAGCGGCACGAGCGCGACGATGCCCCAAACGTACCAATGCGTCCCGCGCATGTACGCGTCGCGGATGACCCACACGATCGAAAGAACATAAAGCACCACAAGCAGCACGATGAAGACCGTGAACGCTGTCATCAGTTCCGGCGTAATGAGCTGCGACATCAATTCGGACATGGATTCCTCGTTTCAAGTTCGCGCCATTTTAAGGCGCTACGAATAACTAGCGAATGATTATAGCAAAAGCGACGGCAGCGAAAAGCGCAGAGCCGAAGTCGCCCATGGAGTTGCCAGGTCTCCATTAAGATTCGACCTTGTACCACCATGGGCGTCGCTTGTGCACTGACCTTGCGCTAGCCTAACTCGGCGAGCTGTTCCTCGACGCGCGCGAGCTTATCGCGCAGCTCGGCAAGCTTCGCCGTGTCCTTCTCCACGATTTCAGGCGCTGCCTTCGCGAGGAAGCCCGGATTGGAAAGCTTCTTGGCGAACTTGGCCTCGTCCTTCTGAAGCGTTGCGCGTTCCTTGGTGAGGCGTGCGCGCTCGGCCTCGAAGTCGATAAGGCCGGTGAGCACGCAATACACCTCGCACCCGTGCGCGACGACGCAGGCGCTCTCGGCAGGCTTATGTGCATCGGACGGAACGATCGAGAGCTCGGACGCGCGTGACATCGAGATGATCTGGCTCTTCAGACCCTCGAGGACGCGGGCATTCTCAAACTCAGCGCGCAAAACCACGGGAAGCTCTTGCTTGGGCGAGATGCCGTAACGCGCACGCGTCGAGCGGACGGCGCTCACCACATCGCACAGAAGGCTCACCGCACGCTCGGACTCCTCGTCGACAAGCGAAGCGAGGCTTTCGGGCTCGGGCCACTTCGCCATCATGAGCGCGGGCGCCTCCCCTTCTGCATGCGGAACGTTTTCCCAGATAGCTTCCGTGACGAACGGCATCGCGGGATGCAGGAGGCGAAGCGCGTTGTCGAGCACATACACGAGGTTGCGCTGCGTCTGCAGGCGGGCATCGCCCTCTTCGCGCAGGCTCGCCTTGCTAAACTCGATGTACCAGTCGCAGAACTCGTTCCAGAAGAAGGCGTGCAGCTCGCGCGCCATCTCGCCGAACTGGTAGGTTTCGATGTCCTTGGTGACCTCGGCGGAAAGCTTCGCCAGACGGCTGAAGATCCACGCGTCGGCCTGCGAGACCGCGCGCGGCTCGCCGGGCGTGAAGCCGTCCAGGTTGCCCAAGACGAAACGACTCGCGTTCCAAATCTTCGTTACGAAGGCGCGTGCCGACTCTGTGCGCGGGCTGCCGAGAAGCTCGTGGGTCTTCTTGTCGATATCGGCGTCAAAGCGCACGTCCTGGTTGTTGGTCACGAGCGTGAGCAGGTTGAAGCGCATCGCGTCGGCGCCGTACATGGAGATGAGGTCCATCGGGTCGACGCCGTTGCCCTTCGACTTGGACATGCGCGTGCCGTCCTTCGCGAGGATGGTCGCGTAGATGACCACGTCCTTGAAAGGGATTTCCTTAAGAAAGTACGTCGACGACATGATCATGCGCGCCACCCACAGCGCGATGATGTCGCGTGCTGTGACGAGCGCAGTCGTCGGATGATGGCCTTCCAGGCGCTCGGGATGCTCGGGCCAACCCTGCGTGGCGAACGTCCACAGCTGGCTCGAGAACCAGGTATCGAGCACGTCCTCTTCCTGCGCGACATGGTGGCTGCCGCACTTCGGGCACACGTCGGTGTCCTCCATAAGCGCGTCTTCCCAACCGCAGTCCTCGCAGTGGAACACGGGGATGCGATGGCCCCACCACAGCTGGCGCGAGATGCACCAGTCCTTGATGTTCTCCATCCAGTGGCGGTAGGTGTTCTTGTATTTCTCGGGCACGAAACGGATCGCGTCCTCCATCACGGCCTTCGTCGCCGGTTCGGCCAGCTCCTGCATCGAGAGGAACCACTGCATCGAGAGTTTCGGCTCGATGGCCACGCCCGTGCGCTCCGAATAGCCCACGTTGTTGGTGTAATCTTCGGTCTTTTCCAAAAGGCCCGCCGCGTCGAGGTCCTTTTCGATCTGCCGGCGCACGTCGAAGCGGTCCTGACCCACGTACATGCCCACCTTGTCGTTGATCGTGCCGTCGTCGTTGAAGATGTCGATCACCTCGAGGTTGTATTTCTCGCCCAGCATGTAATCGTTCACGTCGTGCGCCGGGGTCACTTTCAGCGCGCCCGTACCGAACTCGATATCGACGTATTCGTCGCGGATTACGGGGATTGCGCGGTTCACCAGCGGTACGATGACGCGCGCCCCGGCCGGCAGCCAGCCGTAGCGCGGGTCGTTGGGGTTGACGCACAGCGCCGTGTCGCCCAGGATCGTTTCGGGGCGCGTCGTGGCGACGATGACCGCCTTGTCCGAGCCTTCGACCATGTAGCGCAGGTAGTAGAGCTTGCCGTGCGACTCCTTGAATACCACCTCTTCGTCCGACAGCGCCGTCTGCGCCGCGGGATCCCAGTTGACCATGCGTACGCCGCGGTAGATCTTGCCTTTCTCGTAAAGGTCGCAGAATACCTTGATGACGCTCTCGGTGCGGGGTTCGTCCATCGTGAAGCAGGTGCGCTCCCAGTCGCACGAGGCGCCCAGCTTGCGCAGCTGCCTGAGGATCATGCCGCCGTATTTTTCCTTCCACTCCCAGGCGTATTCGAGGAATTCCTCGCGCGTGAGCGACGACTTCTCGATGCCCTTTTCATGCAGCATCGCCACGACTTTCGCCTCCGTGGCGATCGACGCGTGATCCATGCCAGGCACCCAGCAGGCGTTTTTGCCCGACATGCGGGCACGGCGGATCAGCACGTCCTGCAACGTGTTGTTGAGCATGTGCCCCATGTGGAGCATGCCCGTCACGTTGGGGGGAGGGATGACGATCGTGTAGGGTTCCCGCTGGTCGGGTTCCGAGTGGAAAATATGCTGTTCGATCCAGTAGTCGTACCATTTGGATTCGATCTGCTGCGGTGCGTATTTGTCTGCGATTTGCATGGCGCGTTGAATTTTACTTTGTTTTCAGGGATGCAAAGTTATTAACATTCTGTCAAAGATAAAATAAAATTTCTAAAAAATCGTTATATTTGCACCAATATATATCTGTATATCCTATGAGCAAAAAAGATAAGATCAAAACCATCGAAGTAGACGACGTGAATCTCGTCCCCGAGCTGCTCGACGGCAATCACCGCGTGATCCCCATCGTGACCGGCGGCGACGAGCCTGTGGAGGAGGTCGAAGTGCCCGAAATCATACCCATTCTCACGCTGCGTTCGTCGGTGCTTTTCCCCGGCGCCATCACGCCCATCACGGTGGGCCGCGACAAGAGCATCAACCTCGTGCGCGCCGTGAATGCCGAAGGCGGTATTCTGGGCGCCGTGTTGCAGCGCGAAAGCGACGTCGAGGACCCCGCGCCGGACGACATGTACAAGGTCGGCACGGCCGCGCGGATCATCAAGATCCTCGAAATGCCCAACGGCAACCTCACGGTGATCCTGAACGGTCTGGAGAAGGTCGAGATCACGGAGTACATCACCACCGAGCCTTATTTCAAGGCCCGGGTGACGGCCCTGCGCGATTCGACTCCCGATGTGAAGAGCATCGAGTTCGAGGCTCTCGTGGACTCGATCCGCGACGTGGCGCTGAACATCATCAACGTGTCGCCGTCGATGCCCAAGGAGGCGGCTTTCGCCATCAAGAACATCGACTCGAAGCGCGGTATCATCAACTTCATCTGCTCCAACATGGAGCTGACGGACGAAGACCGCCAGTCGCTGCTGGAGGCCCCCGGCCTGCTGGCCCGCGCCCGCAAGCTGCTCGAAATCCTGATCCGCGAGCAGCA
>OLRA01003932.1_pt1 | contig 12353 bp, 9 predicted proteins | sample 1673011 | NCBI WGS metagenome assembly OLRA01 (sample SAMEA3136746, study PRJEB25190) | human gut metagenome | reverse complement strand
CGGTGAATATACATTGTGAAATCGCGTCCGGGATAACGACCAACCAATTAAATAGTAAAACGGTGTTTCAATACCTATGCATTGAAACACCGTATTTTCTATAGTGATTTATGAATTATGAGAGAACCTCGTTCTTCAGCTCATCTCCATTGATATAAGCCTGCGCATTCTCCATAGTTGTCTCTGCAATGTTAGTGAGCGCTTCTTCTGTAAAGAATCCCTGATGGGAGGTCATGGTTACGTTCGGGAAGGAAAGAAGTCTCTGGATCAGGGAAGTCTGCATGATGCTCTCAGACAGATCTTCGAATACATAATCAGATTCCTCCTCATAAACATCCAGTCCAACTGCGAAGAACTTATGGTCGCGGATACCGGAAATCAGATCCTCCGTCTTGATAAGACCGCCACGGGAAGTGTTTACAAGGATAACTCCATCCTTCATCTGGGCAATTGTCTTTTCGTTGATAATATGTTTGGTTTCGTCAGTAAGCGGGCAGTGCAGGCTGATCAGATCACTGGTAGCCAGCAACTCATCAAGAGAAACGTATTCCAGGAAGTCAAGATTCTTGTTTGGGAAAAGATCATATGCAATGACCCGCATTCCAAATCCCTTGCAGATTCTTGCCATAGCCTGACCAATTTTACCAGTACCGATAATACCAGCTGTTTTCTTGTAAAGGTTCACGCCCATAAGACCGCTTAAAGTAAAGTTGTTCTCACGGCATTTGATGTAAGCCTTGTGAGTGTGACGGTTAGCTGTAAGCGCCAGCGCCATTGCGTGCTCTGCAACAGCCTCGGGAGAGTAACCTGGTACACGCAGAACTTTCATGCCATATTTGTGGGCTGTCTTAAGATCCACGTTATTGTAACCAGCGCAGCGCATAAGGATCAGTTTTACACCCTGCTGATGTAATTCTTCAATAACAGGAGCGCCAAGGTCTGCATTTACAAAAGCACAGATGGCTTCATAACCTTTTGCAAGAGAAGCGGTCTCCTCATGGATATTTGCTTCAATAAATTTAATCTTAATATCTGGAAATTCAGGTAAAAGTTTTTCAAAAAACTGCTCGTCATAATTTTTGGTTCCGTAAAATAAAATTTTCATTATTTCTGGCTCCTTTCTTGTGGCAGCCGCTCTTTTGTCTGGGCTGTTCACCTTCGCTTTGTTTGTTTTAGTGTTCCTCAACTTACAGTGGGATTATACGTTATTTTTTTGAAGAAAAAAAGAGGAAAATGGAAAGTTTTTTAACTTCGTCGAAATCGTTAAAAGAATATCAATATAGAAATGAGATTAAAACGAATTTTAAAATTGCACAGAAATTAATACATGGTAAAATGTGCAATATGTATATTTAAAAAGAAAATACAAGCATATAATCTGGCAAAGTATGACAGTTACACTAAACTAACATTGACTATTATTTAACATAAAATAATAGGAATGTACATCTAAACAGGCAAAAAAACAGGAACCTAAATGGAAAAATGGTTACTGCTCACTCCGTTCACAGTAACGAAAAATGTTCTCATTTAAGTTCCTGAGGTTTAGATTATTCCCCTAACCTATACAGATCCTCATAAAATTCCGGATAAGAAATCTTCACACAGTCCCCCCCCTTAATAGAGAGTGGTCCATCACAGAGCAGTCCGGCAACAGCGAAGGACATAGCCACTCTGTGATCCAGGTAAGAGTCAATCTCTGCCCCATGCAGTGGTTTTCCCCCATGAATGATCATGCCGTCATCTGTAGGTGTAATGTCCGCACCCATGCGGGAAAGATTCTCTGCCATAACCAGAATACGGTCTGATTCTTTTACTTTAAGTTCTTTTGCATCCTTGATCACAGTAGTTCCCTCTGCGAAAGCCGCCATAACTGCAATCATCGGAATCTCATCAATAAGCGTCGGGATAATTTCTCCGCCAACAGTTGTACCATGAAGAGAACTGGCGCGGACAAGAAGGTCAGCAGTAGGTTCTCCATCCATATTAACATTTAGCAGGGTAATGTCTGCGCCCATGTCCTTGCACACACGGAGCAGTCCGTCTCTTGTGGGATTGATTCCCACATTCTTCAGAAGAATCTCACTGCCTGGCACCAGAAGTCCGGCAGCGATGAAATAAGCAGCAGAAGAAATATCCCCAGGTACTGTAATTTCTCTGGCAAAAAGAGATGGTTCCGGAGCAATGGAAGCGGTAGTTCCCTCAGAAGTTACCCGAGCTCCAAAATAGTTTAACATGATTTCTGTATGGTTCCTGGAAAGAACCGGTTCGGTGACGCTGGTAATTCCGTCAGAATACATTCCTGCCAGAAGTACACAGGATTTTACCTGAGCAGAAGCAACTGGGGAATCATAGTGAATGGCCTTCAGAGGATGACCTGTGATCCGAAGGGGAACACAGTTATTTCCCTTTATGCTTGCAATATCAGCGCCCATGGAAAGGAGAGGCGTCATGATCCGTTCCATGGGACGGCTCTGGATAGAGTCATCGCCGGTAAGCTCCGATACAAAATTTTGTCCTGCAAGAATACCGGAAATCAGGCGGGTAGTTGTGCCACTGTTTCCGACATCCAGAATATCAGCAGGGGCAGATAATCCGTGGAGTCCTTTTCCATGAACCAGGATTTCTCCGTTGTTATTCTCAATATCAATGCCCATTTTGCGGAAACAGGAGATGGTGGAAAGGCAGTCAGCTCCTTCCAGAAAATGGGTGATCTTTGTGGTTCCTTTGGCAAGGGAACCGAACATGACGGCACGGTGGGAGATGGATTTGTCGCCTGGAACTGTAAGTTCTCCGTGGAGATTTGTAAGTTTTTTTATTTCCATAATAATCGTTCCTTAAATATAAAGTTTCATACAGCAAAAACAGGTATCGACTATATTGCTTATAAAGAATTAGACGAGTCAATATGGCGTTTACTTCATATTTGCTGTATTGATACAGAGTTTGTCTGAAAAAATAATTGTAATGTATCCAATAAACAACTGCCGGTGCGCTGGTTATCGCTCATAAACAATATAATTGCGCTTTTTCAAAAGTGCAATGGCCCGTTCCATAGCGTCTTCTTCATAAAATTCGATTTTCAGAACGCCCTGCTCGAATTCGCGGTTGTGGATGATGCCGATGTTTTTAATGCTGATCTTGTCCATGGCAAGGATGGTGGCAATGGTAGCGATTCCGCCGGCTTCATCTGCAATATCCAGATAAAGCACATAAGCCTTGCGGATAGGACCATTATCCACAACATCAATGGAATCACGGTAATCCCTGGAGCTTGCAAACATCTGATAAATAGCATCTGCCTCCTTACCATCTGTAGCACAGTTGTCTACAGAACAGCGGATCTGGATCAGCATGCGGATGTAGTCGTCCAGAACATTGGAAATGTTTTCATGATTTTCCATGCAGATCTGCTGCCACATAACAGGAGAAGAAGAGGCAATCCTTGTAATATCGCGGAAACCGCCTGCTGCGATGGTCTTCATGTATTCGGCATCGTTGTCTAGGGTTTTTACCAGATTTACAAGGGCGGAAGCAATAATATGGGGCAGATGGCTTACACCTGCTGTAATAAAATCATGTTCTTCAGCTGTAAGCACCATAGGGATAGCACCAAGAGAACTGATCAGCTCTGTAAAATCTGAAATATATTCCAGTCCCACTTCCCCGCCCGGAGTAAGAATATAGTATGCATTTTCCAGAATGCGCTCGTTGGAATGGTCAAAACCGGTTTTCTCAGAACCGGCCATAGGGTGACCGCCGATAAAGCAGTCTGTCATTCCCAGCTCATCCACTTTCTGATGGATGATTCCCTTTACACTTCCCACATCTGTGATAATGCAGCCTGGCTGGCGGATCTCTTTCAGATATGCAAGGCACTCCAGGTTGATCTCTACCGGAGCACATAAAAATACATAATCACAGGATCCAAAGCGTGGATCCTTCATTTCCTCACAGACACCATCTATAATGCCGGTGCTGATGGCGGAGGCAAGTGCTTCCTTACTGCGGTTATAGGCCAGAATGTGGTAATCCGGATGGTACTTCCGGATGGCCTTGGCGATAGAGCCGCCGATCAGACCGAGACCGATAAAACCGATTGTCTTCATAATATAATGTCGTTTCCTTTCCTTCGTTAAAGTGAAAAATTATCTTATGATATTGTACGAGATTCCTCGCAAATTGTCAATTCCTACAGAAATGACAAAATAATCTAAACTTTTTTGAAAAAAGACCGTCAAAATCCCAGAAAATACTTGAAATTCTTCTGAATATTTAGTAAAATATGAACATATTAGACAAACAGGGAGGTATTACATATGGACGTTTTTAGAACTGACCGAATCAGAAATGTAGTGCTGTTAGGACACGGCGGTGCTGGAAAGACAACTCTGGCAGAAGCAATGGCATATCTTGCCGGCTTGACCAACCGTTTAGGCCGTGTAGAAGATGGCAATACAGTCAGTGATTATGATAAAGAAGAAATCAAACGACATTTCTCTATCACTACATCTCTGATTCCGGTCCCGTGGCAGAAGAACAAGGTAAACATTCTGGACACTCCCGGATATTTTGACTTCGTAGGAGAAGTTGAGGAAGCTGTCAGCGCTGCAGACGCAGCAATCATCGTAGTATCAGGTAAGGCAGGGGTACAGGTTGGTACCCAGAAGGCATGGAATCTCTGCGAGAAGTATAAACTTCCGCGAATGATTTTCGTTACCGATATGGACGTGGACGATGTAAGTTACCGTAAGGTAGTAGATCAGCTTACCGAGCTTTATGGCAAGAAGATTGCCCCGCTGCATTTCCCGATCCGTGAGGATGGCAAGTTCGTGGGATATGTTAACGTTGTGAAGCAGGCCGGAAGAAAATATATCGACAAGGGACAGAAGGAAGAGTGCGAGATTCCTTCTTATCTGGATGAGTATCTTGAGAAGTATCATGATATCCTGATGGAATCTGTAGCAGAGACCAGCGAGGAATTCATGGATCGTTATTTTGAGGGAGACGAGTTCTCCGTTACAGAAGTTTCCGCAGCACTTGCCGCCAATGTACAGGATGCAAGCATTGTTCCGGTATGCATGGGATCCCCGATCAATCTTCGCGGCGTATCCAACCTTCTGGACGACATCTGCGGATATTTCCCAAGCCCGGACAAACGTTCCTGCAACGGTATTTCCCAGAAGACCAACGAGATTTTTGAAGCAAATTACGATTTCGCCAAAGCAAAATCAGCATATGTATGGAAATCCATCGTGGATCCATTCCTTGGCAAGTATTCCCTGATCAAGGTTTGCTCCGGTGTTATCAAATCTGATGATACCCTTCTCAATGTTGAGAAAGGCACAGAAGAGCGTCTTAACAAATTATATGTTCTTCAGGGTTCCAAGCCTATCGAAGTTCCAGAGCTCCATGCAGGTGATATCGGTGCAATTGCCAAATTAGTCAGTGTTCAGACTGGTGACAGCCTTGCCACCAAGGCGAATCCGGTTCTTTATCCGAAAGCAATTCTTTCCACACCTTATACCTATAAGAGATTTAAGGCTGTGAACAAGGGCGATGAGGATAAGATTTCCCAGGCTCTTGCCAAGATCATGAGCGAAGACAGGACTGTTCGTGTTGAGAACGATGGTGCTAACCGTCAGAGTCTGATCTATGGTATGGGCGATCAGCATCTTGATGTTATTGTCAGCATGCTGAAAGAGCGTTATAAAGTTGATGTAGAGCTTTCCAAACCGAAGGTTCCATTCCGTGAGACCATCCGCAAGAATTCTGACGTAGAAGGCAAACATAAGAAACAGTCCGGCGGACATGGACAGTATGGACATGTTAAGATGCGTTTTGAGCCGTCTGGCGATATGGAGACTCCATACGTATTTGAGCAGGTTGTTGTTGGTGGTGCAGTTCCGAAGAACTACTTCCCGGCAGTCGAGAAGGGCCTTCAGGAATGCGTTCAGAAAGGACCTCTTGCAGCATATCCGGTAGTTGGTGTAAAGGCTACTCTTTATGATGGATCTTATCATCCGGTAGATTCCTCAGAGATGGCATTTAAGATGGCTACCATCCTTGCATTCAAGAAAGGCTTCATGGATGCTTCTCCGGTACTGTTAGAGCCAATCGTTTCCATGAAGGTTACAGTTCCGGATAAATATACAGGTGACGTTATGGGCGATCTGAATAAGCGCCGCGGCCGTGTTCTTGGAATGAATCCGGATCATAACGGAAATACCATTATTGAAGCTGACGTTCCTCTTCTTGAGATTTATGGATATTCCACAGATCTTCGTTCCATGACTGGCGGAAGTGGTGACTTCTCCTACGAGTTCGCCCGCTATGAGCAGGCTCCTGGAGATATCCAGCAGAAAGAGATTGAAGCACGGGCAAGTAAGGTTGACGCTGCTGATGAATAAGTAGTATAATGAGATGGAGAATTTCTTGAAGAAGTTCTCCGTCTTTTATGATGGAAGTTCATATGAGGAAAGAAGGAGGAATATTATGAACAGAAAAGGAATCAAAAAGATTATGCTGTTTTTACTTGCTTTTATGCTTGTATTTCCGGTTTATTCATTTGGAAAAGCAGAGGCGGTTCAGGCAGCAGCATTAAAAGCACCGAAGCTTTCCAAGGTGGTACGTGTAAACAAAAGTGTTAAAATCACCTGGAAAAAGAGTAAAGGCGCTTCCGGCTACTATGTTATGCGTAAGACAGAAAATAGTTCCTGGAAAAAAATCAAAACTGTGAAAGGCGGTTCCAAAACATCTTACACAGATAAAAAAGTGAAGAGTGGAACTACATACTACTACACAGTAAAAGCCTACAAAGGAAAGAAAGTAAGTTCCTATAACAAAAAAGGACTGAAAATCGTTTATAAGGTGCCAACCACAACGAAACCGGATACTGCCGGCGGAAATACCACGGCAACAGGTTCCACTGTTGCAAATACAGCTTCCGAATATACCATTGAAACGGATATGGTACTTTCCGGTTCCGGTTCCGGTTATCATGCGAAGCTGGTTGCCTGCACAGCGACCTCTGCAGTAAGCTTTGGTATCCAGTATGACAAGCATGCAAGAGCTCCCTATACAGGTAAGGCATGGTTCATGATCGAGAATGTAGCCCACAATGGTGCAGGCGGTCAGAACTATATCTGGGTTCAGAAAGCGGCCAGAGATAAGACTTACCATGTAATGCTGACTGTGAAAAAAGACGGAACCTGCAGCTGCTACATCAACGGCAAACTTGCCAAAACAGTTAAAAACAGCAGTCTTGCAAACACAACTGTCTATCTTCGCGTAGAGGGTTCTGCAAGATTAAACGGAGATTCTGTAAATGCCACATTCAGCAATATTGAATTGAAAGCTGACGGCAAATATTATGCAGATAAGATCTGGCGTACGCATGACTTCACAACCAATAAGGGAATCAAGGCAGATGCTTCCGGATATGCGGCTTCCAAGCGAGTAACGATCAAGGGAAAAGTAAAAGGACTGGCAAGTGGTCAGGACTGGGATAGTGCATACGAGCAGGTATCCGGAATTATTCAGTTTGTGAACTGATAGATTGAAATGTAACAGAATGCATAAATCCTTCATATATGGTGATGCCGCCGACAGGTGACACGTCCGTTTAGTAAAGGAAATAAAAACAGCATCCAGACAGAAGTATAAAAAATATATTCTGTCCGGATGCTGTTTTGCTTATAAAATAATAATCTTAGTATAGCATTTACAGGATCTTAGTTGTCCATTTACTGCAGTCCCACACCTGTGAAACCACATCCTGATAAAATTCCGGCTCATGGCAGATGAGAAGCACACTTCCACGGTATTCCTTTAGTGCCTCCTTCAGAGCTTCTTTTGCATCCACATCCAGGTGGTTGGTAGGCTCGTCAAGAAGAAGGACATTTGTCTCTTTGTTTACCAGCTTGCAAAGGCGGACCTTGGCCTGCTCACCGCCGGAAAGCACACGGACCTGACTCTCAATATGCTTGGTGGTGAGACCACATTTTGCAAGTGCGGAGCGTACTTCATACTGGGTATAAGACGGGAATTCTGCCCAGATCTCATCAATACAGGTAGTTTTGTTGTCACCTTTTACTTCCTGCTCAAAATATCCGATCTGCAGATTGTCCCCTAATTCCCTGGTTCCCTTCAATGATGGGATCAGACCAAGAATACTTTTCAGAAGAGTCGTTTTTCCAATTCCGTTGGCACCTACAAGCGCGATTTTCTGGCCTCTTTCCATGGAAAGGGTGAGAGGGCGGGAAAGGGGCTCGTCATATCCGATCACAAGATCCTTTGTCTCGAAGATGTATTTGCCTGGGGTGCGTCCCTGTTTGAAATGAAACTCCGGCTTTGGTTTCTCGGCAGCCAGTTCGATCACGTCCATTTTGTCCAGCTTTTTCTGGCGGGACATTGCCATATTTCTGGTGGAAACCCGGGCCTTGTTTCTGGCAACGAAATCCTTCAGTTCGCTGATTTCCTGCTGCTGGCGGCGATAAGCCGCCTCTAACTGAGCTTTTTTCACTTCATAGACTTCCAGAAAGTGGTCATAATCGCCTACATAACGGTTCAGCTCCTGATTTTCCATATGATAAACGATATTGATCACATCATTGAGAAACGGAATATCGTGGGAAATAAGGATAAAAGCATTCTCATATTCCTGAAGATAGCGTTTCAGCCATGCAATGTGTTCTTCATCCAGATAGTTGGTGGGCTCATCCAGAAGAAGAATATCTGGTTTCTCCAGAAGCAGCTTGGCAAGGAGCACCTTGGTACGCTGTCCGCCGCTGAGATCTGTGACATCACGGTCAAGCCCAAGATCCAGAAGACCAAGTGCCCGGGCAACCTCTTCTACCTTGGAATCAATTACGTAGAAGTCGTGCATGGTCAAGGTATCCTGGATAGTTCCCAGTTCCTCCATAAGAACTTCCATTTCTTCCGGGGAGGCTTCACCAAGGGAATCACAGATGGTATTCATTCGTTCTTCCAGTTCAAAAAGCCAGGAAAAAGCAGATTTCAGCACGTCGCGGATGGTCATGCCAGGAGCGAGGACAGAATGCTGGTCCAGATAACCTACACGGACATTTTTTGCCCACTGGATCTTGCCCTCATCTGGCATCAGTTTATCAGTTACAATATTGAAGAAGGTGGATTTTCCCTCTCCGTTGGCGCCTACCAGGCCAATATGTTCTCCTTTTAAAAGACGGAAGGAAACATCATGGAAAATGGCTCTGTCACCAAAGCCGTGGGTAAGGTGTTCAACATTTAAAATACTCATAGATAACTCCTGTTCTTAAATCAGAGCGTGTTTGAAACAGGCTCCGGTGTATATAGATAGCAGCTTGCGGTTTGCAGAGCAGCCGTTTTGCAAATTCAAGGCTGTATGCAAATGCAAAGAGGGAAAAACGGTTGCAATCAGGAAAGCTGCTGGATTCCTGCAATATCTGGTGAAGCCATCAGAGAATAGTTTGTATAATAAACTACAAATCCCGGTTTGGCTCCAGCCGGCTTTTTCACATTCTTTTTCTGGAGATAATCAATCTCTACCTTTGGTGCAGTGCGTCCCTTGGAATAAAAGGCTGCAAGATTTCCTGCTTCTTCAAAGGTGCGGTCCGGAAGTGTGCCGTCTTTTGTCTTTACCACAACATGGGAGCCCGGCATCTTTTTGGCATGGAACCACCAGTCATTTCCTGTGGCAAATTTAAAAGTCAGCTCATCATTCTGGTAGTTGTTTTTTCCTACATAAATATCGTAGCCATCACTGGAAACATAATGGAAGGGTTTGGATTTCACCTGTATTTTGGCACCTTTTTTGTTTCCGTAGTGGCGCTTTACATAGCCGTATTCCATCAGCTCTTCCTTGATCTGGGAAAGGTCGCTCTCCTCAGCGGCAATGTCCAGGGCATTGGAGATGGATTCCAGATGTTCAATCTCGCTGGTGGTATCTGCAATCTGAACCTCCAGAGCTTCCTGGGTACGCTTCTGCTTACCGTAACGATCGAAATACTTTTTGGAATTCTCCTGTGGGGTCAGGGTAGGATCAAGAGGAATGGTGATTTCTTCTCCATTATAATAGTTCACAGCCTTAAAGGATTTACAGCCTTCTTCCAGACCATAGCCGTAGGTGTTGATCAATTCGCCGTAAACCTTGTATTTGTCTTTTTTCTCAGTGTCTTTCATCTGCTTCTGCTGAAGGCTTAATTTTTTTCGGTTGCGGTCAAGGGCAGTCTGGACGATCTTTCGGAGATCCGCAGATTTCTGACGGATACGGGTGATCACGTCGCGGGAGGCATAATAGGTTTCCAGCATCTCTGACACAGATTCAAAGGTACGGGTGGTGAAGCCTTCTCCATATTGGGAAAAAGGAAGAACACCGTATTCAACCGGCTCGTCCCCTTTGAAAACAATAACCGGGGTAAATTCTTCCCCACGGATCTGTCCCATTAAACGGGTGAATTCTGTATAAAGCTGCTCTCTGGTATTCCCATCTAATGTCTGGACATCGTCATTTCCATCAATGGAAGCGCGATAGCAAAGTTCCTGAGCCATTACCGGGCTAAAACCGGTAAGCGTCTGATAGAGAGCTTTGGAGACAGCATTGGATCTGCCGCATACTTTTTCCATGAAATCCTCTCTGGAAATGGTAAGAGGATCCAGCTTGTCCTGAGTGTGGGGGATGAAATAAGGACGTCCTGGCAGAACTTCACGTACAGAACTTACGTTGCAGGATACGTGCTTGATACTATCCAGGATCATATTATTATCATCACAGAAGATAATGTTGCTGTGCTTTCCCATCAGTTCCATAATGAGAACCTTATGGCATACATCACCAAGTTCGTTCAGGTGCTCCAGCTCAAATTCTACAACACGCTCCAGACCAGGCTGGCGTATCGCAGTGATCCTGGCGCTTCCGATGTGCTTGCGGAGAAGCATGCAAAAATTAGGTGCAGTCAAAGGGCTGATCCGGTTTTTGCCTGTAAAATAGATCAGAGGCAGGGAGGCGCTGGCGGAGAGAAGCAGACGCTTCTGACCATTTGCACCTTTTCCGGTGATCAGCAGTTCGTCACTTTCCGGCTGGGCAATTTTGTTAATGCGTCCCCCGGAGAGATTTTTATTTAATTCAGAAACCATTGCAGCAATGGTAATTCCGTCAAAAGCCATAAAAAACTCCTTTCTGCTGACAGGTTACCGGTCGCTCCGTGACCAGTAACCGTGACATGCAGACTTTATTATAACAGCAAAAAAAGGATTTGACTAGGGTTTTAGAATGAACTATAATAAATCTGTATGCGTAGGCAACTGTGAACGGTAACCTGCGTAGAGTTATTGCCTGAATATCAGAGACGATTCTGTTATGCGGAATGGTACTCTTTTCAGACAGTATTCGGAATAAAAATAAAGAAAGAGATTACTATGATAAAAAGTATGACCGGCTTTGGAAGGGCCGAGGTGATTACAAAAGAGCGGAAAATCACCGTTGAGTTAAAATCCGTCAATCACAGATATCTGGATCTGAGTATCAAAATGCCAAGGAAGCTGGTTTTCCTTGAGGGCGCGATCCGGAATCTTATGAAGACCTATATGCAGCGTGGTAAAGTGGATGTGTTTATCACATATGAGGACTACACCTTAAGCTGTGGCGCACTGAAGTATAATAAGGAGCTTGCAGGAGAATATCTTGCATATATCCGTCAGATGGCAGAGGAATTTAGCCTTGAGAACGATGTGAAGGCAGGAGCTCTTTCCCGTTATCCGGACGTGCTGACTATGGAGGAGCAGTCTGTAGATGAGGACGCATTGTGGGCAGTTCTGGAAGCACCGCTTCGTGAGGCCTGCGAGAAATTTGCCCAGTCCCGTGCAAGAGAGGGAGAGAATCTGAAGAACGACCTGATCGCCAAGCTGAATGCTCTTGATGAGAAGGTAAGCCAGGTAGAAGCCCGCTCTCCAGAGGTTGTGGATTCTTACAGAGAGAAGCTGGAAGCCAAGGTTCATGAGCTTCTGGAGGATTCTCAGATCGAAGATTCCCGTATTGCAGCAGAAGTTGTCCTGTTCTCCGACAAGATCTGCAACGATGAGGAAACCGTCCGTCTCCACAGCCATATCCAGGGAATGAAGAAGATGCTGGAGGAGAAGGAAGGCATTGGACGCAAGCTTGATTTTATGGCACAGGAGATGAACCGTGAGGCAAATACCATTTTGTCGAAATCAAGTGATCTGATTATTTCCAATATAGCGATTGATCTGAAGACAGAGATTGAGAAGATCAGAGAACAGGTTCAGAATGTGGAGTAACCTAGTACATCGTTTTCGAAATAACTATACCACTCACTTGTCTGTGAATCCGATTG
>OLRA01003928.1_pt1 | contig 12364 bp, 9 predicted proteins | sample 1673011 | NCBI WGS metagenome assembly OLRA01 (sample SAMEA3136746, study PRJEB25190) | human gut metagenome | reverse complement strand
AGAAAGTATTAAATAGAACTTTAGAAGGTTTCAAAAAAGATAATTTAAATTATAAAGGAGTATTATTTATAGGACTTATGATAACTGAAGATGGTCCAAAGGTACTTGAATATAATGTAAGATTTGGAGATCCTGAAACTCAATCTGTTTTATTCAGACTAGAAACTGACTTACATAAAATAATGGAAGCTATATTAGATAATAAATTAAAAGATATAGAAATTAATTATAAAAAAGAAGAAGCTGTTTGTGTAATGCTTACATCAGGTGGATACCCAGAAGATTATGAAAAAGGTAAAGTGATAACTGGTCTTGAAGATTTAGATGAAGATATAGTTGTATTTCATAGTGGAACTAAGATGTTAGACGGAAACTTAGTTACTAATGGTGGTAGAGTTATAGGGATAACAACAAGTGCAGAAAGTGTAGAAGAAGCTGCTAAAAAGGTATATAAAAATATAGAGAAAATAAACTTTGAAGGAATGCATTATAGAACTGATATAGGGATTAAGTTTTGTGAAGAAATATCTTTCTAAGTATGAATCTTAAAATCAGATAAAATAGTTAGGGATTTAATTAAAAAATAGATTTTATGGCTTAAATAATAAAATTTAAGTCATAAAATCTGACTTATAATAAGTGACTCGTTACCAGGTTGTTTAAATCATATATTTGAGCAATGTGTTAACGAGCTACCTAGTTAGTATTGTCATTTTAATTATATAAAAAGGGAGAAAAGATATGTTAAGTACTATAAGTTTAGAGTCAAGTGTTAGAAGAATATTAGTTGAAAAAAGACAAGGATTTGACCTTGAAGCTAAAGCTTTAAAAAAGGATTTAATAGAAAGTTTACACATAGATACTATAGAAAACGTAAGAATTTTAAATAGATATGACATAGAAGGAATAGATGGAGAAGTATATGAAAATGCAGCAAAAACAATATTTTCAGAGCCTAACTTAGATATTGTTTATCATGAAACACTAGAGTTTAATGAAGGGGAAAGAGTATTTGCTATAGAATATCTTCCAGGTCAATATGATCAAAGAGGAGATTGGGCAGCTCAATGTATACAAATAGTAAATGAAGGTAATAGACCAGAAATAAATACTGCTAAATTATATATATTAACAGGAAATATAACAGACGAACAGTTTGATAAAATAAAAGATTATATAATAAATCCAGTTGATAGTAGAGAAGCTTCTTTAGAAAAACCAGAAAGTTTAAAGATGGAAACAGAAATGCCTACAGAAGTAGAAATATTAGATGGATTTATAGATTTAAATGAAGAAGGGTTAAAAGTATTTTTAAAGAATAACGGACTTGCTATGACATTAGGGGATTTAGCTCATGTTCAAGGATATTTTAAAAATACTGAAAAGAGAAATCCTACAATAACAGAGATAAAAGTCTTAGATACTTATTGGTCAGATCACTGTAGACATACGACATTCATGACTGAAATAGAAGATGTAAAAATAGAAAGTGGTAAGTACACAGATATAATAAAAGAAGCTTATGATATGTATCTTGAATCAAGAAAAAATGTTTATATAGATAGACAAAAAGATATATGCTTAATGGATATAGCAACTATAGCTATGAAAGAATTAAGAAAACAAGGTAAATTAGAAGATTTAGATGTAAGTGAAGAAATAAATGCTTGTAGTATAAATGTTGATGTTGAAATAGATGGAAAAGTAGAGCCATATTTAGTAATGTTCAAAAATGAAACGCACAACCATCCAACAGAAATAGAACCATTTGGTGGAGCTGCAACTTGTTTAGGTGGAGCAATAAGAGACCCATTATCAGGAAGAAGTTATGTATATCAAGCAATGAGAGTAACAGGAAGTGCAGATCCAAGAACAACTTTAGAAGATACATTGCCAGGTAAGCTTATGCAAAGAAAAATAACTACTGAGGCTGCTCATGGATATAGTTCATATGGTAACCAAATAGGACTTACAACTGGTCAAGTTGCAGAAGTTTATGATGAAGACTTCGTTGCAAAGAGAATGGAAATCGGTGCAGTAATAGCTGCAGCTCCTAAAGAAAATGTAGTAAGAGAAGTTCCACAAAATGGTGACATAGTTATACTTCTTGGAGGAAAAACAGGAAGAGATGGATGTGGAGGAGCTACAGGTTCATCTAAAGAACATAGCGAAGAATCTATACTTACTTGTAGTGCAGAAGTTCAAAAAGGAGATGCACCAAATGAGAGAAAGATACAAAGATTCTTCAGAAATAAAGAAGTAGCACAAATGATAAAAAGATGTAATGACTTCGGAGCAGGTGGAGTATGTGTTGCTATAGGAGAAGTTGCAGATAGTTTAGATATAAACTTAGACTTAGTTCCTAAAAAGTATGATGGACTTGATGGAACTGAAATAGCTATATCAGAATCGCAAGAACGTATGGCAGTAGTTATAAATGCTTCTAATAAAGATAAATTCATAGACTTAGCAAGACAAGAAAACTTAGAGGCAACTCATGTAGCTACAGTAACTGATACTGGATATATGAGAATGTTCTGGAATGGTAAAGCAATAGTTAATATGAGTAGAAATTTCATAGAAACAAATGGAGTTAAACAAACTACTAAAGTTCATGTTGATAAAGTTAACGAAGAAAGCATATTCTTTAAAAGTGAGTTAAAAGAAAGAGAACTAGCGATAGAAGAAGATATAAAAGATAAATTTATGGAAGTATTATCAGACTTAAATGTTTGTTCTAAAAAAGGATTAGTAGAAAGATTTGATAATACAATAGGTTCAAATACTGTACTTATGCCATTTGGTGGTAAGTATCAAGCAACAGAAGCTCAAGGTATGGTAGCAAAAATACCGGTACTTGGTGGAGAAACTAATACTTCAACAATAATGACATATGGATATAACCCTAAAATAGGAAAATGGAGCCCATTCCACGGTGCATTATATGCAGTAGTTGAATCTGTGTGTAAAGCTGTGGCTATTGGGGGTAAATATGATTCGATAAGACTTACTTTACAAGAGTATTTCGAAAAACTTGGGGATAACCCTACAAAATGGGGTAAACCATTTGCAGCACTTTTAGGTGCATATTATGCTCAAAATAGACTTGGTATACCTGCAATAGGTGGAAAAGACAGTATGTCAGGAACATTTAAAGATATAGATGTACCACCAACATTAGTATCATTTGCTGTGGATACTGTGGATGCAGATTATGTAGTATCACCAGAATTTAAGAAAACTAATTCACAAGTTGTAATGTTATCAACAGATAGATTAGAAAATGATGTAGTTGACTTTGAAATGTTAAAGAAAAACCTAGATAAAGTAACAGAACTTATACACAATAAACAGGTATTATCAACATATGCACTTGGATTTGGTGGTATAGGGGAAGCTATAAGTAAAATGGCATTTGGTAATAGAATAGGATTTAAGTTTAATGAAGGTGTAGAAGATTTATTTAAACCGAACTATGGAAATATAGTACTTGAATTAGCAAGTGAAGATTTAAGTTTATTAGATGGATATAACTATATAGTACTAGGGTCTACAACAGAAGAACAAAGTATAATAATAGAAAATGAAGAAATATCATTAGAAGAATTATATAATGCTCATTGTGAAACACTAGAGCCTATATTCCAAACTAAGTCAGTAGATATAAAAGAAAAGATAGAGACTATAAACTTTATATATCAAGGTGAAGCTAAAAAATCATCTATAACTATAGCAAAACCAAGAGTATTCATACCAACGTTCCCTGGAACAAACTGTGAATATGACTTACAAAGAGCTTTTGAAAAAGCAGGAGCAAATACAAATATAGAAGTGTTTAAGAACTTAACATATAAAGATATAGAAGACTCTATAGAAACTATAGTTAAACAAATACGTAAGTCACAAATAATAATGTTACCAGGAGGGTTCAGTGCAGGTGATGAGCCAGATGGTTCAGCTAAGTTTATGGCTACAGTATTTAGAAATCCTAAAGTCGCTGAAGCTGTTAATGAATTCTTAACTAAGCAAGATGGATTAATGCTAGGGATATGTAACGGATTCCAAGCACTTATAAAACTTGGATTAGTTCCATATGGTGAAATAAGAGAAACTACAGTTGATGCACCTACATTAACTTATAATAACATAGGTAGACATCAATCTAAGATAGTTAGAACAAGAATAGCGTCGAATAAATCTCCATGGCTTAAAGCTACAGAAGTTGGAGATACTCACAGTATAGCAATATCTCATGGAGAAGGTAAATTTGTTGCTAGTGAAGAAGTTATGAGACAGTTAATAGCTAACGGTCAAATAGCTACTCAGTATGTAGATTTAGATGATAATGCTACATATGATATAGATTTTAATCCAAATGGTTCAACTTATGCAGTTGAAGGTATAACAAGTGCTGATGGTAGAATATTTGGTAAGATGGGCCACTCTGAGAGAATAGGAGAGCATGTTATAAAGAATATAATAGGTGAAAAGGATCAAAAGATATTTGAATCTGGAGTAAATTACTTTAAATAAGAATCAAGAAAAGAATAGTATACTGATTTATCAATATGCTATTCTTTTTTTATGTAAAAATAAAAAATAAAATGCAACTCTATTAATATATCGTGCATCTAATATATGTAATCATGATTACAAGGGAGGATATAATGATTGAAAATATAGCAATAAAAAGGATAGGTTTTCTTAATAAAAAACAAAGAGAATATACGGAATATAAATTAGTACAACAAGCTCAAAATGGATGCGATGAATCTTTTGAGAAGTTGATAAACTCTTATAAAGAGTATTTATACAAGACTGCATTCTTATATGTTAAAAATGAGCATGATGCACTAGATATTTATCAGGAAACAGTGTATAAAGCATACATAAATATTCAAAAGCTTAGAAATACTAAATTTTTTAAAACATGGATAATAAAAATACTAATTAATGATATAGCAGCTATCTTTTTCATCTCACCTTCCCCCATTAAATACCAACGACACTCTCTAGTGTTTAAATATAATAATGGCATGATTATTATAATTGAATAGGATTATAATAAATGTTCTGTACAACATTTCCTACATAAGTAGGAATTACGGACATTGAGGCCCTTCAGGGTAACTCCATGGGGGCTTTAATATATTTGGAATAGTATATTTAAGATGCCACTGTTTGGTTGAATATTAGGCATATGCTCTTTTTTGAAATTTATCGGTGGCAGCCGTTAGTATTCGCTGTCCCCATTGCAAGCTCCTGGTGGTAACCACTGAATCCTCCATACTTGAACTGACTTTTTATCCTCCGACTTTCATCCTGTTCTGACTCCACCTTTTGTTTTCTGCTCTACACTATCTACAGACCAATCATAAAGGCACATACGATCATGGCAGAATTTCCCGCCAGCTTACTGATTCTTAATGGCAAAAGTACTGACAATCTACCCTTGCGCGAAGCAATTATGCTGTTGCGTGAGGAAGGAATGACGATCCATGTGCGGGTCACCTGGGAGAAAGGCGATGCCGCACGATATGTAGAGGAGGCCCGGAAGTTGGGCGTCGCAACGGTGGTTGCCGGTGGTGGCGATGGCACCATTAATGAAGTTTCTACGGCGTTGATTCAGTGTGAGGGGGATGACATACCCGCGCTGGGAATTTTGCCATTAGGAACCGCCAATGATTTTGCCACCAGTGTAGGGATTCCTGAGGCACTGGATAAGGCGCTGAAACTGGCAATTGCCGGTAACGCCATTGCGATAGATATGGCGCAGGTCAACAAACAAACCTGTTTTATTAATATGGCGACAGGCGGATTTGGGACGCGTATTACCACAGAAACGCCGGAAAAATTAAAAGCCGCGCTGGGTGGCGTCTCTTACATCATTCATGGCTTAATGCGCATGGATACTCTGCAACCGGACCGTTGTGAAATCCGCGGTGAAAACTTTCACTGGCAAGGTGACGCCCTGGTCATTGGTATTGGAAACGGGCGGTCGTCAGGCTGGCGGCGGGCAGCAACTTTGCCCCACGGCACTGATCAACGACGGTCTGCTGCAACTGCGCATTTTTACCGGCGATGAAATTCTTCCGGCTCTCGTATCAACCTTAAAATCTGACGAAGATAACCCGAATATTATCGAAGGCGCTTCGTCGTGGTTTGATATACAAGCCCCACACGAAATCACTTTTAATCTTGATGGCGAACCGTTGAGCGGACAAAACTTTCATATTGAAATACTTCCGGCGGCGTTGCGTTGTCGATTACCACCAGATTGTCCATTATTGCGTTAATCAAACTATTCTCTCTTGAACCAGGGAGAATCCGTAATGCCGGATGCGGTGTAAATACCTTATCCGGCATACAGAACAATACTACACCGTAATTAATTTCACCCGTGTCTTCTGCAATGCCAGTTTATCCACCTCTGATACAGCATCATCGGTAATAATAATGTCAATTTTTTCGATTGGCAGTACCTGATTAAAACCGCGACGGTTAAATTTCGATGAATCGAGAACGGCAATCACTTTATTAGCGGCTGTGACCATCGCACCGCTAACGGAATAACCCTCATTAAAGGTCGTAATACCATTAACCGCATCAATACCATCAGCACCGACAAACATTAAATCGGCATTAATATCCTGCAATGAACGCTCGGCAATGGAACCATGCATCGAGCGCGTTTTATGGCGGACCGTGCCACCACAGACGACCAGAGTAATGTCTTTATTTTCGGAAAGGGCAAACGCTGCCGGGAGACTGTTGGTAATCACCGTGATATTTTTAGCGGTCATTAATCCTTCGGCGATAAGCATTGTGGTACTTCCGCTGTCGAGAATAACGGTCATCCCTTCATGGATCATTTTGACTGCCGCCTGCGCTATTCTGTTTTTTGGCGCGCTGGCGAGCTGAAATCGCTCTTTAAACCCGACTTCCTGGGTCTCGGTTTCACTATTACCGGACATTATTTTCGCCGCACCGCCATGAAAGCGCGTAACCACGCCTTTTTGTTCGAGAAAGCGCAAATCGGATTGTCGCTTCCGAGGCAGCAAATACTCCCGCCAGATCCTGAACAAGCACGGTTCCCTGTTCATTCACTAATTGGATGATCTTATTCCTTCGCTCGAATGAATTCATCGTCATTTACCCATATTCAATTGTAGCTAGTGTAAACGAAGGGGGACCATTGGTGAATGATCTGTTTTGCACAATACCGGGCCAGCATCACGCTGGCCCGCGGTTTCAGGGAATGAGCAACACTTTGCCCGGCATGGCATTACGAGCGATGTCACGCACCGCCTGGGCGAAGCTTTCAAAGCTTCCACGGTGAGCGATTAATGGCTCCAGGCTTAACTTACGTTCTGTCAGCAACCGGCTCGCCGTTTCCCACTCCTGCCCCGGCCAAGGGCTGGAGTAGTTCATCCAACTGCCGATAACCGTCAGCTCTTTACGCAATATTTTGCCAAACGTTGCCGATGTTAAATGCAGATCCTGATGCAACGTGCCCACCAGCGCCAGTTGGGCATGAGGACCGGCAATCTCTACCGCCAGTTCGACAGTTTGCGGTACGCCAGCCGTCTCGAGGATAAGCTGATTAAAGCGCAGTTCGCGTAAAACGCTCTGCATTTGCGGCGCGCTCATTTCGCTACTGTTAAATGTTTGCATCGCACCGAAAGATTTTGCCAGTGCCAGTTTTTCTGAGCTAATGTCGATAGCCGTCACACTCTTTGCTCCCAGCGCGACAGCGCACTGAATAGCCAGCAGGCCAATGGTTCCGGCACCAATAATAATAACGTTTTTATTCTCACAACCTTGCGCTAAATGAAAAGCATGCAGTCCAACGGTAATCGGCTCAATAAAAGCCCCATCCTCAATAGGCATATCCGTGGGTAGAGCAAAGACATTTTTTCGCTTAACGACAATATATTCAGCAAATCCACCATCACGCCGCGAGCCAATAAAATCATATTTTGCGCACTGGGAATAAAACCCTTTCAAACACTCTGGACAAGTAAAACAGGGTAATAACGGCACACAGGCAACCGCATCGCCAGGGTGTAAATCATCAACACCGGATCCCACCGCATCAATATAGCCGCTAAATTCATGGCCTAACGTTATTGGATAATAATGTGCACCATTTTTAAATATCCTGGGTAAATCGGAACCACATAAGCCCGAGCTGGCAATTTTTACCCGTACCTCATCCTGATGTTTAATTTCAGGAATGACGCTTTCTGCAACGCGCACGATACCATCAGTATCATTCACCACTGATTTCATAAAAACTCCTGATTGTTAAGGGGGGATAAACTCCCCCTCAGGTAAAAATTATTCTGCGAGAACGACTTTCTCTTGTTTAATAAAGCCACGCGCTCTACGCCAGGTCATGAAAATACCGGTCAGATAAATTGCACCGATAATAATGAAACCGGGAATATTTTGCGGGGAGAAAACCTGAATCAGTAACCAGGTAATGGGAGAACCGCCCTGATCCATTGAAGCCACCATACCCCCGGCTTTTAACGCCCCAGCATTAGCCGCCAGTTGGGTGTGCAAACCAATAGTTTGCGTCGCGATCCACAGGGTGATGCTCATAATGATGACACCCGAGATTAAGGTGCGGAACAGATTTCCACGATGCACGGCGACCGCCATCGCCACGAAGAAGCCGATGGTGGCAAGATCGCCAAACGGCAGCACCTGATTACCCGGCACACAAACAGCAATTAAAATGGTGAGTGGGATAAAAATCAGGCTTGCCGATACCACCGCCGTATGTCCCAGCAGCAACGCCGGATCAAGGCCAATCAGGAACTCCTGACCGCCGAACTTCGCCTGTAAACGACTACGAGCCTGCTTAGCGATGGGCGTTAAACCATCCATGATGGGTTTAATCACCCGTGGCATTAGCAGCATCACTGCCGCCGTTTTTACCGCCAGCTGCAATACACCTTTGACATCGTAACCCGCGAGGATGCCGATAATCAGCCCCATCACAAAACCCACGGTGACAGGCTCGCCAAATGGACCAAATTTGCGCTGAATATCGTCGGCGCTAAATTTAATTCGGTTAACGCCTGGGATTTTCTCGATGATAGCATCGACCAGCACCGCAATCGGCCCCATATACGCCGACGTACCGTGCGGAATAGCAATACCTTCCAGCTCAAAGAAATTTCGGGTATCGCGGGCAAACCAGTCGCCGAGCTTATAAACAAACGCCGCGTGAATTACCACACCTGCCATCCCTATCATCCATGAACCGGTTGCCAGGTGCAGCAACGCGCCGGTGAAGGTCATATGCCAGATATTCCAGATATCAACATTTACCACCCGCGTCATACGGGTCAGTAACATCGCCACGTTAACCAATATCGCAATCGGAATCGCCACCAGCGCAATTTGCGACGCCCAGGTCATTGGTGAAGAGCCCGGCCAGCCGACATCGACCACATGCAGATTCAGGTCGAAATTTTCCGCCATCGCTTTCGCCGCCGGACCAATGGAATCCAGCATTAAGCCAATCACAAGGCCAATGCCAACAAAGCCAATCCCGATATGCAGACCCGCTTTAAAGCAATCGCCTGCCTTCATGCCTAATATTTTAGAAAAAATAATGATGACAACCGGCAGCATCACTGTAGGGCCGAGGTCGAGAATATAACGCATGACTTCTGAAAACATAGGTCACCCCTGTAAGATAGTCAGAATTTTATTTTGTAATGCTTCGATACCGACACCAGAAATAAAAGGCATGCCGTGAACTAACGGAATATCGCCAAAACTACGATCCACTTTGGCAGTGGTGCATATCAAATGCACACCATCCATATAGGTTTCTATTTCATTAACCCGACACTGGATTAATTCAACAGGAATATTATGATTCTGACACAACTCTTTAATTTCTTCCGCCGCCATCGTAGAGGTCGCAACCGCGCCTCCGCAAGCGACAATAATCTTGCGTTTCATAAATAGTCCTTTTTATTGTTACAGAGGGATTTATTCGTCTGAATCTAAAACATACTTTGTGAAGTATTCCTTTAACTGGGTTTCAGGAAGAGTGATTAGTGTCTCGACGATATCGGGCTGTTGTAACTTGCCAAATAAACAGCGTAAAAGTTTCAATTGCTGCTGCGGATTTTCCACAATCAACGCAATAACCAACGATACCGCCACGTCGTTATCATCATCCGCTTGCTGAAAATGAACTTTATTTGTTGGCCTTAACAGATAAATGGCTGACGACTTAGCATGAATCGCCTCACAATGCGGTATTGCAATGGCGTGCTGCTCAAGCATTATCCCGGTAGGGAATTCTGCTTCTCTGGCAATTAATGCCTGTGGCCAGGTATCATGAACCACACCTTTGGCGAGCATCTCATTACCGATATGGGTTAAAACTTCGCTACGATCGACAAAAGAAATTCCGCTACGAACAAACAGGTTAGTCATATACCGTCCTTATTCCGCACAGCCGTAGCGATAGGCGCGCAAAACATCATAAATTTTATCCATAATCAGCTGATGCGGTATTGCTGATAATTCCCCGGACTGAATGCGTTCAAATTGTTTGGGAAGATACTGACTAATCATGCCCAGTGGGATGTCCACGCCTTCAAGATTCACCATCATCGTTTCGACGCTATTTTTAATCCGACTATGCGGCCAGTAATAACGAATACGATCCGACAGGCTGTAACGAATATCCAGTAATGAATCGTTAAAACCCGTACGATAATATTTTTTCCAGTATTGCGGTTCGTCGAGCATCACTTCTTCAATTACCGCCAGGCAACCGCTGCGATTTTCAGGGGCGATAAGTTCCTGCTCAATTTGTGCCAGTGCAAATATCGCCTCGCGTAAAGCAAAGGTTAATGCGGGACCGACTTTCAATATTGCAAAGTGATCGCGGACTAATTCCCAATAAGCCGTCCGGGTCTGGTAATCGGTAGAATGTGCTTCATAAACCATTCGGGTGTTTTCTATCCATTGCGCCAGCGGCTGCGCTTCCTGCGGCTGATAATGGATAATATTGCTGTGATCAAATTCCACGCCCGGCTGCACCACGATGGCAATCACGCGTGTTAACGCCTCTGTCAGCCCACGGGCAATAAAGGCCTTTTGATGCGTACGTAAAGTATTGGCGGTATCTTCAACATGGGTGATGTGTACTGACTGAATGGCGCTGGCCTCACCGCCCGGAACCGGAACTTCGGTGCCAATGACATAGCTCAGTTGCTCACGCTGGCAATCTGTCGCCACACTTTCCGCAGCAAAGCAAAGCACAGCAGCTCGTTCCGCAACCGTTTCTGGTGCTAACGGTATGGGATCCCCCGCGCAGGACATTGACGCATCAAGATGAATTTTACTGAAGCCGGCACGAACATATTCCTTTACCAGCTCGACGGATTTTTCCATCGCCGCATCCGCATTTTCTTGCTGCCAGCAGTTTGGCCCCAGATGATCGCCGCCGAGAATAATCGCGTGCAAACCCAACTTTATCGGCAATCGTAAAAACAAATTCGCGAAAGTCTGCCGGTGTCATTCCGGTATAACCGCCAAATTGATTGACCTGGTTTGACGTTGCTTCAATCAGCACTTTGCGCGTGCTGTTGCGATCAAATGCCAGCGCCGCTTCGATAACCAACGGATGGGCAGAACAGACTGAACATATGCCGATATGTTCACCAGCTTTATGCCGGGCAATTAACGTTTTCATGTTTTTTCCTTATTAAATGGCAGGTGCGTTATGCCCTGCCCTCGCAGCCACAATCGGCAATCACTTTGCTCACCACATCGCGCATTGCGGATTTAGCCGACTGCAAATAATCCCGGGGATCGGTCGCTTCAGGGTGCTCGGTCAGGTAATTTTTTAACGCCTGCGAGAAGGCATTTTTCAGCTCCGTTGCAACGTTGATTTTGCATATCCCCAGTTTGATGGTTTGCTGAATATCCTTAGTCGATAACCCTGACGCGCCATGCAGCACCAGCGGTAAGTTCACCCACTGGCGAATGTTCTCCAGTCGAGAAAAATCAAGCGCCGGTGCGCTGGCATACATCCCATGAGCCGTGCCGATGGCGACCGCCAGGGAATCAATTCCGGTTGCCTCGGCAAATTCACGCGCCTGAGCGGGGTTGGTATAAAAAGCATCGGCTTCATTGACTTGCACATCATCTTCCTGGCCGCCAAGTTGCCCCAGCTCCGCTTCGACGCTGACATCAAAGCGATGGCAAAAATCCACCACCTCTTTGACCCGTGAAATATTTTGCGCAAAAGGCAAATGCGAGGCGTCAATCATGACTGAGCGCACGCCAGAACGAACCTTCTGAGCGATATCGTCAAATTTCG
>OLRA01003926.1_pt1 | contig 12367 bp, 13 predicted proteins | sample 1673011 | NCBI WGS metagenome assembly OLRA01 (sample SAMEA3136746, study PRJEB25190) | human gut metagenome | reverse complement strand
GGAAATATCATAGAAGATGACGATATTTCTTTTCAGGAACATGAAGAAGAAACAGCGATAAATAATGAACAAACCGATGATGCGATTGATTATGAATCACTTGCGGAAATGACAGATGCAGTGGATGCATCCGAAAACAATTTTACAGATGATTCCTTGACTGATAATGTAATACAATCAGAAGTAAATCAAATACCGGCGTTGACTGATTCTCCTGAAAAAATTAGAACATCAGATGATTTTAATTATGAAGAGTTGGAAGAGGATGTGCTTCAGCTTGATGAACACACGGCCTTCCGAGATATTTCACAGGAAGAAAGATATCTTTCTGTAGAAAATCTCACTTATTCATATTCATTGATTAAATATAATAAAAATAATAAGGATTGTTTCTTCCAGATAATTGCGTGTCCGGTCTATGCAGGTGGAAAGGAACTAATCATCTGGGCTATGGATATGGAATACACCCGTACATTGATCTCTGATTTTTCATCTGAAGATAAAAGTGTATCTGTAGAGATGGATGATATTTCTGTCCGCATGGAATCAAATTACATAAATGGAGGATTCCATGTTGATATTATCCTGGCTGACAAAGATATAGAAAAATACCAAATGCATATTGAGACATCCGAACAGAATGCCAAAGTTGGTTCAGGTCATCTTGATGAAATGATAGATGGGATTTCCGTATCCATATATCCTCTTGGATCATCAAATACAGGCACAGGTGCAGAGTCTCTTTATATCTTCCGGGATGGGCAGCAATCTCAATTTGGAAAAACTGATATGGATGGTATTTTTACTATGGATGGAAACGCTTATATAAGCCAGTGGGACGAACAAAACCATCTGAAACTTAAAAGAATATAGATTAAATGCCCTGCCTCCATGACAGGGTATTTATATGAAGGAGATGAAAAATTGGATACTTGTACACTTTATAAAAAAAATACTCCTGTTGCAACATTCGAATGTATTAATATGAATGGCTTTCATATCGACAAAATGCATGTATTAATCAATCCAGAATTGCTTCCTCTGCATATGCGCACTAATTATACAGATGAAAAAATGAGACAATGGGTTGAAAAAAGAAATATTCCGGAAACAAGAGAACGTCTTCGAGAGACACGACTGAATTTTGGTGCTGGCTGGCAGAATAATCTTGCAATGGCATCTCTGTCTGACCAATACTGGTTCCAACATGGCAGAGAATCATGGGATAAAATAAATTTTTTTACAAATGTATATTCAGAGGATATAGGGAACATTTTTTTTGAGCCATGGACCATGAAACGTGGAAAATTAAACAATTTTTCACCAGATCTAACTACAAATGGTGCATTATGCAAAAGATGGAAACAGCGGGAAGATAAGACTTCCTTTTTGATTAAAGCAGGCAGTAAAAAATATTGCCAGGAACCTCTGAACGAAGTACTTGCAGCAAATACACTTAACCACTTGAAATTAGTACCTGCATTGCGTTATAATTTGATAATAGAAGGAGTTGACCTCTGTTCTGTGTGTGATAATTTTATTACCGAAAGAACAGAATTTGTACCAGCTAGTCAGGTTTACGATGCAATCCCAAAACGTGACGAAGACAGCTGTTACACCCATTTGCTCAGAGGCTTTGAAAAATTTGACATCCCAGGTGCTAAAGAATTTCTTGATAATATGATTGTTTGCGATAATATCATTGGAAACGAAGACCGGCATCTTGGCAATTTTGGCTTTATTCTCGATGTAGAGACTAATAAATTTATTGGTCCAGCACCACTTTTTGATTCCGGCACCGCTTTTTGGAGTGCAAAAAAAATGATGCAGAATAAAACAAGATCAAAATTATTTGGGGATGTTGAACAGAAACTCATACGGCATTCAATCAAACACGCGAGTTTTATATCACTAAAGAACTTAAATTGTAATGAACTAATTGATTCATACCCTTGGATTAGTGATGAAAAAAAAATATCCATATTAAAAGCTGTAAGAAAAAAAGCGCATTATTATAATATGGAAATCAATAATCAAACATTTGAGCGTTAACATCATTTTTTCTTTTTTCTGACATTATTATCATGAAACAATTGATAAATGGAGGAAAAGCAATCATGGATGTAAAACGCATGATACAGAGTATAAAAGAAGGTTACTCTGTTGAAGAAAGTTATAACAGTGCCAATTCTACCCATACTTCTTCCTTTTACGAAGCCACCAGAGCAATTGAGGCAATTCACCTAATAAAAGAGCATCCGTTATTAATGGATGCAATAGCAGAGGAAAAAGTAGGAGGCGCAAATTGAGAAAAAACATTGATGAGTATGAGGAGTACCTTGACCATGAAGATGTCGGGGTAGACATCAACGATCCTTCAATGTATGATGAATCTTCTGACTTCGTTGATCAATATGGAGATAACGAAGATATTGACGAGGAAGACCTTGCATCAGAGGCAGATGCTTATGAAGCAGAGATCCGCGAAACAACATTTGAAGGAATTATCGAAAGATACGATAGATTTATCGCATTGGACGAGAATGCACAAGAATATAAAGAAGCCAAGGACGAATATCTGACTTATTTTCTGGAACACATTGAAAGATATGTAAGAAAAATTGCTGCAAAATATTATAATTTTGAGTACGAAGAAAATGTCAGCCGGGCAATGGAAGCTATATTAAATCATTTACTTGGCATCAAGCAGAACACAAAGAAAGACGATGAAATGGTGGCTGTTGCAAAATACAACCCTCATATTTCTAAGCCGACGACATTTTTTAATCAGATCATACGTCGAAGTATGATAGATAGCGAAAAAATGTCAAGATATTATATGGACATTTATAACAGCATTAAAAACAAATGCCAGACTATCGGGCAGCTTCCAGAGTCAATGAGCATCCAGGAGCTTGTTTCACTTACCGGGCTTGCATATATAACTGTAAAAGCAACTATGGATTATGTTTCAACAGAAAGCCAGGCTGCACCTGAAGATATGCAGATCAATGGAAATTTCGATACACCTGAAGATATCATTATACAAAATGAATCTACAAAAGAAATTTCTGAGGCTTTTATGAAATTGTCTCGGCTTGAACAGTATATTGTAAGAGAATCATGTCTCGGAAATAGAACGAGTACTTCTGTCGCGAAGGACTTTCGTGATGAAGAAGTACGCGAGTACTTTAATATAACCCGAAAGACTGTAGACACACAATTTGTTGTTGCGCAAAAAAATAAGGCAATACAAAAACTTCAGCGGTATTTGAGCAACAGTTCAATATTTAAACGCCGCAGTGCAGGAAATATTGATACCGTGCTTGAATCAGATATCGTTCAGATGTCCATGGAAGAGCAGGATATAGATGAAGCTTTCAGCGAAGGCATCTTGATTCTTGATGATTTTGAATAAAAAAAAGCCAGTTCATACTGGCTTTTTTTATTATGTAATTTTAGGCATCATTATTATTTACCCATTACTTCATAAAATTCGATAAAAATACCTGTTACACGTGTAAATGTAATATGCGATTATGAGTTTTACTCTGACATAATAATATTGTAAAAACACAAAAAGCTAAAAGAAAGAGAGAATTATATATGAATATTAACAACAATGGCAAATCACATCCAACAACCGGAAATAAAGAATGTATCCTTTTAGCTGTTATAAAAGAAACAGACATGATGAGCCGAACGTATCTGTTCATAGATAAATCCAGAAAAATAGTTTCTCATACCATCAATCCTATTTTTAATGGAGAACTGTCAGAAGAATATCAAAAAATAATGCCCGGCGATGCAGTAAAGCTCATATGGAAAGAAGATAAAAAACTTCACTGTGATATTCTTTATACTAGAGACGAACTTGAAAAAGAAGACCGTTTAATGACTGACTTTTTATTTCCGATCCTTGGTAACAAGCCAATATTTATTAATGCTCTTGATAATCTCGACAAAAAAAGAAATGACAATAAAAAAAAGGAGGATTGATTCATTGGATACTCTGATCACAATTTACTGTGTTGCAGGAGGGCTTATCATAGCTTTATGCAACATCATAATAGATAAAATAAAAGATAATGGTGGAGAATTGCATATTAAGAATCCATTCTATAAGGAAGGAGGACGTCATGACAACAATTCTTAATCCTCTTTCTAAAGAAGAAGTCAAAGAAGTATTAGAGACAAACACTGCAACAACTGGAGAAGTATGCAATATCCTTAAGATATCCAGACAGGCATTACACCGCTTGAATATCACAAATGAACTTACGCCATTCAGAACTACTCCTAAAATGTCATTATACAGTGTATATGATGTTAAAGAGTATATCATAAAATATAAAAATGGTCAGGATCATACGGACTGTATGAAACGACTGAATTATTTTAAAGAAGAATTAGAAAAAAATAAAACTCAATATTAACTTTTTCCGTAAGACATCCCCTCATTTATGATGACCGGATGTCTGATGTTTTAATTTTGGAATAAGGTGACAAATTTATGAAGAAAAAAAATATCAGTTAACGATAAAAAATGGGAGAATAATTATCATTCTCCCATTTTTTTGTTGTATAGAGATTTAATTTAGACATTAAATAAAATTTACTCTGACATATTCATACAGAACACCGATTTATCGCGTGTTAATTCTAAAAAAATAAAAAAGGAGGAACATGAAGGTATGAATGAGAAATTCAACTTCAAAAGGCTCAAGACAAAGCAGAAATATTTGCTCTTGGCCATTTTGGTACTTGCTATTGCGATGGCTCTTACCGTAACTATGGTCATACGTAACAAGGGGGTAGTAAAGGTATTTACTACGAAGGTTGTCGAGGGCGAAGCTAATTATGCAGGAGAGGATGCTGTATCAGAAGAGATCAAAAGTTACGTATCTCAGTACTATGACACTCAGGATACAAAACGCACAATCTCTGACAGTGAAATGGAGCAGATAACTGCTTATATCACTGAACATGTACTGAATAATCTTTCAACATCTTTAAGTGAAAATGAAATTGATTCGATCCGCGATATGATTCAGAATTCCGTGATTGAAGCAATCTACGAAAATAACACAAAAGTTGAAAAAGATTATTCCAGTCAGCTCACAGAAGTGACTAACCAGATTACTGAAATTTCAAATCAGACCACAACAGAAATCAAAGAACTGGATAGTTCACTTAGAGATTACATTGATAAGACAGTTGTTCCAAACGTGACGGCTCTTATCCAGATCAACACCGGAAATATCAAAGATCTGCAGGATAAACTTGCTAAATTCTCAACAACTTATGCTTCTGATAAAAAGACATATGATCAGAATTTTACAAATATTGAGAATAAATTCAAGGAATCCAATAGTTCCAGCGCAACAAATCTTACAGAAATCAATGAGCAGATTACAAATACGAATACTGTTATGCAGGAGTACATTACCCAGAATGATGCTAAAAATGAGGCTCTTGAAAAAAGAGTAACAACAAATGAAAAAGAGATCGAAAGTATCAAGAAAAAAATAACAGCAATCAATGAGGAACTTCAGAATCAGTTCAATAAAGATTTAGCCGATCTTAAAAATTCTCTGACTAATCAGATTAACAATAACAAAGATTTATCAGACGCAGAAAGAGAAGCTTTAAAAAATTCTATTAATTCACTTGATTCTGAAACAGCAAAAAATATTGATGATGTAAAAGCAAAACTGACAGCTGATTTAAATGCTGCCGGTATTCAGCAGTCTACGGCTCTCACGGATGCAGTAGATAACATCAACAGCTCAATTGGAGAATTACAGAAACAAGTTGATGAAAATAAAAAGAACATCGAAAGTCTTTTACAGACAAGACTTGAAGAAGTACAGAAAACATTGCAGGAGCAGATCGATGCTAATAAATCTTTGAGCACAGACGAGAAGCGGCAATTAAGTGACGCTATCAATTCTCTTGACTCAAAAACAGCCGGTGATATTGATTCTGTAAGGGATGCTCTCAATAACTATATTACAGCCAATGGCAATCACTCAACGAGTGTCGATAATGCAATTAATGATGTGAATACCTCCATTACTAACATTTGGAATGCCATTAATTCTAGCAAAAATGATATTACAAACATACAAAATAGTCTGGATGGCTGCAGTATTGAATTAAGAGCTGATGGTCATTTTTATGCAACAAAGGACGGTGTCTCAAAAAAATTGGACTTTGCCCAGTAACATTAAAAGACGCAACCGGCGGTGTCTTTGCGAACGGCATGGACACTACTGAGGCAAAGGTCGAAGTCACATCAAGAAACTATGGCCCATTCGCTGTAGAATTTGATGAGGGCGAGCCGGAAGTCACAAAAACGGGTTATACACTCACTGATGGTAATCACTGGGTAAATGCAGACGGAGCTGCAATGTCACCAGAAAATGTGTATGAAAATGCTGAATTCTTCGCAAATTGGAGACAAAACGCATACACTGTATCCTATAACAGTAATAAACCTACAAATGCAAGCAAAGAAAGTGCAGAAACAACTGCAGATTCCTCACATTTGTTTGATCGGGATGGAGAGACTTTATCTCAGAATGGATACACATTACAAGGTTGGACATTTAATGGATGGAATACTTCTCCTGACGGTTCTGGAAATAAATTTGATGGATCAACAGGTAATTATGCAGATATGGAACAGGTAAAAAACCTTACCACTGAAGATGCAAAAATGCTTGAATTATTTGCTCAATGGAATGCAAATACATACCATATAGCTTACAATTCAAACAAACCTGCAAATGCGAGCTCATTAATTAACGGAACCATGGATGATTCCATTCTTACATACGATACGGCAGCGAATTTATCCAATTTAGGTTATTCATTACCAGGATATACATGGACTGGTTGGAATGATATGGCAGATGCAAGCGGAAATGCTTATTCTGATGGTCAAGAAGTATTAAATCTTTCCGATACTCAGGATGCAATAGTAACAATGTTTGCACAATGGAAGCCTAATACCTACACCGTTTTATTTGATCACACATCAAGTCCTGTCAATGGTGATATCACAGGAGATACATCGAAAACAGTAACTTTTGATGATGTGTATGGAACTTTACCAACATTAAATGAAAAAACTGGTTATACTGCACAGGGCTGGTATACAGCCAGCACTGATGGAGAAAAGGTTACAGAAACCACCAAGGTAACTAATCCTTCAAACCATACATTATTTGCCAGATGGACACCAAACAGCTATAACATCTCATTTGATGTTAACATGGGTAGTCAAGCAAATAAAGTTGCTGCAAATGCCAGTGTTAATCCTGGATCTATGTCCGTAACATATGATGCAGCATATGGAACACTACCAGTACCAGTCTGGTCCGGTTGGACTTTTAAAGGATGGAATCTTGCACCGAATGGAACGGGTATTACAAGAAATGGTAGTGATACAGTTCAAATCACCTCTGATGAAACAGTTTACGCTCAATGGGTTGATAATACAGCTCCTACATTCACAATGAATGCAACAACTGGAGCTATCGCTTCAAACGGAACCATTTCTTTTGCGAATGTTGTAGAGCAGGGAAGTGGAATTGCCGGTTATTATATCGGACAGACACAACCAAATGCATCTGGTTCAAATGTTACATTTGGAGGTACAACTTCTGTAACTGTTAATAACAGTGGAACATGGTATATGGCTATTAAAGATAATGCTGGGAACATGTCTGCAGTACAAAGCGTAGTTTATTATTCGCTTACATTAAACGCTGATGGTGCTACAAATTATACAACCAATTCTGCGTTTATCAAAGCTGGAACAGTAATAACATTACCTACTGGACTTACAAAAACAGGTTATAAAGCAGATACATGGACCGGTGGAATCAGCAGCATAACTATGAATCAAAACGGCAGTTTATTCCCAAGTTGGACACCTAATCCATATACTCTTACTTTTAATGCAAATGGTGGATATTGTTCTGAATCATCACGAATTGTATATCATGGTGGACAATATGGTACACTTCCAAATGCAACTAGACCCGGATTTTCTTTTGCTGGATGGTTTACATCACCTAATAGTGGTGTACAAATACATGATTATAATACAGTAATGGCTCAAAGTTGGACTTGTTATGCTCATTGGACGCAAACCGATTTTACGGCGCCAACTTTATCGAGAAGAAATGTTACAGCGGTTACTGTAGTTGGTGGTGGAACACCTTATTTTTCCGTTACCTACAATGCAAGTGATGATTCCGCTGGAGTAAATAGCTATTACTGGGGTACATCTGCGCCAACTGCTTCTTCTGCATGGAATTCATGGTCTGGTGGAAATATAAGTGTAAGCATTAACTTATCACGAACACAAAATTATGTGCAGCAAGGAACCTATTATTTTGGCGTAAGAGATAATTGCGGTAATATAAATTACACTTCATTTAAATGGTTGATGACTTGGTATGATGCAAGTACCGGTTGGGGTATTCAAATTCCGACTGGTGGCTTAAATTATTACAATTGTGGCGAAAATCATTGGGGTACAATTTGGATAAAAGATGAATCCAGAAGTACCAAAATTGCAGAATTTCAAGCAAACGGAGGAAATTCTGGCACATTAGATGGCAATACATCCGTCTGGATTGGATGGGAGGCTTTTGCATTCGCTGCTTGGAATTAATTCAATAAAAAAGAGAGAGTGTGTGTATACTCTCTCTTTTTTTATTGAATTTCGTATATATCATTGCACATTTGCATTGTTTACAAAGATACTAACTATCGTATGTTTTATGGTAAATACAGAATATTAACTTTTAAATTAGTATCAATTACCCGTTAACCGAAGAATGGTGCATTTTATATCCTTTTGATTGCTAACATGTAAAATATATCCGTTTGGGACATTGAAAGAACCATTGTAATATCTATTACCACATTCATTAAAGACAACAGGCTGAGAATCATCAGAACCAGGTCCTACATAAATAGAGCAATAACAATAGTTACTTTCTGTTCCATATAGTTGAATTAAATACGTAACAGTTACAGTTCTACCCGTGGTATTAGTCCAATAGAAATCATCACGATATTCCAATGGAGCATTCCGAATTACTCCAACTGGCGGAACTATCCAATCTGGGAATAAACTGCCGTTAAAACCGATATATGTTCGGCAGTTTACTACCTAGTTGGGAGCTACAAACCTATATATTATCTTTTAATGCCAACGGTGGAAATTGTTCTGAATCAAGTAGAAAAGTGGTTTATGGCGCAAACTATGGAAACTTACCAACTCCAACAAAATCTGATTACACTTTTGCAGGATGGTATACAACTATAACAGGTGGAACTCAAGTAAATAACACAACAAAGATGGGAAAAGAAAATATAACCGTTTTTGCGCATTGGAATCCAGTTATACATACATCAACATTAACTGCTCAAGGAAATGGAACAATACAATTTACAACCTCAAATGGCAGTGGAGGCTGGTATAGTTTAGTTCGAACACAAGGAACATCGTTGAATCTTTCAGGTTATAATTACATTAAAATTATAGCAGAAAGTAGTCCTGCGCCATCAGAATATGGTATTATTACAATTAACGGGACAAACTATACTACAGAAGATTATATTGGTTCGACTTTCGTATTGTCTGATAAAAATGTAAGTTTTGCAGGGTTTAGATATGATAACACTGGAGGCCCATATATAGATAGCAGTGTAACTATTCAATATTGGAAATAGAAATAAGAGAGTATCATTTGAGATACTCTCTTATTAAATTACAAAAATTCTTTTAAAATAAGTGTCATACTGTTTAAGTGAAATTCATTCATCAAGGTATGACCATCATTAGTCGTACTGCTTCCATATGATGACGTATGAATCTCAACAGTAGGTGAATATGTTATTACTCCACTTCTGCAATACACAGAAACATCTTGATTCGTTGCATTGCCTTTATCTGTTACAAAGCCACCACCATAACCGTCCCAGTCAGAATAATCATAGATTTGAGAATTTATTCGTATACTAATATTAAAATCTTTCGGAGTTTGTCCATTGTAAGAAATTGTTGGCTGGCCAATAGAAAAATAACTATTTGACGTATAATAATATCCCCGCGCAGTCCAACTGTATGCGGCTTTTCCTCCAGAACTATATCCTCCAGTTAATGATATATTATTATTTTGGCAAGTTACAATTATATTCTCTGTTGTTGTTCTAATATCTCCACCTACATCAATCTTATAAGCTATAGGGATTGAAAGAATCCAGTTTTGAGGTAATTCCACCCAGCTTGGAGATAAACTGCCGTTAAAACCGATATATGTTCGGCAGTTTATTACCAATTTGGGTTAAACAAACATTTACAGTTACATTGACGAATGGGGGTTATATTTCGTCTTTCTCAGGAGCAGGTACTTATAATTACGGAGATACTGTTACCGTATCAGCGGCTTGCGATACAAACAGTTACGGATTTAAGGGATGGTATAACAGCAGAGGTTCTCTTTTGACATATTCAACATCATATTCTTTTGTTATTACGTCAAATGTTAATTTAAGAGCAGTAGCTGCTCCATACGGAGAAACTACACTGTCTGCAACCGTTACTATAACATGTCACGGACAAGTGCAGGATAATGGATTAATGATTTGGGTAACAGAAGAATCAGATTTTCAGTATGTATCTTTACCTCCTGGTTGCAATTATATTCGTATTGTCAATGGAAGCGCCGGATCTAATATTAATGGTTGGGCTGACAATAATTGGCATTATGTAGGAAATACTTCTACAGTATATCTTGCAGTTATAACATATGGATATGGCGGAAGCTACGGAGATAAAAATACTAGAAACGCTACAATAACGATTCAGTATTATTAAAAAAAAGAAAAGCTACCCCATGGAGTTAAACATAGGGCAGCTTTCTTTTAATTTATCATAATGTAATACATTCCCTGATCTGAACCAGCTCTTAAATACAAATAACTACTACAATCAAAGGAACATCCCACGTTTGCCTTACCATAAGCAATTGCTGTTCCATTATTATCAGCAATTCCAAATCCTCCATGATTATTACCAGATGCTGTAAAATATCTATAACCAGAAGTATAAATAGTCTGTGATCCCCCGCTTCCACCATAAGCCCCTTTTTGACACTTTGATGTAGATATTGAGATATTTCCACAGTTATCCATTACTGCAAAATAATAAGTTCCACCTGCATTCGTAAGAGAGAGAGACGAACCCGAGTATTTGGTATAGGATACATTTGTTGCCGTCGGATATGTAGTTCCCCAATAATAACCATATATTCCACTACCAGAATCTGCGAAAGTATAATTAAATACCCCATATGCACTACCTTGATATAATACCCCTGCAACACTTGATGAAACAGATAATGTTGGACCAGAATAATCGGTTTGTGTCCAGTGTGCATATAAGTCAAGGTTTGATGCACCCATGATTGTAGATGAAGATACCTGATTGCCTGCATTTGTAAACCATCCGGCAAATTGATAACCTGCTCTTGACGGTACAGGTAAGTTCCCTAGTTTACTGCCATACGCTACTGTTCTAGAAGATTCTGAAACGGTTCCTCCGTTGCTGTTGAAATATATTTTATATGAAATAGCATGCCAATCTGGAGATAAACTGCCGAACATATATCGGTTTTAACGGCAGTTTTATCGCCGAAATTGGTATCTGTAGTATATGCAGCAAAACTTACTGCAACTGGAAACGGAATAGAACAATTTACAACATCTAACGGAAGCGGAGGCTGGTATAGTTTAGTTCGAACACAAGGAACATCTATTAATTTATCAGGATATAATTATATAAAAATAGTATCAGAAAGTAGTCCCGAACCATCAGAATATGGTGAAATAACAATAAATGGTATCAATTATGTCACTGAAAATTATATAGGTACTATTTTCAAATTAAATAATTATTCTGTAAGCTTTGCTGGATACAGGTATGATAACACAGGTGGATCATATATAGACAGTAGTATAACAATACAATATTGGAAATAAAATAAAGAAAGCACAAAGTCATGAAATTTAATGCATGATTAATGTGCTTCCTTCCTTTTTTAATATTGTCTGAACCTAATTACTGATAAAATCAAGGTTCCTTCCAATTTATATGTTGTGGCAGCGCCCCAATAATAAGTACTTATAGTTTGTCCTGCTGACAGATATGAAACTGGATTCCAATTGCCAGTTGAACCACCCATAGATAAGTAACTTCCGGACTGTATATTCTCCGCACCTTGAACAGAAGCAAAATAATAATCACTGGTCGGTACAGTGTAAGATAATGATACAGCATTTG
>OLRA01003924.1_pt1 | contig 12374 bp, 9 predicted proteins | sample 1673011 | NCBI WGS metagenome assembly OLRA01 (sample SAMEA3136746, study PRJEB25190) | human gut metagenome | reverse complement strand
GGCGATGTGATGCCCTCGATAGCGCAGACGGAATCGTTGGGGTTGAAGTGTATATCATTTGAAGCGTTGCCGTCAAGATCAACATACTGCGTGGCTATCTGTCCGTTCGCGGCGAGCTTGGCTATGAGCTCGTCGCTTGCGAGGAAACGGCCCTCGCCGTGCGAGATCGGCACGGAATATATGTCACCGACCTGAGTCAGCGCGAGCCACGGCGATTTGTTAGAAGAAATGCGGGTGCGCACTATTCGCGACTGGTGTCGCGCGATGGTGTTGAATGTGAGCGTCGGGCAATTTTCGTCCGTGTCGATTATCTTGCCGTAGGGGACGAGTCCGAGCTTTATCAGCGCCTGGAAACCGTTGCAGATTCCGCACATGAGTCCGTCCCTGTTTTCAAGCAGGTCGGTGACGCCCTCTTTTATCGCGGCATTTCTGAAGAATGCCGTGATAAACTTTCCGCTGCCGTCCGGCTCGTCGCCGCCGGAGAAGCCGCCGGGGATAAATATCATCTGTGAGGAACGAAGCTCGTCCGCGAATTTTTCGACGCTGCGGCTGATGCCGTCCGCGCTGAGGTTGTTTATAACAATTATCTCCGGCTCTGCGCCCGCGTCGCGGACTGCCTTTGCGCTGTCATATTCGCAGTTCGTACCGGGGAACGCCGGGATGAGCACGCGCGGCTTTGCGACTTTTATTGCCGGGACTTTGCGCTTTGTCGTCTCATATGAGAAGTTCTCCGCGCCCTTGCCGGCGTTTTTGATATTGCAGCTGTAGACGCTTTCAAGCTTGTTCTCATATATTCCGAGAAGCTTTGAGAGCGCGATGCTCTCACCGTTAAGGCTGATGCAGCCGCTGTCGTTCGTGTGACCGAGAAGCGCGCCTGTTTCTTCTGCGCCGTCCGCAAGCTCGAGAATGAAGCCCGCGTAGCTGAGCCCGAATATCTTTTCGAGCGTGATATCTTTGCTGTATTCAAAGCCGATGCCGTTGCCGAACGCCATCTTCATGACCGCCTCCGCTATGCCGCCCATGCCGGGGGTGTAGCAGGCAACCGCCTTGCCCGAGCGAAGAAGCCCGGTAACTCGGGAGAACACATCTATTAGCGAGCCGGTCTTCGGCAGACCGTTTTCGTCTTTCTCCGGCGCGATGAAAACAACTTTGTGACCCGCCGATTTGAACTCTGGCGAGACTATTGAAGAGGTCTTTTCTGTTGTCACGGCGAACGAGACGAGGGTCGGAGGGACATCGAGATTTTCAAACGAGCCGCTCATCGAGTCCTTGCCGCCTATGGAGCCGATACCGAGCTCCATCTGCGCCTTGAATGCACCGAGAAGTGCCGCCAAAGGCTGCCCCCAGCGCTTGCCGTCCCTGCCGGGGCGCTCAAAATATTCCTGGAACGTGAGATATACATCTTTAAATTCCGCGCCCGAAGCGATGAGCTTGCAGACCGATTCGATAACCGCAAGATATGCGCCGTGATAAGGGCTCTGCTCGGTTATAAACGGATTGTATCCGAACGCCATGAGCGAGCAGTCGTCGGTGTGCTTCTTCTCGACGGATATCTTCTGCACCATCGCCTGAATGGGAGTCAGCTGATTCTTGCCGCCGAACGGCATGAGTACCGTGCCCGCGCCTATCGTTGAATCGAAACGCTCGGAAAGTCCGCGCTTCGAGCATATGTTTAAATCCGATGCAAGCGCCGAGTAGTTCTCCGCAAACGAGCCGGAGATTTCCTTCTCTTTGAGTGCGGGAGCCTCGGGGGTGATGTCTATATGTTTGTCGGCACCGTTGGAATTCAAAAATTCGCGGCTGATATCAACAATTTTCTTGCCGTTCCAGTTCATGACGAGTCTCGGGTCAGCCTGAACCTTTGCCACGGGCACTGCCTGGAGATTTTCTTTATTAGCCAGCGCGAGGAAAGCGTCAACATTGTGCGGCTCAACAACAACCGCCATGCGCTCCTGGCTCTCGCTTATTGCAAGCTCCGTGCCGTCGAGACCCTCGTATTTTTTCGGCACTGCGTTGAGGTCTATCTCAAGTCCGTCCGCAAGCTCGCCTATAGCTACCGATACGCCGCCCGCGCCGAAGTCGTTGCAGCGCTTTATCATCAGGCAGGCTTCTTTGTTTCTGAAAAGTCTCTGGAGCTTTCGCTCCTCGGGGGCGTTGCCCTTCTGAACCTCCGCGCCGCAGCTCTCGAGCGATTCAACCGTGTGGGACTTCGAAGAGCCCGTCGCTCCGCCGCAGCCGTCGCGTCCGGTCGAGCCGCCGAGCAGGATAACAATATCTCCGGGAGCGGGAACTTCGCGGCGCACATTCTCTGCGGGCGTTGCCGCTATGACCGCGCCGATTTCCATTCTCTTCGCCGCATAGCCGGGGTGGTATATCTCGTCGACTATGCCCGTCGCGAGACCTATCTGGTTGCCGTATGACGAATAGCCCGCCGCCGCAGTCGTGACTATTTTCCTCTGCGGGAGCTTGCCCTTTATCGTCTCGTCAATGGGCTTGAGCGGGTCTGCCGCGCCGGTGACGCGCATCGCGCCGTAGACATACGAGCGCCCCGAGAGCGGGTCGCGTATAGCGCCGCCTATGCAGGTCGCCGCGCCGCCGAAAGGCTCGATTTCTGTCGGGTGGTTGTGCGTCTCGTTTTTGAAGAGCAGAAGCCACGGCTCGGTTACGCCGTCGACCTCGACATCGATTTTCACCGTGCAGGCGTTTATCTCCTCGGACTCGTCGAGGCGGTCGAGCTTGCCGTGCTTCTTGAGATGCTTGACCGCTATAGTCGCAAGATCCATCAGGCATATCGGCTTTGTGCGGCCTAATTCTTTTCTGACCGCAAGATATTCGTCGTAGGTCTTTTGCAGCAGCTCGTCCTCAAACTTCACGCTGTCTATGACAGTAAGGAAAGTAGTGTGGCGGCAGTGATCTGACCAGTAGGTGTCGATCATGCGAATCTCGGTTATCGTCGGGTCGCGGTGCTCGGATTTGAAATAATCCTGACAGAACGCAATGTCGTCCGCGTCCATAGCGAGACCGTATTTTTTGACGAAGTCCTCAAGCCCAGCTCTGTCGAGATTGATAAATCCGTCGAGAGTTCTGACTTCGGTCGGGATATCATATTTCACGGCGAGCGTCTCGGGCTTTTCAAGGCTTGCCTCGCGCGCCTCAACGGGGTTGATGACATATTTCTTTATCTTCTGAGCGTCGGCGTCGGTTATGTCGCCGATGAGGATGTATATTTTCGCCGTGCGTATCAGCGGGCGCTCGCCCTGCGAGATTATCTGGATGCACTGAGCCGCAGAGTCGGCGCGCTGGTCGAACTGACCGGGCAGGAATTCGACGGCAAAGCACTTGCCGTTTATCTCGATGCTGTCCGACACAATGTCGAGCTGCGGCTCGGAGAACACGGTGCGCTTTGCGTAGTCAAAAAGTTCGGGCGTGATGTTTTCCGCATCGTAGCGGTTGATAACGCGCACATCGGTGAGATTCTTGATTCCGAGCAGGTCTCTTGCCTCGCCGAGCAGGGATTTTGCCTCCTGCGCGAGTTCTTTTTTCTTTTCGACGAATACTCTGTATACCATTTATTTTTCCTCCCTTGCGGCGAGCGCTTTCGCGCCGATGTCGTGCCTGTAGAAGGCGTTTTCAAAATGAATTTTTTCTGCCTTTTCGTATGCCGAGGCTATTGCCTCCCGAAGCGTATCTTCGACCGCCGTCACGCCGAGAACTCTGCCACCGCTCGTCACGAGCTTGCCGTTTTTCTCGGCGGCGCCCGCGACATAAACGCTGTCTCGAATCTCGTCCGGGATATCTATTTCATATCCCTTTTCGTATGCGACGGGATAGCCCTTTGAAGCCATGACCACGCAGCAGGCGTTTTTATTCGAAAACTCAACGGGTGTCTCGGCGAGCGTGCCGTCTGTCGTGGCTCTCATAACGGTGAGCAGATCGCTCTTTAGCAGCGGGAGCACGACCTGAGTCTCCGGGTCGCCGAAGCGGCAGTTATATTCAATGACTTTAGGACCGTTTTCGGTCAGCATGAGTCCGAAATAAAGGCAGCCTTTGAAAGTTCTGCCCTCCGCGTTCATCGCGTTTATCGTCGGCAGGAATATCTCCTTCATGCATCTGTCGGCGATCTCTTTTGTGTAATACGGGTTTGGCGCAACGGTGCCCATGCCGCCGGTGTTGAGACCTTTGTCATTGTCGAGTGCTCGCTTGTGATCCATCGACGATATCATGGGGACTACGGTCTTGCCGTCCGTGAACGAGAGTACCGAGACCTCGGGACCCGTCAGAAATTCTTCGATAACGATGCTGTCTCCGCTCTTGCCGAATTTCTTGTCGCGCATGATTTCAACGACCGCTTCTTTCGCCTCGCCGCGCGTTGCGGCGATTATAACGCCCTTGCCGAGCGCGAGACCGTCCGCCTTTATAACGGTCGGAATGGGTGCTGAGTCGAGATAGGCGAGCGCGTCCTCCGCGCTGTCAAAAACTTCGTACTGTGCGGTGGGTATGCCGTATTTTTTCATCAGGTTCTTTGAAAAAACCTTGCTGCCCTCAATTATCGCGGCGTTTTTGCGCGGACCGAAGCAGGGGATGCCGAGGCTCTCGAGTCTATCGACGCAGCCGAGCACGAGCGGATCGTCCGGCGTGACAACGGCGTAGTCTATCTGATTGTTCTTTGCAAATTCCGCGATGCCGTCAATATCTGTAGCGCCTATGTTGACACATTCGGCGTCTGCGGCGATGCCGCCGTTTCCGGGCAGGGCGTATATTTTTTTAACTTCGCTGTTCTCTCGGAGCTTTTTTATAACGGCGTGCTCTCTTCCGCCGGAACCTACTACAAGAATGTTCATTTTCAGTCCTCCGTCAATGGTGGAACAGGCGCATACCGGTGAACGCCATGACCATGCCGTATTTGTCGCAGCACTCTATCACAAGGTCGTCGCGGATGGAGCCGCCGGGCTCTGCGATATATTTTACTCCGCTGCGCTTTGCTCTTTCGATATTGTCGCTGAACGGGAAGAACGCGTCCGAGCCGAGCGATACGCCGTCTATAGAAGCGAGATATTCTTTTATCTCCCCGTCGGTCAGCGGCTCGGGGCGGGAGGTGAAATATTTCTGCCAGTTGCCCTCGGCGCAGACATCCTCTTCGTTTTTGTTGATGTAGCCGTCAATGACATTGTCCCTGTCGGGGCGGCCTATCGAATCCTTGAACGGGAGGTTCAGGACTTTTTCGTGCTGGCGCAGGAACCAGGTGTCTGCCTTTGTGCCTGCGAGACGGGTGCAGTGTATTCTCGACTGCTGACCCGCGCCGACGCCGATAGCCTGCCCGTCAACTGCGTAGCAGACAGAGTTCGACTGCGTGTATTTAAGTGTGATGAGCGAGATTATGAGGTCGCGCGCCGCGCTGTCGGGGAGATTTTTGTTTTCGGTGACTATATTCGAGAGCAGCTCTCTGTTTATCTTGAAATTGTTTCTGCCCTGCTCAAAGGTTATGCCGTAGACCTGCTTGCGCTCTGTCTCTTCGGGAACATAATCCGGGTCGATTTTCACTATATTGTAGTTGCCCTTGCGCTTGGATTTGAGGATTTCAAGTGCCTCGGGCTCATAGCCGGGGGCGATGATGCCGTCGGAGACCTCGCGCTTTATCATCTTTGCGGTCGTTACATCGCAGACATCGGAGAGGGCGACCCAATCGCCGAACGAACACATTCTGTCCGTGCCGCGTGCGCGCGCATAGGCGCAGGCGAGCGGGGAGTCGTCAAGCCCCTCTATGTCGTCAACAAAGCAGGCTTTTTTGAGCTCGTCGGAGAGCGGGATGCCGACTGCCGCCGAGGTGGGGCTGACGTGCTTAAACGAGGTCACGGCGGGGAGACCGAGGGCTTCTTTGAGCTCCTTGACGAGCTGCCAGGAGTTGAAAGCGTCGAGAAAGTTTATGTATCCGGGTCTGCCGCAGAGGATCTCTATGGGCAGTTCGCTGCCGTTAGCCATATAGATGCGCGAGGGTTTCTGGTTGGGGTTGCAGCCGTATTTGAGCTCGAATTCTTTCATTTTTATTCTCCTTTTCAAGCGTTCTTGTTTATGAGTCTGCTGTCTTCCGCACCGGTCACGAGATCGGTGTATCTGACATAGAGCGAGATTTTGTTGTCTGCATCAAGAGCGTTCCAAAGTGACTGCGTGAACTCGTCGATATCGTTCGGGATAGCGACTCTCTCCGGCTCGCCCTGAAAAGTTGGAATGGGGTTGCCGTCGCAGACATAGGTGTGGATGAAGTGGCCGAGACCCGCGAGAGGGGAGTAGGAGAAGGTGTATCTGTTGCAAGCGCTGCCCTCGGCGTCCGCGCTCTTGAGAATACTCATCTCATATGTGAAATCTTTGTTTTCGAAGGTCAGCATGCCGCTGATTCTGGGGGTGAAGTTCGGCGCGTCCGGCTCAAACTCGCGGGTCTCAAGCGCACTCTTGAACGAACCGCCTGATTTCAGCGCGGCGTTTATTGTATCTGTCTGATCGCCGTTTGTGACGATTATCTTGTTTTCGTAATTTCTGACTGCGGCGTAAATAATGAGACTCGGATCTTCTACTTTTGAAGCGTCGAACGGCTCGGTATAGAGCACTCCGCCGCGCTCGGTGAATATGCGGTTGCGGCTGTTTGCCGAACGGCCCATGATGAAATATGCGGTGCACGCCTTTGTGCCGTCGGCGCTCTTGCCGATGACGATGCCTCTGCCTACGTAGGAATTGCCCTCAATGAGCTTTGCTATGTCGTTGACTGCGTAAATATCCATTATTTTTCCTCCGCTTTTTTACGGACTATTTCGTCCGATATTTTTTCGGCTGCCGCCGGGAGAATCTTCCATTCGGCGAGCCGCATGACTCTTTTCTGGAGCGTTTCGGGCGTGTCGCCGTCCCTGACTTTGACCGCCTTCTGCATGATTATTTCGCCGCCGTCGGGTATCTCGTTGACGAAATGAACCGTTGCGCCCGTCACCTTGACTCCTTTTTTCAGCGCCGCCTCATGGACGCGAAGCCCGTAGAAGCCCTCGCCGCAGAACGACGGAATGAGCGACGGGTGGACGTTTATTATCCTGCGCTCGTATCTGCGCGTGAAGTCCGCGCTCAGTATGCTCATGTAGCCCGCGAGGACTATCAGGTCTATATTATTTTCTTCGAGTATTTCAATTATTTTTTCTTCAACGGCCGCCTGACTGCCGAATTCTTTCTTACTGACCGTGACGCTCTTGATTCCCGCTTTCGCCGCGCGTTCGAGCGCGTAGGCGTTCGGGTTGCTCGAAACGACCAGCTTTATCTCGCCGTGCTCGATTATTCCGCTTTTCTGCGCGTCGATAAGAGCCTGGAGATTCGTTCCGCCGCCGGAGACAAAAACGGCGATTTCAGCTTTGCTTGCTTTCATTTTTTCTCCCTCCGATAAGAGTCAGCGCCGGCAGGAGCATTCCGCCGAGCGAGTTGCCGATAACAACAGCGAGCATGAACAGCGCGGCACTCAACGAGAAGATGCCCGATGCGCCGAAATAGAACATGTCGGCTATCGAATGTTCAAATCCGCTTAGAATAAACACCGGCACGCAGAAGAGAATACCCAAAACAGTGTTCTTCTCTTTGTATGTGCTTACCGCGAGATACATCAGTATTCCGCAGAGAAATGCGCGGACAAGGGTCTGCCAAAACGCTTGGGCGAGCTTGCCGGAGCAGATTGCAGCTGCCGTCTTGCCGAGCTGCGGCATAGAGACCCGCACGAGCATGCCGAGAAGAAATGTCGTTATAAGATTGCCGATGAGTATAACCGCAAGAGCGGCAAAATCACTCTTCTTGTGGCTCTCAATTATATATCCGACCCTGCCGGTGTAGAGCGCGTAGCCCTTGAGGCAGATGCAGAGCAGAGCCACCGAAAACAGCACCGCGCCGACATATCTGTTCTCACACGCGAGAAATACACAGCCGCCGATGGAAATCAATACACCCGCGCAGACAGAACTCAGAAAGTTTTTCAGCATATCTCGATTTTCTCCGCAGACGAGACTATCTCGCCTATGATATAGGGCTTTTCGCCCGAGGCTCTGAGAATACCGAGCGCCTCGTCGGCGTTGTCCTTTGAAACGACTATGCTCATGCCGACACCCATGTTGAAGGTGTTGAACATATCGCGCTCGCAGATGTTTCCCGCCTTTGCGATGAGATCAAATATCGGCAGAACTTTTACCGCCGAGCGGTCTATCTTCGCGCCGAGCGAGTCGGGGATGCTTCTCGGGATGTTTTCATAGAAGCCGCCGCCCGTGATGTGGGATATGCCCTTGATTTTTATCTTTTCGAGCAGGGCGAGAACGGGCTTTACATATATCTTTGTCGGCGTGAGCAGAGTCTCGCCGATGCTCTTGCCGCCGAGCTCGTCAACGGGGAGGGTGAGATTGCGGTTTTCAACATCAAAAACTTTTCTCACGAGCGAGAAGCCGTTTGAATGAACGCCGCTCGAGGGGAGCGCGATTATAACATCGCCGGGGGTCATTGTTTTATTGTCAATAATTCTGTCCTTGTCGACAACGCCCGTGCAGTAGCCCGCGAGGTCGTATTCGTCTATCGGATAAAATCCGGGCATCTCCGCGGTCTCGCCGCCGATGAGCGCCGCGCCCGACTGAACGCAGCCCTCGCAGACGCCGCTGACAATGTCCGCTATCCTCTCGGGATAGTTCTTGCCACAGGCTATGTAATCGAGGAAGAACAGGGGCTTTGCGCCGCAGCAGATTATATCGTTGACGCACATAGCCACGCAGTCGATGCCGACGGTGTCGTGCTTGTCCATGAGAAAGGCTATCTTGAGTTTCGTGCCGACTCCGTCTGTGCCGCTGACGAGCACGGGCTTTGAAATGCCCGTCAGGTCGAGCTCGAACAGACCGCCGAAGCCGCCCACATCGGAGCAGACGCCAGAAGTGAGCGTGCGCGCGATGTGCTTTTTCATCAGCTCCACTGCCTTGTATCCCGCGGTTATGTCAACGCCCGCGTCGGCGTATACATCGGACTTTGATATCTCGTTCATGTTTTAAACCTCCGAGTTGAGTTCTGCCGAAACGACGGCGTCCTTTTCGAGGACTGCTTTGGCGTCGGCGGCGCGTTTTCCGTCAAGCTTCTTTGCAAGCTCCGGCTCGCTCAGCGCGAGTATCTGAGCCGAAAGCAAAGCGGCATTGGCTCCTCCGTTTATCGCAACAGTCGCAACGGGTATGCCGGAGGGCATCTGTACTGTTGAAAGGAGGGCGTCAATGCCGTCGAGAGTATTGGATTTGCAGGGAATGCCAATAACGGGCAGGGTGGTGTTCGCCGCAATGGCTCCTGCGAGATGCGCCGCCATGCCTGCTGCGGCTATAATGACTCCGAAGCCGTTTTCCTTTGCCGAGCGGGCAAAAGCCATGGCCTCGTCGGGCGTTCTGTGTGCCGAATAGACGTGCGCTTCAAACGGGATGCCGAGCGCGCGCAGGGTGTCTGTCGCTTTTCTGATGACGGGCAGGTCGCTGTCGCTGCCCATTACTATACCGACTTTCTTCATTTCATACCTCCTGAAAAAATCAAAAAGGGCACACTCCGAGAATGTATCTCAGGTGTGCCCAGACGGTCGGCTGAAAAAGAGTTTTTCTGTTCCCTTGCAGTGCTCTGCAATAATCCGTCAGTCGCAGAAAACTCATCTGTATTGTACCTAAAGTATACCAAATACAAGACCTTTCAGTCAAGGCGCATCGGAGAACTTTTTTACTTTCGCTCTTTGTCACAATAAATGCATCTGCACGCGCCGCCGTTTGCGTCAAAAGTCTTAAAAATGCTTCTGACATCCGGCTCGCATACGCTGATGCAGGCGGGGTTGTCGCAACGGTATTTGTCGTATATATACTGTGGCTCCTCCGCCTTTTCGGGCTGAACCTCGTTTGGTATAAGCCCGAGCAGCTTCATTATCAGCGCCATGCGCATGAACTTGCCGCACCGCGTCTGCTCAAAATACTTCGCGCGCGGGTCGGAGTCCACCTCGGGCGATATCTCGTTGACTCGCGGCAGGGGATGCAGCACGCACATGTCGCTCTTTGCAAGGCTCATCTTCTCCTTGTCGAGGACATATATGCCGTTGAGCCGCTGATACTCCGCATCGTCCGTGAAACGCTCGCGCTGGATGCGGGTCATATAGAGTATGTCGAGCTTCGGCATCGCCTCTTCAAGCGAGCGGCACTCCTCGTATCGAAGCCCGCTTCCCTCGAGATAGTCGTCAATAACGAACTGCGGCAGGCGCAGCTCCTCGGGGGAGATGAGCACGAACTTTACATTCTTGTATCTCGTCATCGCGGCTATGAGCGAGTGGACGGTTCTGCCGTATTTCAGGTCGCCGCAGAGCCCTATTGTAAGATTATCAAACGTACCCTTTTCGTGGTGAATGGTCAGCAGGTCGGCGAGCGTCTGCGTGGGATGAAAATGCCCGCCGTCGCCGGCATTTATCAGCGGCACCGCCGTGTGCATGGATGCAACTACCGGCGCGCCCTCTTTCGGGTGGCGCATGGCGATTATATCCGCGTAGCCGTTGACTACCTCTATCGTGTCGGCAATCGTCTCGCCTTTGACGGCGGAGCTTGAGTCCGCGCCGGAGAAGCCTATCACCTGACCGCCAAGCGAGAGCATCGCGCTCTCGAAGCTGAGTCTTGTGCGCGTCGAGGGCTCAAAGAACAGCGTGGCGAGAATTTTGTGACGGCAGACCTCGTTGTATTTTTCGGGCTGCGCCATGATGTCATCGGCGACGGCTATCAGCTGGTCGATCTCCCCGGCGGAGAGGTCGAGGATGTTTATTATGCTTCTCATTTTGCACCACCGATCCAGCTCTCGTCCGAGGGATTGTTGCGGAACGCTATAAGTCTGTTTACATCCTCGGGCTTTATATATCCCTCCTGAGCCGCGACTTCGGAGAGCACGTCGAGATTAGTAAGGCTCACATTCTTTACATCCGCCGCGGCGAGTCTCTCAAGACCCTTTTTCATTCCGTAGGTGAAGATGCTGACTATTCCGAGCACCTCCGCACCCGCTTCGCGCAGAGCGTCAACGACTTCGATCACGCTGCCGCCCGTCGAGATAAGATCTTCGACCACGACGACTTTCTGACCCTTTTCGAGCTTGCCCTCGATGCGGTTCTGCCTGCCGTGATCCTTGTTGCCGGAGCGGACATAGCCCATCGGTAGCCCCATCAGATGCGCGGTTATCGCGGCGTGGGCGATGCCGGCGGTCGAAGTGCCCATGAGAACTTCAGCTTCCGGATAGTTTTCTTCGATGAGCTCCTTGAGCCCGGTTTCAACATCCGTGCGAACCTCGGGCGCGGTGAGCGTCAGGCGGTTGTCGCAGTAGACGGGGCTTTTTATTCCGCTCGCCCAGGTGAACGGCTTATCGGGGCTGAGAAACACAGCCTGTATTTTAAGAAGATCTTTTGCGATTTTTCTGCTTGTCTCAGTCATTTTCTTTTCTCCTTCAGTCAACAAATTCTTTTATGCATCTCTCGTATGCCGCGATGGGGTCGGGCGCGGCGGTTATCGGTCTGCCGACGACGATGTAGTCGGAGCCGATTTTTTTCGCCTGCTCGGGCGTCATGACTCGCTTCTGGTCGCCTATGTCGCCGTCCGCAAAGCGTACGCCGGGAGTGACGGTCAAAAACTTTTCGCCGCAAACCTCGTGAACCTTCCGCGCCTCGAGCGGGGAGCAGACAACGCCGTCAAGTCCGGCGTTCTTCGCGGTCTCGGCGTAGTGCATGACAACTTTGTCTATGGGCTCTTTTATCAGAAGATCGCGCTCCATCGCCTCCTGATCGGTTGATGTCAGCTGGGTCACGGCGATGAGCAGGGGGCGCGTGCCGTCCGGGCGGGTCAGCCCTTCGAGAGCCGCCTCCATCATGCGCGAGGTGCCCGCGGCGTGGAGGTTGCACATATCGACGTCGAGCCTTGAGAGCACGGCCATGCTCTTTTTAACCGTGTTCGGGATATCGTGAAGCTTGAGGTCGAGGAATATCTTGTGTCCGCGCGCCTTTATCTCGCGGACTATCTGCGGACCTTCGGCATAGAACAGCTCCATGCCGATCTTGAGGAAAGGTTTGCGTGCCTCGCCCCTGAACAGGTCGAGGAATTCGAAGGTATCTTCCGCAGACTTGAAGTCGCAGGCGATAATTACGTCATGTTGCATATCGTACGGTTTTACGTTCATTCTACAATTCCGATTATGTCGCTCAGCCGCCCGATCCCGAGCCGTTGCATCTCGGCAGGCAGCGCCTCGACGATCTCCTTCGAGGCATAGGGGTTCGCCAGGTTCGCGGCGCCGACCTGTACGGCCGTAGCGCCGGCCATCATCATCTCGATCACGTCGCG
>OLRA01003922.1_pt1 | contig 12377 bp, 20 predicted proteins | sample 1673011 | NCBI WGS metagenome assembly OLRA01 (sample SAMEA3136746, study PRJEB25190) | human gut metagenome | reverse complement strand
ACGCCTGAACATCCAGAAGGCCACGCCCGCAACATGATTTCAATCCACGCTCTCCGTAAGGAGAGCGACCGCCTCTGGAACCACCACGCCAGCCATCAAAGGAACGAACAATGAGAAACACCATCTGCGCCACACTTACCGCCATCACCCTCACCCTCTGCACCGCGCTCGCAGGATGCGGAAGCGCGTCGGAGCCTTCCACGCCAGCGCATGCGGTCAGGTCCGTCGACTCGCAGTGCTCCGCCGGGGCCGACGCATTCACGGAATGCGTCATCACCCTGACCGACACGAGGAAAGTGGACTGCGTCGTCTACTCGGGCTACAAGCAGGGCGGCCTGTCATGCGACTGGAGCCATGTGAGCGTAGTGGGCAAGGAGCCGGCAAGATGAGCTACAACGTCGTCACCACGGAAGGCGTCAGAACGTTCGAGAACATCGACGATGCCGGCGACTACGCGCAGGCCATGTCCTTGAGGACTGGCGAGCCGGCCAAGGTGTTCCATGCCGAGACCGGACTCGTCGCATTCACCGTCCGCCCAACCACGAAGGACACGAAATGAGAATCAATTTCAACAGCAAGGATGGCGTTTTCGCCATCAAAGCCGAAAACGAAGAGGAAAAAACCCAGCTCAAAACGTCGGCGGTCGCCATCTGCAATCTCATCATCGATTTTTTCGACGGTGAAATCCAAGAAATGAAGGCGGCGAAGGAATGAAACGCATCACACTCAAGGACACGAAATGAGCAATCGAAGTTATTTGGTGCCAAGGCCGCCAGCGTTCGACCATGAGCATCCCAGACCGAAGGAGGAAGGCGAGGTGCTGTACTGCGGAAATTGCCAAAAATGGTACGTATCATGGTTTCCCCTCACCGAAGTCAAAACCATATGGGGCCGCCGCCCCGAATGGTGGATACGCATCTTCCACCGCAAACCATACGAGACGATCATCCAGCAAATACGAAGGGAAACGAAATGAAAGTGAAGAAAACCCTCATGGACATGATCGTCAAATGGCATCAGGCCGGATACAGCCTCGATGAAATCGCGCCACTGATGCCACAAGTCCCCAAAGAGGAAATCAAAGCGATCATCCAACACACCCGCGAATAACAAGAAACCCGACCTTCCGGCCGGGCTCCTGACACCACCAGAAGACTACCACGCCGGAGGGAATCGAACAAATGAACGAACAAAACAACGAATCCCAACCAACACCAAACCAGACACAACCAACACAAACCAACCAAAACAAGCCAGCGCTCGCCGGCATGTGCCAAGTGTGCGGCGGGGAGTGCAATCTTCGCAATACGCTGTGTGACAAGTGCGATGCCGTAATGAGAGGATGGCTCCGCGACTATCCGTCACGGATTCATGCCCTACGTGAGTTCCTGGACAGCACCGCACATTATGGTGGCCATCAGCCGGGCCGGACCAATTTGGCTTCGGCTCCGACGCCGGTCAGGTTGTCTGTGATCGACCATCTGCAGGAGATCGATGATTTGGCCGTCGCTCTTTGGCGGCGGTTGTATGCTCCGCCGGCCATGCCATGGGCCACAAGCATCGCGGTCCCGTCCATCGTCGACATGCTCAAGGCATGCTGGTCATGCCAGCGGTTGAACCGACTGCCGGACATCGGTTTGATCTGGCATGACTGGGAGCGGTTGGCGCGCAAGACGCTGGCCATCATCGACGTGCCACCATCCAGGCACGGCATCGGCAGGTGCCTGAATCCTCTGTGTGGAGTGGAGCTGAGTGCGGAGGTCGGCGCGGTGAGCGTTGATTGTCCGGTGTGCGGCAACGCTTATCGCGTGGTCGATGTGCGATTGGGTTTCCTGCGGGAGTGCATCGAATCGGGCAGGGCGTTCACGGCGGGGGAGTGCGCGGAGCTGCTGCGCGAATGCGGGTTCCAGTGCAGCGTGAACACGATCTACTCGTGGCGCAAGCGCGGCAGGATCCAACCGGCCGGCAGAAACGAGAAGGGACAGCCGCTGTACCGCCTGTCCGACGTACACGCGCGCCTCGCCCGGCATGACGTGATTTGACATTTTTCAAAGTGCAAGGCAGAATTGTCAGTGGATTAAAGGGTTCAAACCGAGGTGACTTGGTTTGAACCCTTTTCATATCCGCCATGGATTCTCCTAACTCCCTGGGTTGCAGTCCCGTCCTGTCCGAACGGCATATCGGACACGCTCCACCCACTCACGTCAGAGTGGGCATACACCAACAGCGGCAGGCAAGCCAATCCCGCGTTTACGTGATGCGGTGATGCTCAAACCGCCTGTCCATGCCTTCGTAGAAATCAGCGGTAGATCGCACTGGCCACGAGTTCTTAAACTCTCTTCCTTGCGGCCACGTGTATGCGCGGGTTCGAATCTCGCCGAAGGCACTTAAGCGTAGAATCAATGGCATGGCTTCAAGAATCTGCTGGCACTGTCATCAAGTTGCGCACATGACCAGAATGGGCGACTCATATCAAACCGATAAGGATTCGATTTGGGCCGCTTTCTTCAAATGTGATTATTGCGGATATCCGAATATCGCATTAATGGCTGCGTATGTAGACGATGGCTTTGATCGTTTCGATGCGAATTCGGTATTTTCTAAGAACGACGGGAGCCAACCGTTCGTTTGGCTCCCAGATGAGCCTTTAGGAAAGGAGTTCGAAGACGTGCCGCAACATATCGCAGATGCTGCTAGCGAGGCATATGCCTGCTTTAGTATTCGTTCCTATCGAGCTGCGATCCTTATGGCCCGCAGCGTACTTGAAGCGACGGCCAAAGACAAGAAAGTGACGAAAGGCAATCTCGCTTCGAAAATTGATGAGCTGGCAGCCGATGGCGTGATCAGCGAGCAGATTAAAGATGAGGCGCATGAGATACGTTATCTCGGCAATGACATGGCTCACGGCGATTTCACTGAACCTGTCAGTGAGGAGGATGCTGATGATATGCTCGGATTTCTTGCAACGTTTTTGAATTATGTCTATCAGATGCCTGCCGCTATAAGACGGCGGCAGGAGGCGCGCAAGAACAGGCGTGCGAATCCGAATGTTTAAGGATTCCGGGGTATGAAACAATCCCCAGTAGTGGCGTTAAGCAATCCGGGAGGGGTAGTAACCGGTATTCGCAGATGATGGGGAGCCCCTACAAGACACGGGAGAGGCCTTATACGGGAGCCCCTATACCGGCATTCCAGCAAGCCAACGGCGAAGATAGTCGTTGACAAATCCATAACACCCTGGGCCCCATACACGTGGGAGGCCACATGAGCAAGCGGCGCAACGAGCGCGTCAGCAACGGCTGGCGGCGCAGACAACTCAGGGCAAGAGTGCTGGCCGCATACGACGTGTGCGCCATCTGCGGCAAGCCAGTCGACAAGACATTGAAGACACCACATCCGATGAGCGCCGAAGTGGATGAGCTCATACCGGTCTCACGCGGCGGTGATCCATACAGCTTCACTAACTGCAGGCTCACGCACCGCATCTGCAACAGGATGAAGAGCGACAAGACAGACGAACACGCACGAGCGCTGCTGGCCGGCAAGCAGACCATCAAACCAAGCTCGATGCCGTTCAAAACGTTCGGCATCTGACCCGATACCAGGGCAGGGTACCCGGTCATACCCCCCTTGGGGTCGCCTCGGGTGCAGTGCCGATATCCCTCCCGGAATGCAAACGTCGGAAACAGGGGAAACAACGAAAGGTCGGAAAGCGAGGGAGGCGCCGATGAAGTGCGAGCTCTGCGGCAAGGAATTCCAGCCATCCGGCCATGGGCGGCCGCAGAAGTACTGTTCCAAGTCCTGCCGCCAGAAAGCCGATTATCGTCGGAAAAAGAACAGGCCCGCACGGGACCGGAACGGTAAGCCGCCCGTCAAAGCCGTGGAAACGAAACAGAAGCCGGAGCAGGATCTCGACCAGCGGAGCTTCGAACGGATGATGGACGGCAGCATGCTGGACATACTGCGAGACAACCGTGACCTGCTGCTCAAGGCCATGGCCGATCCCACGACGCCGGCGAACGCGCTGCCCGCGATCAGCCGCCAGCTCATCGACGTATGCGAACGCATCGAATCGCTCCAGGTCGGTGGCCTGACCGACCTGCTGGACGATGAGGAAGACGAGGTGACGGACGATGTCGGAGCGTCGATTGTCTGAAATCGCCAAGGTCCTCCGCCAGCCGGAAGGCATCGTCGGCAGCGAGTTCACTCGAATCAACAAAGCCGCGCGTAAGGCCGGCATCCGTTTCGACTTGTGGCAGCAGGGCTTCTTGTGGCTTCTGTTCGCCAAGAACGCGGAAGGCAAGTATGCGTGTGGCGCGGACGGCGCCGTGCTGTCCAGCTGCAGGCAGATCGGCAAGACCTTCACCGTCGGCACCGCGTTGTTCCTCAAGGCGATACTCACACCGAACCTGAAAGCCATCTGGACCGCCCACCATACGCGCACCAGTGACGAGACATTCGCGGACATGTGCGAGATGGAGCGCAATCCAGTGCTCGGCCGGTACGTGGAACGCATTCGCAGAGCAAACGGCCAACAGGAGATCACGTTCACGTCCGGCAGCCGCATCATGTTCGGCGCCCGCGAAAACGGCTTCGGCCGAGGATTGCACAGCGTGGACGTGGCCGTATTCGACGAAGCGCAGATCCTCACAGTGCGCGCGATGGACAACATGATTCCGGTTTTGAACACGAGTCCTAACCCCCTGGTCGTGTATATGGGCAATCCACCCAAGCCGGGAGACCAGTGCGAGGCGTTCACGGAGAAACGCATGCACGCGCTGAACCATGACGGAAACCTCCTCTACGTGGAGCTCGCCGCCGACAAGGACGCGGATCCGGACGACCGCGAACAGTGGGCTAAGGCGAATCCCAGCTATCCGAAACGTACAAGCGAACAGGCAATCATGCGCATGCGCAACAACCTGTCGGACGATTCATTCCGTCGTGAGGCGCTTGGCATATGGGACGAGACCGCCACCGCATACGCCATCAGCCCCGACCTGTGGAAGGCCGCGGCCATCGACGACGTGCCGGATGGAGGAACCGTGAGCTTCGGCATCGACATGCCTCCGGACAGGAGCGTGCTGACCATCGGAGCCGCGCTACGGTACGCGGACGGTTCGGCCATCATCCAGATGGCGAACATCAAGGACGCGCGGCAGGCGGGAACCATGTGGGCCGTGGACTGGCTCGCCGAACATTGGCCGAAGACCGCCAGCGTGGTCATCGACGCGCAGTCGCCCGCCATGAGCCTGCTGCCGGAACTGAAGAAAGCACATGTGAAGGTCACGGTCACGAACATGCAGGAGATGGGCCGCGCATGCGGCCGGTTCCTCGACATGCTCAAAGCCGGAACGCTCAAGCACCCGCGGGACGAATACCAGCCGCAGCTGGCCGCAGCCGTCAAGGGCGCGACCACGCGCCCATTGGGACAGTCCGGCGCGATCGCCTGGAACAAACTCGGCAGTGACATCGACATAACCCCGCTCGTATCCACCACACTCGCCCTGTACGGGGTGTGCACGACGAAGCGACATCCGGGAAGACGACAGATCATCGGAGGAATCTAAATGAGCGACATCCAGACAACGGCAGCGCCGGACGGGTGGAAACCTACGGGAGGAGCCGGAACGGTGCCGAAACTCGTCGTACCGACGCACATCGACGGACTCTCCGGTGAGGAGAACGCGTTGCTGCGTGAACTCGCCGAGGTGTGGACGCGCCATGCGAGCCGCAACCGAACACTCACCGCTTACTACGAGGCCAAGGAGCCACTGGTTGATTTTGGACTGACTGTGCCGAAGTCCATCAAGGATCATTACACGCCGCTTGGGTGGGCGCGCAAGGCTGTGGATATGCTCGCCGAGCTTTGCGTGTTCGAGGGATTCGTCTCGCCGGGCGTGGACGACCCGTTCGAACTGCAGGACTTCATGAGCCGCATCGGATTCACTAGCGTTCTGCAGCAGGCCATCCAGACTGCACTCATTCACGGCTGTTCGTTCCTCAGCGTCGTCCAGGACTTCGAAGGAAGACCGCTCATCCGCACGCATACCGCGGAAAGCTCGGCCGCCGTCTGGGATTACCCCAACCGGCGGGTCAGGGCGTGCATGGCCATCACCGACGTCGACGACAACAATGAGGCCACCGGACTCGTGCTCTACATGCCCGACCGCAACATCAGCGTGCAGCGCCGTCTCGGCTACTGGTGGCGCGTGGACGATGAGCAACCCACCATCGACAACGAGTGCAGTGTGTTCCGCCTCGCCTACAAGGCTACCGAGGTCAAACCGTTCGGACGCTCCCGCATCAGCCGGGACGCTATGGCCATCATCGACGGCGCGAACCGCACCATCGTGCGCGCCGAAGCGAATGCCGAATTCTACGCGTTCCCAAAAATCCTGCTGACAGGCACTTCCGAAGAACTCGCCTCGTTGGGCACGGACGACGCGTTAAAGCTTTATATGGGTCGCTACAACATGATCAGCAAGGACATCGACGGGCAGTCCCCGACCGTGACGCAACTGGCCGCGTCGAGTATGGACCCGCATCTGACGATGCTGAAAAGTTGGGCGGCGATGTTCGCCAGTGCGATGAACATTCCAGCCAGCTCGCTAGGCATCGTGTCCGACGCGAACCCGACGTCCGCCGACGCGACCGAGGCACAGCGCGAGGACCTGATTATCGAGGCGCGCCATTGCGACCGGGATTTCGGTGAATCGATCCTGCAGGCAGCCCGTCTTGTGGCACGGATGCAGGATCCATCCGTGCCCGACGAGGAGCTGATGAAACTGCAGGTCGACTGGAAGAACCCGAACACGCCGTCGAGCTCCATGAGCGCCGACGCATTCAGCAAGCTCGCTGGAAGCATCGACTCGTTCGCCAACAGCGAGGTCGGCATGACACGCGCCGGATTGAGCCGAAGCGAGATCGTCCGGCTGAAGGCCGACCAGCGCAAGGCCCAGGCCGGTCAGGTACTCGATCAGATTCGAGGCATGCGCCAACAGACGGAGCAGCAGACCGATACGGCGGCGAGGGAAGGCGGTATGAATGAGCCCGAACAGTCTGAACCTGCCGCCGGAACGACGCAGAAGGCTTGAACTCGACCTCAATGATTTGTACGAGGATTACACGGACACCATGAGCCGCCTGCAGAAGGAGGCCGGCAACAGTGTCTCGGGCCTCGTCTGGGACGGTGAAAGCCAGGAGCTCATCAAAGCGGAGATCAACCGGTATGCCGACGCCGCCAGCAGGCTCGCATCCGACTACTACGGCCACGTACGCGACCTGTGGGCGCAGTACGGCGGAATCGATATGCCGGAATACGAGCCGCCTTCCATCACCGCCGACCGCGCGGTCTGGCAGATGGAAGGCGGTTTCAACAACACTGACTTCATGGGATTGCACTACAAGGATGTCATTCCAGATGAAAACGGAGCCGTTCACAACAACGCCGGAAGAACCATCGACGACCTGTGGCCCACGTTCGCTGACGAGGAGCAGGCGCTGGAATACGTGCAGAATCTGATTCAGACCGTCGGGCGGCTGACCATGCAGAGGGCTGTGGCCAACGATCCCACCAAGCCTCGCTGGGCGCGTGTGCCGCGAGGGGCTAAGACATGCGCGTTCTGCCTTATGCTCGCCTCGCGTGGCTTCGCCTACCTGAGCGAGGACACCGCCGGACGGCAGATGCAATACCATACGGACTGCGACTGCGACATCGTGCCAAGCTGGGGCAGCAGCAAACTCAAAGGATACGATCCGGACAAGTATCGTGAAATGTACCAGGCAGCCAAGGCTGCGGCCGGCGATGACGGCGACTGGCGTGACACGCTAGCCCAATTGAGACGCATCTATCACGATGAGGTCAATGATGGTGTGACTGCCCAACCGACGATTCGATGGAGCGGCAAATCGATTCCAATCAGCGCTTCCGAACTATCGAGATTGTCGGATTATAGCGTCAGGATGCCTGGAGATAGATTCTCCAACGACGAGAAGATCGCGGCTTTGATGGATTGGACCGGAGACAGCTACAAAAGTATCAACGGCTACCTGTTCGGCGGACGAAACCCGTCGAAAGACGTCATCCATCAGGTCGAATGCATCGACGAAGCGATATCCGACCATATCACCCGAGAACGTTTCACGGTCGACAGGCAGATGCGGTTGTCGACGTTCCACGTCAACGACATGGAGTCGCTTTTCGATTTGAATACCGGTCGCACCTTCGAACACATCGGCTACATGGCCACCAGCATCAAGGAGGGAGGCATTGACGTTGATGGGGAAGACCGCATCGCCACAAGAATCCTGGTACCGCCGGGAAGCGCCGGCGTGTATGTGGAGCCGATCACTCAGCATCCGGGAGAATACGAAATTCTTCTGCCGAGAGGAAGGGCTCTTCGTTTCGAAGGGCTTGGAGCATCCGACGGCAGACCGATCGTTTATCTGAGACTGCTATGATTGAGCCTATGGATCGTTCCGACCGTTTCACGTTTATGCCCGGTGATTTGAAGGAAGTCACCGATGAGCGCCATCTTGCGGAAATCAAACGCAAGTATGGCGATATCTCCATGCCACAGGACGAATATGAATGGGTCAGGAACGAAGGAAAGAAGCGCTGGTCCGTCGGCGACTATGTGTCGACCGACGAGCTGCGGTCCGAATACGCGCGAAGAAAAGCGCTGGGAAATCTCTGAATCCCAGAAAGCCATCACGTCGAAACGTGATGGCTTTTCTTTTACCTTTCACACCCCAGCGATGGGGCGGGGCGCAGCCATGCGCGAAACCAACAAGAATGGCCGTCAACTCGCCGGCGTCAGGCGTGGAAACCAAGAACAAGCAAAGGAGCCACCAACCATGGCAGAAGAAAACCAGACCGGCGCGGACGGCCAACAGGAGCCGGAACAGCACTCTCCGGCCCCAAAGGACGTGAACAACGCGAAGCTGAGGACCTTCACCCAGGAGGAAGTCGACCGCATAATCAACGAGCGTCTCGGCAGGGAACGCGGCAGGAAAAGCGACTACGAGGAGCTCAAGGAGAAGGCCGGACAGACTGCCGACCTCGAATCGAAACTCTCCAAGGCGCTCGAGGAGAACGAGAAGCTCAAAAGCGAAGCCAAACAGGCCGAACACGAGAAGGAGCTCTCCACGATACGCGCCAACGTCGCGGCCAAACACGGCATCACCGACCCGAGCGTCCTCGCGGGCGACGACGAGAAGCAGATTGGCGAATACGCCGAGAAACTCATGAAGGTGTTCGCCGACATGCGTTCCCGCGGCACGGTTGCGGACCAGAGCGCCCGCACCGGACAGGCCAAGGCTAAACATTCCAGCCGCGAGGACTTCGTCAACGCCATGAGCAATACGCTCCTGTGATTCAACCAGCGAAAACATTCATTTGAAAGGACAAATCATGACAGATCCGTCCATGACCCGAAAAAGCAACGGTCTAGACCTCACCCCTGAAACCCAGGCGGAGATCTGGCAGACCGCAAAATACCAGAGCGCGTTCATGCAGCTCGTGCCCGAAATGAAGCTGCCCGGCAACGGCGCTCGCGTGCCGATCATCATCGGCGACCCGGAGGCCGCATGGGTCAATGAGGGTGCGGAGAAGCCGAAGAGCGGCGTCACCTTCGGCAAGAAGGACATGCTGCCGTACACCATCGCGGTCATCATGCCGTTCTCCAACCAGTTCCGCCGAGACTTCGGCGCTCTCTACGACCAAGTGGTCGCGAAGGGTCCGGGAGCCATCGCCCGCACGTTTGACAAGACCATCATGGGTCTCGTCGACGCTCCGGGTGCGGACTTCGACACCCTGAAGAGCGCGCAGACCGTCAGCATCGGCAAGGACGTGTGGAAGAACCTGAACAAAGCCGACGACCTCGTGTCCGAAGCGGATGGAACCGTGGACGGTTGGGCGTTGAGCACCCAAGGTCGCAGTGTGCTCCGGCAGGCGACCGACAACAACGGACGCCCCCTGTTCCTCAACGGCACCGCCGCCTCCGACGTGAGCACCGTGCTCGGCAACCGCACCTACATCAGCAAGGGCGTTCACGTGCCCGCCGTATCCGAGACACCGGGACCGGCCAAGGCAGAGATCCTCGGCGTGTGCGGCGAATTCTCCTCCGCCGCATGGGGTTCCGTCGAAGGAATGCAGACCAGCATCTCCGACCAGGCGTCCATCACCATCGACGGCAAGCAGGTCAACCTGTGGGAGCACAACATGTTCGCCGTGCGAATCGAAATCGAGGTCGGCTTCCGTATCCGCGACATCAACCGCTTCGTCCTGCTCACCGCCTGACGGAGTCCGACATGACTGTCGAACCAGACGTGTTCGCCACCTCCGTCGACCTCGAACAGAGGTGGCACAAACTCACCGACGAGGAACGTGAGAAGGCCGACACGCATCTCGCGGACGTGACCGACTACATCAAGGAACGCTCCCCGAACTGGCAACGTCTCCAAAAAGAACGGCCACGCCTGCTGACGAAGATCACCTGCGACATCGTCCGCAGAATCATGCAGGCCGACCCGTACGACATTCCCGGCGGCATCACGCAGATGAACCAGACCACCGGCAGCTTCAGCGAACAATACAGTTTCGGAGCGCCCACCGGCGATCTCTGGCTGCGCGACGACGAGAAACGCATCCTTGGCATCAACGCTCAGCGCGCGTTCAGCGTCGACATGGCAACGGGGGAGACGTCCTAGTGGAAACCATCGAAGTGTGGCGCGGCCAGTCCACCACCGACACGGACGGCAACCCCATCCAGGGCAAACCCGTCCGCGTCGGCACGTTCCAGGCGATGGTCGCGCCAACCTCCACCACCGACCAGACCGAGGAGAACGCCAGCCCGCAGACCATCGAATACACGATCCACATCCGCGGTAGCCAACCGACCGGCATCCAAGCCACCGACCTGATCAAAGTCAGAGGCATCCTCCTGCCCGTCAAAGGAAAACCGCAAGTGTGGAACAACCTCCACGGACGCCACATCGGCGACGTCATCACCGTGGGCGAACGGGAAGGATAAGCATGGCCAAACGATGCAGATTCGTATTCAACCGCAAGGCGTTCAGCCAACAGGTCCTCAAAAACGAGACATTGCGCTCGCGCATGAGGGACGCGGCCGAAGCCGCCGTAGAGGATGACCGTTGCATGGTCCGCGACCATGACGGCAAGAACCGCAGCGGCGTGGCGATCATCTGCCCGGCACCGGTGGAGAAGGCGCACGGCACGCTAGAGGACACGCTCGGAAGGATGCGCGTATGAGCATCCCGGTCACTCCCCGGCGCACGGAACCCCTGCTCCTGCCCAAACTGAGGACACTGTTCCCGGACGTGACGTTCGACACCATCGAACGAAGCGACCTCGAACCTCCCTTCACCGAAGCCACGCTGGCCGACTCCATGCAAGGCATGAGCACCCCAATCTCGCAGTACGTGCGGCTGCGGTTGAGCGTGCGCTGCATGAGAGAGGACCATACGGGCGACTGGGACAAGGCCGCACGCCTGTGGGCCGACATCGCGAGGGAGATCATCGGGCTCGGAACCGTCGCGCCGCTCATCGACGCGTCACTCGAATCCGGGCCGGTACGCATGACTGACGAGGACAAGAGGCTGGTGTGCGCGTACGGAGTGCTCCTGCTCGAGGTCACCGTCAACTGAAACACAACCAAAGACAACGTGCCGCCACACGCGAAGAACGGAAAGGTGCAGACGAATGTCTGACAACAACGAAAAAACCACCGTCGCCGCGCAGGGCGCGACCGACTACGGGTACGTGTCCAGCGGCAACACCGCAGGCAACGTGCGCCTGATCAAGAACTACGCGCTGTTCCTGTTCCCCAAGGGCGACAGCACGTTCGTGGCTCCGACCGGAGTGGCCTGGACCCCGCCGGCAAGCAAGAAGCCGATCGGCTACTCCACGGAGGACGGCGCCGTACTGCATCCGGAACCGGGCGACAGCACCGACTACAAGGCCCACAACGGCGACATCGTGCTGTCCGACACGGATCCGGGCTACTGGACCCTGCAGCTCGCCGCCATGGAGGGCCGCAAGGATGTGGTGTCGGCCTACTTCGACGTGGACGTCGATTCGGACGGCGGCATCAGCATCAAGGGCGCCGGATTGAAGAAGGAGTGGATCCTCGTGCTGGTCGCGCTCGACCAGCAGGACCGTCCGTTCCTCCTGTACGGCACCAACGCGAAGGTGAGCGACCGTGACGACGTGAGCCTGAAATCCAGCGAGATCATGAACTTCAGCATGACGTTCAAGATGCTCAAGGGCACCAACGGCGAACAGTTCCACGCATGGGGCCTCGTCATTGAAGACGCCAAGTGACCCATTGATTCTTCCCGTGCGGCCGATGGCG
>OLRA01003915.1_pt1 | contig 12408 bp, 7 predicted proteins | sample 1673011 | NCBI WGS metagenome assembly OLRA01 (sample SAMEA3136746, study PRJEB25190) | human gut metagenome | reverse complement strand
ATCACACATTATCTTCTCAAGCTCCCGTTTAGCCATCTGACCGTGGGCATATGCCACATTTGCATCAGGAACAAGCTCCTGAATGTGTGCAGCCGCCTCATCAATGCTTCTTACACGGTTGTATACATAGTAGACCTGACCGTTTCTGGCAAGCTCCCTTGTGATTGCCTCTCGTATCATCTCATCATTATGCTCTGTTACGAAAGTCTGTATCGGAACATGGTCAACCGGAGGCTCTTCAAGAACACTCATATCCCTGATTCCCGCAAGGCTCATGTGAAGCGTTCTTGGAATCGGAGTGGCACTGAGCGTAAGTACATCAACATTATTCTTTAACTTCTTAATCTTCTCCTTGTGTGTAACACCAAAACGCTGTTCCTCATCAATAATAAGAAGTCCCAGATCCTTGAACACCACGTCTTTAGAAAGAAGCCTGTGTGTGCCTATTACAATGTCAACCATGCCCTTCTTAAGTTCCTCAATGGTCTCCTTATTCTGTGCTGAGGTTCTGAAGCTTGACAACTGGGCTACCGTAACCGGAAAGTCCTTCATTCTCTGTTCAAATGTGGTAAAATGCTGGCTTGCAAGTACTGTTGTCGGTACAAGATAAGCAACCTGCTTTCCTTCCTGAACTGCCTTAAATGCTGCTCTTATCGCAATCTCTGTCTTACCATAGCCCACATCTCCACATATAAGTCTGTCCATTACCCTGCGGCTTTCCATGTCATGCTTCGTGTCTTCTATCGCATTTAACTGGTCTGTTGTCTCCTCATAAGGGAACATTTCCTCAAATTCCTGCTGCCATACCGTATCCGGGCCAAACTGGTATCCTTCTATCCTCTGTCTTGTGGCATACAACTCAACAAGATCTTTAGCCACTTCTTCAACGGCTGAATGAACCTTTGACTTGGTCTTTCCCCACTCTGAACCGCCAATCTTATTAAGCTTTGGCTTTTTCTCTACATCTGAACCCGCATATTTCTGCAGACGGTCAAGCTGTGTTGCGAGCACATAAAGGTTGCTGTTATCTGCGTAAGATATCTTGATGTAATCCTTCTCAACACCTTCAACCTTAATCTTCTCAATGCCTTTGTACTGGCCTATACCGTAATTCTCATGAACAACATAATCGCCAATATTAAGTTCATTAAAGCCGGCAATATTCTTGCCATCGTACTCCTTCTTCTTTACTTTCTTGCGCTTCTTCTCTGTAAATATGTCAGTCTCGGCAATACACACAAATCCCTGCAGCGGATACTCAAATCCTCTGTGAAGGCTTCCGTAAGTAACCATCACAAGCCCGCCTGCCATGGATTTATTGCTGTCTTCTGTATAGAAGCTCTCAATTCCAAGCCTTCCGAGGTCATCAACAATTCTGTTAGCTCTTGTTCTTGAGCTGCACACAAGAAGAACTGCATATTTATTGCGTTTGTACTTCCTTATGTCATCTGAAAGATATTCAAAGCTGTTATTATATGAGCTTATGCTTCTCGCTTCAATATGCATTGAATAATCTATACCAAAGAATTCAGGTGTGTATTCAAGTGTTGTCAGCACAAGCTGCTTATGTCCGTTCATTGAAAGAACGGCTGTCTCCATATCCATAAACATATGTGTCTGACTTGGTAGCACATAACCGCTTTCTAATCTGTTCTTCATACTCTCACTGTACTCATAGAAAGTCATGTCGCTGTGTTCTTTAAGCCTTACAGGTTCGTCTACGACAATAAGAGTATCTCCCTTAGGGAAATACTCTGCCAGACTGCTCACTCTGTCTGCAAATGTATATATGAATTTGCTGTAATCTCCTGTTCTTAACGCGTCATCTAACATTCTATTAAGATGATTGCCAGCCTCTATCTGTTCCTTAGTGCGCTTTCTTTTATCTGCTCCGAACAGCTTCATCTGTTCATCTTTTTCATGTCTGATTTTTTCAATTCCCTGCTCTATCTCATCCTCTGTAAAAAGGAACTCTGTTGCAGGAAATACCGTATAACTCTTATAGTTCTCAATGGAACGCTGACTGTCTGCATCAAATGCCCTAATTGAGTCTATCTCATCGTCCCACAATTCAATTCTCACAGGTGCTTCGTCTGTATATGAAAATATATCAATTATTCCGCCTCTTATGGCAAACTGTCCTCTGGCTTCAACCATTCCGAATCTCTCGAATCCCATAGCAGTAAGCTTCTTTGCCATATCCTCTACATCGAGTATGTCACCCTTCTTAAGGTTAATTACTGCCCTCCTGAATCTGTCGACTGGAAGAAGCATATCTGATATTCCATCAATGGTTGTCACTATTGTAAGCGGTCCATCTGAAGCTTCCTCTGTTGATTTCTCCATTCCAGATTTGGCGATGTCCGATTTATTCAATCTGTCAATTATGGCTGCTATACATCTGATTCGCTCTCCGGCAATCTGTCGTCCCTGCACATCTGCGTTATAAAATATTACATCCTTCGCAGGATAATACATTACATTACCACTGTTAAAGAATCTGGCATCCTCCGCCATATCCCTTGCTTTCCCCTCATCACTGGTTATAACAAGCTGGAAGTTGTAATTGCTGGCTATGGCACTTGAAAAATGCAGTTTCTGCGTGTCAATACAGCCACTTACCATTACTGTTCTGCCGCCATCTTTAGCAAGCTCTTTATTAAGTTGTTCCACACCGGCTGTATTATACACCGGCTCAAATATTGCTTTCATATTATACCACCAGTTATCCGTTATATTTATTCATACCACTTTCTATTCCATCTGTAAGTATGCATTCTACAGCTTCACATGCTTTCTTATTAGCCTCTCTTAATGTTGCATATTCCTCTGTAGGAAATTTCCCAAGCACCCAGTCTGCAAGATCCCAGTTCTTAGGCTTGTCACCCACTCCGAACTTTATTCTCTTGAACTTGTCACTTCCAAGATGTGCTATTATACTCTTGATTCCATTGTGTCCACCTGCACTTCCCTTTGCACGAAGTCTTAACTTTCCTACGTCAAGACTTATATCATCGAAGATAACAATAAAATCATCTATGTCACATTTGTAATAATCCATAACTTCTCTTATACACTCGCCTGAATTATTCATATATGTCATAGGCTTAACGAGTATTACTTTCTGACCTGCTATTACACCTTTTCCGATAAGTCCTTTGTGCTTTGCTGTGTCCACACTGATATTATATTTGTCTGCAAGCTCGTCTATTACTGAAAAACCTGCATTATGTCTTGTTCCCATATATTCTTTACCCGGATTACCAAGTCCCGCTATTATATACATAACATCCTCCTGATTAATTATCATATATTAGCAAGTATATAACATATTTCTTCTTTTGGCTATCTTAACGCATCATCTGTAACCTGACAGGTTAAGACAACCTTATCTTTATCCAAAAAGTCCCGCAAGTCATAACGACCGCGGGACATTTTGCTATATTAAACAATTATTTAATTATAATTATTTAACAGATATTCTTCTTTTCTTTGATACAAATACAATTCCTGCTAATGCACAAAGCATTAATACTACATATAATGCAATTGGAGCTGTATCTCCAGTCTTTACAGTTTCACCTGTTGACTCTGTTGTTCCATTAACATTATTGTCTTTTCCTGTTTCTCCACCTTCTGCTATCACCCTTTGATGAACCGTCATCCTTAGAGATAACTTCTTTGTAATGAACTGGCTTCCATGTACCAAGAACTGTATCAACAGCAGAAACATTTTCTGAATCAATATAATTAACAACAGCATCTAATGTACTCTTAGTGCAGCCTGTTGTCACAAATGCTTCACCCTTGTTTGTGTTATTGTACTCATTGAAGATTGCTGAAGCCTTCTCTCCATTAGACATTTCTCCCCAGCCTTCTGAGTCAATGTATCCATTAGTCTCACACTCAATAAATGATGCATTAGAGTTAGCACCCCATGTTCTACCATACTTACCTAATACTGCTATATCACCATGTGCTCCATCTGTTGTAACCTCACAGTTTCTGAATACATATGGGCTTGTCTTAGGTGCAACAATGTAACCAATCTTTGCATTGTTATTTTCATCATTCTTATATGTCTTCCACTGTAACTTACAGTTATCAAATACAGCTGCAAACTCACCACAGATATAATCTACATTACCACCGATTGTACAACCGTTGAAATATGCGTGATATCCATAATTTGCTGAACCATTTCTACCAAGTGTATCCTGTGATGAAAGAATTGAACAGTTGAAAACTTCAATATTATCAGCCTCAATATAGAAAGCATTTGATCTCTCTTTAAACTTGTAATCTGATACATCTGCGCCTTCTGCTAATCTATCTACTGAAAGATTTGAACCTGCAATATCTGTCTTCTCAGCCTCTGTTAAGTAATAGTTGTATGTATTCAAGAATGTTGTATTCTCTGCAACAAAATTATTACCTCTAACAATGAATACTCCACCCCAGAGACTTCCATTTCCTTCTTCAGATGAGTATCTGTCCATAGCAAGTGTCTTATTGTAAAGACCTGTTGCTGGATCTATTGAATAATACTTTGTTCCAACACCATAATACCATGAAATTGTATGTCCATTACCCTTAAGTGTTACATATGGTGCAGCCATAACTACCTGTTCAAATACATCAGATGTAAGGTTAATAGTTACTCTGCCTGCTTCGCCTTCTGGTCTGTTCTGCATACCAAGAATAGCATCTGAAGCTTCATTTAATGTATCATAATCGCCAGGAACATTAATCTCTGACTTGAATTCTGTCATAGGAACAACTGAAATTCCTGTAATATATGTTGTTGCACCAAAGTTAACAACAGCATCACCTTCAACTACTATCTCAAATGTATCTGTCTTAGATGTTGTACCAACTGATGTATAGCCCTTATCAGTTTCTGTACTATCGTACTTCTCTCCATTAACTGTAAAGTTGAATGCATAGTAAGTAGAAATAGCAACCTTAGCTTTTCCCTTTACTGGAATTGTAAGTGAAGAATCAGCTCTTGCTACTGTGTGAGGCTTTCCATTCTCTACTGCAATACTACCTGCTGTTGCAAGAGATGGAACTCTTGTATAGCTGTAATCTCTCTTAGATGCTGGATCATCCTTCTCTACATATACATCATTAACATTCTCAGCACCAGCCTTAACAGATGCTCTGTCATATGTTGTTGATCCATCCTTAGTCTCTACGCTTGTTGTATATTCACCAGGCTTTACAGAAACCTTGTATGAATCTCCTGTTATTGTTGCTTCATTTACTGTTCCACTAGTATTATTAGTAAATACGAGCTTTGTAACATTAGATGAATCTGTACCTACAATCTTACCTGTAAGTTCAACATCCGGAACATTATTAAGTGTGATTGTAACTGCATCACCTGTTACTGTAAATGTCTGTGAATCACCTACAAGTGGCTTAACACCGCCATCGTTAGAGCTTACTCTGTATGTGTGTCCCTTAAGAAGCTTAAGAGATTTTGTTGTTGTGCTGAGAGATATCTCATCTCCACCTAACTGGTCATCTACTAATGATAACCTTAATCCGCTACCAATTGTTGCATCAATATTATTTACAGTTACTGGAACTGTAATCTTCTCATCTGCAACATAGCTGTATCCAGCATAGAACATATTATTAGTCTTTCCTGTTGTTGACATAACATATGTCTTACCAGGAACAACTTTAAATGAATATGATGTTAATCCTGTTTCTGAATCAACATAGCCTTCCTTGGTTCCATCAGCATTGAAAGTATGTACTCTGAGGAATGAAGTTGAGTTATAATAAACTGTCATCATACCCTTAGCTGCTGGTGTAAATGTAGCTAAACATCCATCACCCTCTCCTGGAAGATTAGGAATATTATTGGCATCAGCATGTCTCTTACCTGATGTATAAGCATCATGTTCAACACCATTAATTGTAACCTTCTTATCTGGCTTTACTGTATACTGAGTAATAACTCCGCCTACTGTCTGTCCACCTAATGTAAGTGTGCTGTCTCCGAACTTGTACTCACCAGTCTTAACAACACCATCTACAGCATGCTCGTCCATAACAAATGTAAAGTTTTCTACATTAGCTTCTGGCTCTGCAATATGCTTTACTTCAATGCTTCCAATATATCCATCAGCTGTTGCAACTAAATCTACATATCCTGCTGCACCTGAGTATTGATACTTGAATTCTGTAGTGCCGACTTCTGTTCCTTCAATTGTAGCCTGCTTCTCTTTATATGATCCAATTGTGATTTCACATGAACCCTTAACCGGAATCTTAACAACAGCTCCTGTGTTAAACTGTGCCCAGTCACTTCTTGTAGAATCAAACTTACCAGTTGTAGCATCAATAACTAAGCCATTAACTTCACCTGTAGTTCCCTGAATGAGCTTTCCGTTAGAACCCATTAATTCAGAACCTTTTCTGAAGTTCCATGTTCTGTCTCCGTTATCTTTTGATTCTACTAATTTTAAATTCTTAATCTTCATCTCACCTGAATCACCGCTTGCAAGTGTATCTGGTGTAAGTAAAATATAACCATCCTCAAAAGCTGCTGATGAAACTGTTACAGTAGCTTCTTTATCACCATTGATATTAACTGCATTAGGAAGTTCCTCTCTACCTGCTGTATTCAGACAGATGACTGCATTCTCTCCACTCTTGTCACCAACATAAACATATCTGTTATTGTTGTTACTAGAAAACTTTAAAGTAAGTGTAGCTGATGTTGCTGTTGGGTCAACAGGAACAGCAATAACAGCATCCTTTGTTTTCTGAGCTGATAATCCTGCTCCACCAGTCTTAACATATGCTTTACCGGCAGCAACCTTTATTCTGCCAACCTCATCACCTTCTGCTAAAGTAAGTGAACTGCTTCCTGAGTATTTTGAAAAATCCCAGGTTGTTGTTCTTTCGTTATTCTCCCATGTACCAGCGTCTACTACGACCCCAGATTCAGCGGTCTTATCATCGGCTTTAGTATTAGTAATACTGCCTGGCATGAGAGCTGCAACCATAAGAACTGCCATGAATAATGATGCAATTCTTCTGATCTTACGCTTTTTCATAAACTTCATAATTATCCTCCTTAAATATATTTGCACACGACTGTGTCTTTCGCGGTAGTTTTCCGCTTTTGCCATCATAATACATTTATGTAATGTGTTTTGCTACCGCTTTTTTTGTTTCTTATATTGTTTTTACATATAATTTTGGCTTGATTTTTTAACCATTTGTTAATTACAGCAATATTTCAACATGTTTTTTGTGCAAAATGTATATATTGCACTTATTTTGCTCTAAAATTTTCCGTTTTTTAATCCATTTATTTTTCCATTTATCTGTGTTAATATATCTTTAAATATAACTTCAGGAGAATGTATGAATTCAAATTATTTTAACATTTCAAAATTATATCGCACTCCAGAAAATTCAATGTCATCTTCTCATACACACTCTTTCTGGGAATTATTTTACCTTACCAAAGGAAGCTGTAGCATTTTAATAAGAGATGCTTTATATGAAATAAATGAAGGAACCATTTTCCTGATTCCACATGACATTTCTCATAAAGCCATATATTCCAGTACAGATAATGAGCGGATTGTAATTGAATTAGGGGATGACTATGTAGCACCAATTATATCAGTTTTCCCCGACTTAACTTTCTATAATAAATACTGCTGTCATTTCTTTACTTTTAATCTCTCAGCATCTAACCTGATTAATTATTATTTTGATACTGTTCTTTTAGAATCTAAAAAACACAGTTCTATATCTTCATTAACTATAAGGCATTCAATTCAGGGAATTATTCTGTGTATAATCCGTTCTGGTTTTGATATAACAGCGTCATTAAATGTCCGGAACTCATTACAAACAGAGAATACAATTATTCAGAATGCCATTGATTACATAGAACAGAACTTTTCCGCCAATATTTCTTTGACCGCTTTGGCTGAACATTTACATCTGAATCCTTCTTATCTGTCCAAGCTTTTTAAAGATGAAACCGAAATGACATTCAAAGATTTTCTGAATAGAATAAGGATTAGCCATGCTGAAAGATTATTGCTTGAAACCAATCTTCCAATGTCAGATGTTGCTTCATTATGTGGATATGAATCCGGTAATTATTTTGGGGATGTTTTCAAGAAAACAAAAGGTATTTCCCCAATCAAATTCAGGGAAGCAAAGGGTTATATTGCATAAAAAAGGTCTGACTCTGAAAATGCGCTAACGCATCTGTCAAAGTCAGACCTTTTAAATGTGTTAAATTGTTACTCCTCTACATCCTCCGCCTTATCATAGGCCTCAAGAACAAGCTTCTGCAGTTTATCTCTTGTCTGAGTGTTGATAGGATGAGCAATGTCACGATACTCTCCGTCTGATGATTTTCTGCTTGGCATTGCAATGAACAAGCCCTTCTCTCCCTCAATCACCTTAATATCATGTACCACGAACTCATCATCTATTGTGATTGACACAACTGCTCTCATCTTGCCCTCTTTAGCAATCTTTCTTACCCTTACATCTGTTATATTCATAACGCACCCCTTCTTGAACCTCTGCGGTTCTTGTTATACTTTAGTCTGAAAACCTTCTGTTGCAACTTTTATTCTTAATAATACAAAGGGCTGTCCTCCACAACAATCCTTGTACCATTCTCCCCGACATACCTTGAATTAGCTTTGATTGTACTATTGCTTTCAACAATACAGTTCTCAATATATGCATTGTCTCCAATATATACGTTGTTAAGAATAATTGAGTTCTTAATTACACTGTTATTACCAACATATATCTTCTTAAATAACACTGAATCTTCAACAGTTCCGTTTACTATACATCCACTTGAAACAAGGCTGTTCCTTACATTAGCTCCGAAGTTATACTTAGCAGGTGGTAAATCCTCAACCTTAGAATATACATCCGGATACTGCTTGAAGAAGTAATCTCTTACATCCTTCTTAAGGAAATCCATGTTAGTCCTATAATATGAATCTACTGTAGATATATTGCTCCAATATGTATCAAGCTTATAGCCATATATCTTCTTGATATTCTTATATCTTACAAGAATATCTCTTACAAACTCATGTCTGTCTTCTTCAGCAGCCTTTTCAAGAAGTTCAATAAGAAGTCTTCTTCTTATTACATATATTCCTGTTGAAACTGTAGAGAGGTTAGTCTCTAATGGCTTCTCATCAATATCTGTGATTCTTCCTTCCTCCGTCATGGCAACTACACCATAACGTCCTATCTCAGAACGATCTTCCAGATTCTTTACAACCACTGTAATATCAGCCTTCTTCTCAATATGATACTGAAGCACTTTATTATAATCGAGCTTATATACACCATCGCCTGATGCAATAACTACATATGGCTCATGGCTCTGTTTTAAGAACTGCATATTCTGATATAATGAATCTGCTGTTCCACGATACCAGTTACTGCTCTCTGCTGTAATTGTAGGAGTGAATACGAATAATCCTCCCTGCTTTCTTCCAAAATCCCACCACTTAGATGAACTTAAATGTTCATTAAGTGATCTTGCGTTATACTGTGTTATGACAGCAACCTTCTGGATTCTTGAATTAGTCATATTGCTCAATGCAAAATCTATGGCGCGATAACTTCCGGCAATCGGCATGGCTGCAATGGCTCTCTTATTAGATAGTTCACGCATCATTCTGTTATTTCCGCCAGCTAATATAATACCTATTGCTTTCATTAATTATCACCTGCCTTAATTATTATGCCTCCGCCTGGTAACTCACCATTAGGGTAATCCTGTAATGTTGTCTCTCCTGATATGGCTGTATTCTTTCCAACCTTAACATTGTCTGGAATAACAGACCACTCGCCGACGGTAACAAGTCCAGAATTATATATCTTAGGGAACTTAACATTCTCTGCTTCTTCACCAACTCCAAGTTCAACATTCTCTCCAATCGTTACATCTTCTGCGATTATTGACTTGGTTATTGTTGTGTTCTTTCCGATGTGTGAATTATTCATAATAATTGAGTCTCGGATTACACAGCCTTCTTCAATAACAACTCCCGAACCTATTACAGAATTAAATACTCTTCCGTATACTTCAGTTCCATCACCTATGATACTCTTCTCTATATAGGCATCTTTAGCAATATACTGTGGTGGGATTGTATCTGTCTTGGTGTATATCTTCCAGAATTCCTCATAAAGATTAAATATAGGAATAATATCTATAAGTTCCATATTAGCCTCCCAATATGAACTTAATGTTCCTACATCTTTCCAGTATCCATTATACTCATAAGCAAATATTCTCTTATTGTTATTAAAGCAGTATGGAATTACGTGTTTTCCGAAGTCACATTCCTGCTGATCCTTAAGCTTGATAAGTGCGTCCTTAAGAACCTTCCAGCTGAATATGTATATACCCATTGATGCAAGATTGCTCTTTGGATGTTCTGGCTTTTCTTCAAACTCTGTAATCTTATTATCGTTATCAGTTACAACCACACCAAATCTGCTTGCTTCTTCTATAGGTACAGGCATTGCAGCAATTGTAATATCTGCATTATTAGCCTTGTGATAATCAAGCATTATCTTGTAATCCATCTTGTATATATGGTCACCTGAAAGAATAAGTACATATTCAGGATGATACTGCTCCATATACTCAAGATTCTGGTAAATGGCATTAGCTGTTCCTGTATACCATTCACTATTCTGACTCTTCTCATAAGGTGGAAGAACTGATACGCCTCCTACATTACGGTCAAGATCCCAAGGAATACCAATTCCTATATGCGTGTTAAGACGAAGTGGCTGATACTGTGTTAATACTCCCACTGTATCTATTCCTGAGTTAATACAGTTACTGAGAGGAAAGTCAATTATTCTATACTTTCCACCAAATGCTACTGCCGGCTTTGCCACCTTAGAAGTAAGAACTCCTAATCTGCTTCCCTGGCCACCAGCTAACAGCATTGCAATCATTTCTTTTTTAATCATGCTATCACCTCTGATGTTAAATTTTTACTGCTTTTAGATATTTTGATTATATCATACTATTCTCATTAAGTAAAAAGAATTTCGAGTTTTTTATACACATTTTTATGCACATTTTCTAAATCGTATAGTATATAATAAGAAAGGTTTGAAAAATAAGCCGATAAGACATACAATATATTAAACACTAAATTCAAGGAAGGAAAATATCATGTACAAGATTGATTTCAACAACCCTATCCATATTCACTTCATTGGCATAGGCGGTATAAGTATGAGCGGACTTGCCAAGATTCTTTTATCTGAAGGCTTTACTGTTTCAGGCTCTGATTCCCACTCATCAGCACTCACTGACGAACTTACAGGTGACGGATGTTTAGTATCTGTACCCCAGAGTGCCGGTAATGTAACTAATGATATAGATCTTGTTGTATATACAGCAGCAATTCACCCGGATAATCCTGAATTCAAGGCAGCAAAGGAAGCTGGGCTACCAATGCTTACCCGTGCAGAGCTTCTTGGACAGATTATGACTATGTACAAGAATGCTATCAACATTGCAGGTACTCATGGAAAGACAACTACTACTTCAATGGTTTCTGAAATTCTGCTTGCTGCCAATATGGATCCTACTATCTCTGTAGGTGGTATCCTTAACAGCATTGGTGGCAATACAAGAGTCGGCGGTAACAAGTATTTTGTAGCAGAAGCTTGTGAATATACTAACAGCTTTTTATCATTTAATCCTACAATGAACATTATTCTCAATGTCAAGGAAGACCATCTTGATTTCTTCAAGGATATTGATGATATCCGTCACTCTTTCAAGCTTTTTACTGAAAAGCTTCCATCTGACGGAACTCTTATCATCAATACTGACATTGATAATTATGAATATTTCTATCAGGATACTGACTGCGAGGTCATAACATTTGGTTCTGACCCTGCAAAGAGCATGTACAGTGCTTCTGATATCACTTATGACGAACTTGGAAGATGCACTTATTCTCTTCTTATTAATGGAGAGAAGGCTGACACTATTACTCTTGGTGTACCGGGGCTTCACAATGTTTACAATTCTCTTGCTGCTGTTGCCGCTGCAAGAAAGCTATCTGTTGATATGGAACATATCAAAGCTGGTCTTTCTAACTTTAAGGGTACTAACAGAAGATTTGAGAAGAAAGGTACATTTAACGGAGTTACAGTTATTGATGATTATGCCCATCACCCTGATGAAATCCGTGCTACTTTAAGTTCTGCCGCACACTATCCACATAACCGTATATGGGTAGTTTTCCAGCCTCATACATATTCGCGTACGAAGCTTTTATTTAATGAGTTTGCTGATGCATTAAGCCACGCTGACAAAGTTGTCCTCGCAAAGATATACGCTGC
>OLRA01003912.1_pt1 | contig 12416 bp, 7 predicted proteins | sample 1673011 | NCBI WGS metagenome assembly OLRA01 (sample SAMEA3136746, study PRJEB25190) | human gut metagenome | reverse complement strand
TGGATTCATTGAGCCTTATTTTAACAGTTGCTGCATTTATTGTGGGAATTATGCTTCTTACAGGACACGGGGAGATTTTCATGAAGGGTGGAAATGCAGATGTCCGTAAAAAGCTTTATGACGAAAAGAAAATGGAGAAGGGCTGTGGATGGGCTCTGATCGCAATCGGAGTGGTATCTGCAGTGGATATGTTTACGACAAGTTTGGCAGCAGAGATCGGATATATTGTAGCGGTTCTGATCATTATAATTGTACTGGTATATTATCTGAGAGTAAAATGCAAAAAATGACAGTATCTCTCGTGAAAATGACAACAATTGAAAAGAAATACAGTAAGGCAGAAAGGGCGGTTTTTATTGACCGCCCTCATCGTTTTATATCGCATGTGAGAGAAAGGACGGAACTGATCTGTATTAACCATGCTGACAACCGTTTCATCCTCCACCTCATAAGACAATTCATCATTGCTGGAAAAGTTTCCCATGCTAACAATCAGTTGCTTTTCACCGGCAACTTCCAAGATCACCTCCGGTTCATTCACTTCCAATTCAAATACACCTACATTCACAGAAATATTGGCAACTACTCCTTCTCCATCCATTACTTCGACGGTAGTGGCCCCATTCTGTGAGCCACTTTTTACAGTTATCAATTCGCCGGAAACGGTAGCCGTTGCAATGGCAGTGTTGAAACTTCTCACGGTATAGTTTCCGTTTCCAACCACTACATTCACTTTGGCTTCCTCATTCTGCCCGATACGTATTACCGGTTTGTTCACAATCAACTCTATCAAGTCTTTAGCCACATCGTCATCGTCATCACAACCTGTAACGGCAAACGATAATACCGACAAAAGCAACAGACACATATATGTATAGATTCGTTTCATCTGATTTTCTTTTTAAAGTTATACATTCCTACCGGTTTACCATCCGGGATTTTGTTCAATGGTCGGTGTCTTCTGCAACTCACTCTGGCGAATCGGGAACAGATAATGCTGAATAGAGAACGTACGTTCTTCCACGCAGAAACGCTCCATTCTATATTTCACACCGTCAACCGTAATGGCCCCATTCTCATCCTGCACCGGACGCATTCCGTTAATCATTCGCTGACAACGGGGCAATGCGCCGTTATTGGCAGCCCAGTATTTCTGCGTACGTTTTGAGTTATCGCTTCCGCTGGATTTCCAAAGGCTTTCCTTTGCTAGCTCTTCCTTACTGGTGGGTTCCAAATACAAGCGGCAAGTCCACGGACGTTTTCCCTCATAAAAAAGTTCCACGCGACGTTCGCGCTGAATGTATTCACGCATCAACTGTTGATTAGTCTTTACTTCCGGCGGCATCGGTTTCATAAAAGAACGTTCACGAACCGTATTCACCAATTTATAAGCTTCATCGATATCCTCGCCCAATTCATTACAAGCCTCTGCATAAATATAAATAAACTCCGGAAGACGCCAGATGGCGGGCGCATTGATACTGAAGTTACCGGATTTGTTCCATGACTCCTGTTGGAATTTACGTAAATAATAACCGGTAGTAGTTGCATTGGTAGCACCAATCTTATCGGAACCACTCGCCGTATTGATCGTTTTCGACTCGTTCTTATTATTACGGTAAGGAGCTCCGTGATAAATTACATCGCGATAGAAACGCGGGTCACGAGTACCTTTCACATACGGATTAGTATCATCATAGCCACCTTTGCGGGCTTCTGCCGAATATACCGGATAGCCATAATCACCTACGATATATTCGTATTCATCCACTTGTTCCTGTACCGGTTGCTGGCGCGAACTTCCCTCACGGCTGGGCGGATAAATATCACCCTGCCATGCCTGATCCTTGCTCTTCGTCATAAAGAACACATACTCATTGGCAAAGGCATCCATATCATAAAACATATCCCACAAACGAGCATATACACGGCTGTCATTCAGATTACCGTCAGCCGGATCCTTGAAATCATTTGCATCATGTTTCGTATAGAGAGAATAACGCTTGGTTCCGCCGACTTCGAAATCCAGAACGGCTTTAGCCGCTTCTTTGGCTTTTCTCCAACGAGTAGCATCATAAGCATACTCATTTTCAAACACACGACGCAAGTTGTATCCATATTGAGAAGCACCGTTCCACAACGGAGTAGCCGCTACCCAGCGAACAAAAGAAATCAATCCCAGACAGGCTCCCTTATCCACACGCCCAAAATTCTCGGAAGTTTTCACATATTTATTAGGAACCATGCCATAAGCAGTTTGCGCATCCGTCACAATCTTTTCAACCATCGAATGAACAGATTCTTTCTTGAAGTCCATATTATCTCCGGCATTAATCACACGGTCAATATAAGGAGCTTCGCCATACATACGCAATAACAGCATGTGGAAATAACCACGCATGAAATACATCTCACCGATACGGTTGCGAAGATCACCATCCTGCTGTGGGTTGTCGGGCGTATTATACTTCTGTACATTTTCTATAATCAGGTTCGCTTTACGGATTCCTTCATAAAGAGCTTCCCAATATTGCCCTACACTACCGGGCAAAGAATTCGGGTTCCAGGCACCGTTATTGAAGTTATTCGTAATGTTTCCCTCTACGTTGGTTCCTTCACATTCGTCCGTAATGGCACTGTTGCTGAAGTGCTCAAAGAACACCAGCGGACGGTCTGCTTTCTTTGCAGCCGCATATACGTCGGAAACCAGTCCGTTCACTTTTTCGTAACGGGCAAAAACGTCCGCTTCCGTAATATTATCATCATCGTCCCGATCCAGGTAATCGCTACATGAAGTAAAGACCAACGGCAGGACCAATAAAGCAATTGCTGAAAATCTATATAACTTTTTCATATTTCTATCTTATTTAGAATGTTATATCAATACCAAAATTGAATACCTTTTGAATAGGATACCAGGAAGCTCCGTCTCCGGATTTCGTTTCCGGATCTATATCCACATCACCCAGTTTATCAAAAGTCAACAGATTCAGACCTTGCACATAGATACGTGCCTGTTGCACATGGAATTTACGTAATAATTTGGGTGATACATTGTAACCAATTTCCACATTCTTAAGACGCAGGTAGGAAGCATCATACAAAAACAAACTACTGTTTCCATTCTTGTTGTTATCATGTGTTCCATAATGCAATGCCGGATATTTGGCAGTAGCAGCCGTTTCCGGTGTCCAACGGTCCAGATGCATTTTCTTCACACGTCCGATCTTATCTTGTTCAAATTGCGGGAAGTCAAATACAGCAGCCCCATTCAACAGAATAGATGATTTTGTCGCACCTTGCAATAATACACTAAAATCAAAGTTCTTATACTGGAAACCGAAAGGAATACCGAACATCAGTTCCGGACTACGCGGATTTCCCATTGCTGTACGGTCTTCATCATCAATCACTCCGTTACGATCCAAATCCTTATAAACAACATCTCCCGGAATTAATTGTCCCCACGGCTGATAACCGATCTTGTTCAAACGGTCAGCCTCTTCCTGATCGGCTACAAAATGATCGAACACATAGACGAAGTTTTCGTATAAGCGTTTACCGGTTTCTTTACGCCAGGAGTTCTTGCGGGCAACTTCCGCTTTATATTCCAAACGGTTGCGGGAGAAAGTCAGGTTCGGACGAATATAGTAACGGAAATCCTTTCCAATCTTATCATTCCAGCTCAATTCGATATCCACACCGCGGTTGCTTACTTCACCCAGATTCTGTAAAGCTGCATCTTTACCTACAATATCCGGATATCCCATGATACCGTCACTATTCATATCTGTAATAATGTCAAAACGATATTCATAAAATGCATCTATCGTCAATGCCAAACGTTGGTTCAGGGTAGTAAAGTCGATACCGACATTCAGTTTACGGGCTTTCTCCCAAGTCAGATTCGCATTAGCCAGATTACCTTCGGAAGTACCGCCTACATTCGTACCAAAGTTATTACCGAAATCATAACCGCTGCCACCACCGTAGAAAGCCAGATATGGGAAACGGCTGCTGACATTGTCACTACCTACCAAACCATAGGAGGCTCTTACTTTCAGGAAGTCAATCCAGGAAGCCTTTTTCATAAATTCCTCTTCAGAGACTACCCAACCGATTGAACCAGCTGGGAAGAACCCGTAACGTTTGCCCGGAGTGAAGTTTTCGGAACCATTGTAACCGAAGTTAAATTCCATCAGATACTTCTGATTATAATAATAAGCAAAGCGTCCGGTGATACCCTGGCTATGATAAGCCAGTTCATTGTTAACAGTACGGTTACCACGGTTTGCCAATAACATGGCGGTCACTTCGTGGCGGTTGCTAAACAAACGGTTGTAATCCAAACGTGCCTGTATATAAGTACGTCCGTCAGAAGCGTTATGACTGAATCCGTTGCCAATAGTCTGGTCAATATCATATTTGTTACCCGTTTTATAAGCACCCGTATAGTGTCCGCCTGCCATATAAGCATCCGAACCTTCGATCGGCATAAACGTCGCATATTTCGGATATTCACGATAACCGTCTTTGTAAGTATCCAGTTTACGATTAATCCAGCGTCCTTCAGAAGCATCATAAGAGAACATCACTTCCGCTTTTAATCCTTTCGTCAGAAATTCCATATCCAGATTCATGGCAAAACTACCATTCAGATACGTGTTCTTTTCATTCAGATAACCGGTACGGCTCAATTCACCCAGAAGATTGTAACGGTAGATATTGTCACCATAAAGCATTCCACGAGGATTTTGCTGAATGTATTCCTCATTCTGCGGATGCGCATTTTCTTCCACCAGGATGGGCAGATATGGAGGCTGGGTAGCACAGATGGTCATCAGGCGACCGGCTGTTGTACCCGGTGCATTACGGTCGGTAATACGGGCCCCCAAATCCAAACGGGTACTCAAATAACGATTAATGTTGATATCGATGTTCGAACGGAAGTTGTAACGGGTGAACTTGGTTTGCGAGTCATATTCACCGGCATTCGAATATTTGTAGTTACCGCCTTGTGAAAAGTAATTGGCCAATACATAATAACGTACCTTGTCCGTACCTCCACGAATGGAGAGGCTGACATCTTCCTGCAAACCGGGTTTGAAGGCAAAATCATAATAATCCCAGTCATATCCCAAACCATCGGAATTGTCTCCTTTCGCACGGCGGAAATTGTCAATCGCCTGTTGAGAGAAAAGGTTCAAACTGCTGATGTCTGCGCCCGTCATCTTGGCATCGTTCAATCTGGCTTCATTATATAAAGTTGCATAATCGGCAGAGCCTAAATATTCGGGGAAACCGATCGGCTGGTTAATACCGATAGAGGCTTTCAGGTTCACGGTTGCCTTTTCCGCTGCCTTACCACGTTTGGTAGTAATAACGATTACACCATTTGCACCACGGATACCATAAGCGGCAGTGGCCGAAGCATCTTTCAGGATAGTGAATGTTTCAATTTCATCCGGTGCGAGGTAACTCATGTCACGTTCGATTCCATCGACAATGACAATGGCACTCTGGTTACCGTAAGTTGCCTTACCACGGATAAACAATTCACTTTGATCCACACCCGGTTCACCACCCGCATACTGGTTTACAATCAACCCCGGCAGACGTCCGGCAAGCGCATTGTTGATATTGGCAGTAGGACTTTGCGTCAGATCTTTTGTCGTGATGGTAGCAACAGAACCGATCATCGTTTCTTTACGTTGTTTGGTATAACCTACCACAACCACTTCCTGCAAGGCTTTCGTATCTTCCTGTAGTAAGACAGTCAGTTCCTTCTTTGCACCGGGAACAATTTCCTGTGGCTGGTAACCCAGGTAAGAAAACACCAACGGAGCTTCCGCATAAGGCAGTTTCAATGTAAACTTACCATCCATATCTGTAATCGTACCTGCATTGGCCACCCCTTTCACGACAACAGACACACCGATCAACGGGTCATTTGTCGTCTTGTCCAATACCGTACCCGACACTGTTATTTTATTACTTTGTGTGGCCTGCACCTTTGCCGTTCTTCCCGTTTGCGCCACACCCTGCAAAGGTATACCTGCAAGAAGAGTGCAAGAAACAGCCACCAGACAAATATTTCTTTTTATATGTATCATCTTTCTTTTCGATTTTCTATGTGTAATAAATCAATCTTATTCCTCTGCTTTCTTACCGAAATCCGGTCCGACCCAGTTGGCCTTTTCCGTTGCTTTACCTTGTACCCAGTCTTCATAACGAGCACGGATTTCAATCATTGTTGCTCCCGGGACTTCCGCATTCAAGGAAATTGTCAGGCGATCTTCCCTGTTGTCACGATTACCGAAGGTCGGTGCTTTTGCCCAGTCGTACTCCCACACATAATAGCCTTCGGGATGAGCCAACGTCCAAAGCACATCAGAACAGCTGCGCAATGCAGCGATAAACTTATTCTTGGTCTTTTCCGGATAAAGGCTGTTAGTCGGCTGTTTCACCATATCCAGGAAGTAACGGACAAATATTCCACGGAATAAAAGATTATCTCCCGAATTTCCTTCACCACTGAATACCGGATAGTTGGAATCCATTTTCTTATTCACCTGGTAAGAGCCGAAAGCAACCGCATTACGAAGATATTCATCCTCACCGGTAGCGTTGTACAGCTCCAGGGCAGCCGCCATAAATGTTCCCTGATTATAAGACAAGGCTACTTTATCAGGATCTCCCGGTGTTCCGTCATCTTTAATACTAAGATTATCATATACCTGTCCGGTGGAAATATCACACAGATAAGCCGTCATCCAGTTGTATACCTCTTTGGCGAAGTTCAGGTAATAAGCAGCCTGCTCTTCCCAGCCATCTTTAGCCTCCTTAACGGTAAGTTGATACAATTTCATAGCCAGAAGGCAACCGGGACCATTGGAACAAGACATACGTGAAGCCGGCGCATCCGTTTTCCATGCCATTCCTCCTACCCCTTTATAGTCATTCTTCGCTCCCTTGATATGGTTCCACATCTTCATCAACGCACTGTAGTAATCCTGATCGCCAGTCAATTCATAAACCCGCAGACAAGACAGTGCCATCCATTCCATATCATCATAGAAGTTATTCCAGAAGTCTTTGCCACCATAACCGCAATGTTCATTCCAGTCATCAAAAGCCGGCAGGAAAGGTTTCATGATGTTTTCATACAAATGAGCTTGATATTCGGGATTGTTTGCGTGACGGATATAAGCATCGATCACGATGTCCAATGCATGTCCCTGCGACCATCCGCCGCTACCGCCCGTGCTTGCCGGTTCTCCGGTTTCCGGTGTATTCGGTTTCTCCCAATAGATCTCTCCCGCAAAAGTATTCCGCCCACCGGCATTCTCAAAGAAATACTTGATATAAGTTTCCGTACTCTTATTAGCGGCCTCTGTCCAATTAACATCCGACACATATTCACCGGATGAATTACCTTTGTAGATGTCTCCCAGATCGCCGTCGTCACAAGCTGTAAATATTGCCAGTGCACCACTTAACAACAAAGCTCTTTTTGATAATGATACTATATAGTTCTTCATATTATTATTCAGTTTTAATCTTTATTCGTTTCCGAAGCTACCCAACGGTGGGTGTACGTTCCAAACTCAGCATTGAAATAGAGGGTTACATCGGTTTTCACCGTAGCATAATAGACATTTCCCTGCTTTTCGCCCCATTGCAGTAATTCGTCGCAGAAACGGAAACTGTAATCCCATGGATCTGTGCCCAATGCCAGCTGATATAAATTATAATAGCTGTTGTCGGTAGTCAGATTCGGTTGCCCTTTATCTTTCTCCTTATGTCCCCAACGGTAGGTTGTTCCGTTGATTTCCATCTTAAAGCTATGACGGGTTTCACCGCTTCCTGCCCAACTTTCCGTTTGTTTCCGGGCAGTATAATTCTTCACACCCCATTTGCCATATCCCAGATAGTTGAAATCCTGTCTATACCCACCCGAATGGTTATAAAGATATACAGCTCCTATTTCATCGTAACTGATCGTTTGTTCACCCATATTGATGGTAATCCGGTAGATGCCTGATTGAGGAACCGTAACTGTATAGTCTTCACCATCATTACGCTCACGCAACACTCCGTTGTCGTCTACATAATAATAGCATTTGCGACCTTCTACAGTAGACATAAATATAAATGGCTGGTCGGCTTTCAATTGAGTGAAAGTCTGATAGATTCCTTCATTCTGACGGAGCATTTGTTGTGCTTCCGCTTCATCACCATCATCTTCCGTGCCCACGCCAGTGATATAAACCGGCTCGTTTTCAGAAGGCATATCATCAATGCCGTCCATCATAAAAATTACGAAATAACCTTCCAGACTACTAAGAGCCTGATCCAATCCGCAATAAGCACGCACCTTCCAACGCAGTGTGCCGTTGGTATTGCAACGGAATTTAGCCAGTTTACCTATTGTGTTTGCCTGATAATGGGTTAAAGTCAACTGCGATTCCAAACCGTTATTGTCAGAAAAGATCGTTTCTACCGGTTTGGTAAAGTCTCCCCCGATCGTATCAATCAATACTTCATAACGATATACTGTATTTCCGTGTTTCTCGGTAGGCGTCCATTTCAGAACAATATCCGTCAACGAAGCACCCGAAAGTACTACTCGCTCGCCACTAGCCATTGCATCCATTGTTCTAACAGGTTCAGGCGGAACAATCGGTTCATAATCATCCGGATCAAATCCCGGATTCAGTTTATTGTCACAAGCCGTCAGTCCGATAAGAAAAAACAGCAGGGCAAATTTGATTAGTTTTTTTGTTATCATATTGTTTCTCATATTATTATATTCCTAGTTTTAGTATGAATGAGGACATTCAATTGGTTCAAAGCGGCTCTTATCTCCATTATAAGTTGCAGGAAGTTCCGCTCCCCAGGCAGGTTTATTTTCGCTTATATTCTGCAAACAAACTTGCGCATCCAATCCGCTGCCGCCATTTCCCCAATTTTCAAAAACTGTAGTACCTCCGACACCTTTCGAGAATACCCAATATCCCATCAAGTCAGAGTGTTCTTCTGCATTAAGGATTTTGCACATATTCGCTTTAATTTCACTTTCGTCCAACGCTCTCTTCCACATCCGTGCCTGATAAACTTTGCAATATCCTACCCGATATGAATCTCCGGAACGTCCAATCAACAGTGCTTTATCATTTCCACCTACATCTGTCAGATTGAGAGATGAATTAGGGGCACAATCCTCATAAGAGTTATCTGCAGGAGTCAACGTTTCTCTCACCCCGTTTATATACATTTTATAAGCCTCTTTAGTACTTGATTTCGTTCCATCATATACAATGGCTATATGATACCATTTACCCGGAGTCTTACGTCCACCTTCCGAATCATCGCAATAAATAGTTTGCTGACTACGGAAACGGGGATCACTCTTACCATTAATTTTAGTGGCTATTTCAAAACGCGGATTCACATCCTTAGCTTCTGCACGAAGCAGGAATACACTTTCCAAACCTATAAACGATTGCATAGAACGAGTATAAGTCGGGTAGAACACAACCTCAAAAGTAAGCTGATTCATACTTTTCACCTCTGAATGTGATTCGGCATACTTTTTAATATCAATTTTAAAGCATACGTCATATTCCATACGATAACATACCGGATTCACATAAACTGGTAACGTCAATTTCTGACCTGCCGCATCAGACAGTTCCAGTGTGGTAGTCCCGAGCTTCTTTCCTGTTAGTTTTAACTTGGTAGCCCCGTCTTCCGTAATCAATTCTGCGGTTTTCAAATAGGTTTTATTATCATCTGTGAGTTGTGCCAACTTATAATCACCATTTCCTCTGGTAATAGCTATTTCTGTAGATGCCTCATAACCACCGATGATTAAAGAAGTTGCTTCATTTTCCAGTTTAAGGTTATATGGATTCACTTTCACCGAAATCTCCTCCACAGAACCTTTCTGGTCTGTCACAATCACTTTCACATCACCTCTAGCTTTGGGTTTCAAGGTAATCAGGTTCTCTTTTTCAGTAGCTTCCACAATCGTTGCATTCGTAGTAGGCTCGCTGTCTCCCACCTGATAAGTGAAACTATATCCGCCATTACCTCTCTCAATAGAGATATATTGAGATTCGGCATCCGGTTCGGCAAAAGTGGCTTCATTACTTTTCAGTGTCAGATCCACGATGTTCACTACCACAGGAATAGTGATTGTCTTACCTTTCTTATCTGTTATCGTAATATTTACCGGATCGGCTCCAGTCTCGAACTTGGCAGTCAACGGAATAACTTGTCCGGATAGTTCACCCACTTCCAAAAACTTATCAGCACCTTCCGGTATGGAAATCTGATAATCTCCGTTACCGGTCAAAATCTTCACCAGTCTCTTTTCACCGATAAAAAGGTCAAAACCTTCTTCCGGTGCATCTACCGTCAAATCCCAGAGTTTTGCTACCCGAACCAGCACTCTAGCCACTTTCTTACGTCCATCTACTATTAATATAGTAGTTTCCGTACGGTTATTTTCTTCCAACTGGCTATTTTCGGTAGCTTTAATAGTCACCTTATTACCATTGATTGTAGCCGTCGCCACGTTTTCATCAAATGGCTTCACATAATAATCGCCATTACCGGAGGTGATACTCACCGTAATTTCGTCTCCTTGTAGTAGTGTCACCGAATTATTATCGACAACCAGATCTGTTGCCGGTTTCACTTCCTGTTCTTCTTTATCATCACTGCACGATACCATAAAAAATGGAATGGTCAATGCTGAAAGAAATAAAAAACTAAGTTTCCTTTTCATTAGATTAAAGATTAATAAATTAATACTTTTCAAGTTTATCTACTTAAAAACTTCGATGAGACAAAGATAAAATCACTAAACTCTACCAAAAGAAAATTAACTATCCTTTTTTACCTTTTGGCACGGATATTTACTATATTAACACGGATATTTACTTCTTCTTTTTCTTTAAAAATTCCCGCCACAGGCTACTGCTGAACCTCTTCCAAATGTTTCATCCGAAACTCTTTTGGCGTGCACTCATACTTTTCACGGAACACCTTAAAGAAAGTAACTTTGTTCGAGAATCCCGAATCGAATACAATTTCATCAATCGTCTTTTTAGTGGTCAGCAATAAATCTTTCGCTATGTGCAAACGACATTCCTTAATCAGATCGGTCGGGCTATCCTCTCCTATCTCTTCCATCTTCCGATAAAGACTCCGGGGACTGATTGCCAGTCGATCGGCGATATAACGCGGAGTCAAATCTTTGTTCGTTATATTATCATTGATAATCTTCAAAACCGACTGTAGGAACTTCTTCGACTCTTTATGCGTCAACTTCCCGTCCGACTTTTCAAAAGAACTGATCGGCGAACTGAAATAATTTTTCAACACCTCTTTCCGTTCTATCACCTGACAGACAGAGATACGAAGATACTCCGCACTAAACGGTTTTGTGATATATATTTCCGCACCGGCAGAAAGGGCTTCCATCTGTTGTTCCATCTCGTGTCGTCCGGAAACCACAATAATAGGAATATGCGCCGTCTCTTTCACCGATTTAATCCGCCTGGTCAGTTCAATGCCACCCATTCCCGGCATCATGACATCACAGATAATCACATTCGGATAAACCTCATTCATCACCTGATCCAGCCGTTCAGGATCTTGCAAGGTTACCACATTGAAGTCAGCCGAGAAGATTTCTCCAATAAACCATAGCATTTCGATTTCATCATCGACAACCAAAAGCGTAGGACGCATCTTATCAAACTCATACTGGGGAAGTTTCAGTATCGATTGAGTATCTATCTTAGGGATGTATTCCGCTGTGAGCCGCTTGGTTTCCACCACTCCGGTAGTCAGTTTCACGACCGGCAAGGTTAGTGTAAACATCACCCATCCGTCAGGAGTATTTTCCACTTTCAACGTACCATTCAGCAACTTTGCCATATTATAAGAGATGGCTAGCCCCAGTCCGTTCCGTGAAAAGTTCTTTTCATCCTGATTCTCGAAATTATCCAAAATGGCATACCGATTAAAAATATACTGAAAATCCTTTTCCTTGATGGTACTTCCTTCATTTGCTACACGAAGAGCCAGCATATTTTCCCGGCTCGTATCCACTTCAATCTTGATACTCTGTCCGTCGGGAGTATATTTAAAGGCATTAGAAATCAGATTAATAATAATTGTATTCAGGAATCCTTTGTCCGAGTTCCACATCACCTGCTCGGGTATCTTGCTCAAGAAAGTGATGTTTCTGGATTTAGCCATTTCAACAAACGTTTTGGCTATTCCTTTCACAATGGAAGACACATTCAATGACATCTACAATGGAAACTACCGGATAGAAGACCGCAGCGTATTGCAAGTATCCTGCAAAGAACAGGAACTGAAAGGTTACCCTTTCGGTC
>OLRA01003898.1_pt1 | contig 12447 bp, 17 predicted proteins | sample 1673011 | NCBI WGS metagenome assembly OLRA01 (sample SAMEA3136746, study PRJEB25190) | human gut metagenome | reverse complement strand
CAACCTCCTGATCCGTGGTCAGACGCTCTATCCACTGAGCTACAAGGGCGACCACCGGATTCCTTCCAACCGTCCGGCACGGTTGCCACCGACCTGGAATCGGCAGCTGATGGAAGAAAGGCAGGAAGGCGGATTGGATTTTACCGCCAACATCGAGGACAAACGAGACCATGTAGATCCCCTCTGGATGTGCAGCATGTTCGGTCACAAACCAGCCTGTTCAGCCCATGCTCGCCTTAGCGTTTCCGATACGCTTATTCGGCCATTCCCATAAAACAGTCCATTGATCAGATGGATTGTTTCGTGCCTCCGTCTGGATTCGAACCAGCGTCCACAGTGCTTCAAACTGTTGCTCTACCATTTAAGCTACAGAGGCGAGCACGGCAAGCCATCTTTGGGAGCTCGGGCCATAAACCCTTCCCAGGCTTGTCGTACTGGTGTGTTTCCATCCTTTTCGCGCGCGGCAGGAAGGAACTCGCCGCAGCCTATCCGAGAAATAGATTGATGCGCTTACGCACGGCCATTTACCGTGCATCGTGCCCCGACGGAATTACGATATCCGGACCCAGTGCTTAAAAGGCACCTGCTCTTCCTCTGAGCTACCGGGGCGACTGGCATGTTTCCTTATTCCTTGACGCTGCGTGCCCATGCCGAGGCTGTTCGTCCATGTTTTCTCCGGAAGCGTCCACATGGAAAGGACGGTTACAAGTCCCATTGTTGGATCAGATCCATTGTTTTGGTTTTCCGGATAGAGCGGATGACGGGGTTCGAACCCGCGGTTTCCTGCTTGGGAAGCAGGCGTGCTACCACTGCACCACATCCGCATGGCCGTGCTTTTTTCGGATACGTCGCACGGCGGTGACGTATAGTCCGCCAGCCGAAAGAGGGATGGCTGGTCTCCGAGTCGGATTGACAGGATTCGAACCTGCGACCCCATGCTCCCAAAGCACGTGCGCTACCAAACTGCGCCACAATCCGATATTTTTGACAGGACTCCGTGGCTTACCAGCTACGTACGTGCCCTATTAAACGCGATTTCCTCAGATTCTGGCACCGTCTTAAGCAGTACCACGATGCTTTCATCTTGATTCTTTCGCGTGTTTAGACTGTCTCCACCGGTTTTCCTAACCTCCTGCGAAACCTCCCCTTCCAAGCGTGCGACCTAGGATTTGCACGCTCTTCCAGTTTTTCTTCACAGTCCTCGACTCTCCGGTTGTAAGACCTGTCAAAAACGTGGCTCCGGGTGGATTCGAACCACCAACCATGCATGCTCCGCCGTTTGAGCTACGAAGCCGACCGGAACGCGTCGTCTCATGACTGCGTATCATTCCGGCTTTTACCGTTCGCTGTCAGTCTAATGAGACTGGCCTGACAGCGGATAAAATCCGTTTGTTGTTTAGATACTGTGTGCAAACGAAAAACCACAGCACGGCCTTGAAGGCGCCGCTACCTGTTAATCCGCCTGTTTGCAACCAGGCGGATAGTGGTGGCGGGAGGACTCGAACCTCCGGTGTTTCCTTGTCGCAGATTTACAGTCTGCTGCCGTCGCCGCTGGGCCACACCACCGGTGCATCGCTTCTGCCCGTCACGGTGCGATGCGTACCGTGCCTGATTCATCTGTCCCCGCAGACCGTGAGTCTGCACAAGCTCATGGGAGATGGATCAGGGTCGTGGAGCTGCCGAGAATCGAACTCGGGTCTGGCCTGCTGTCAGCCTTTGCTTGCTGTCACGTGCGTAGGGGTTTATCCCCACTTGCGTGGGGGAAGATCATCCGTGGACGGGTGCGTTCGGCGAACCCGCACGGCTTGTAGACGATGTTCATGTACTGGTCGGGCGAATCCATCGTCCGACTGTCCGACCAGTCCGATTCAAAGTTTTCCGGCTTTGACCCGTTAATCGGCAATGGGATCAAAGTCGGGTTTCACGCTACGAGGGTGAAACGGGAAGAAGAAACGGTGTTGGCGTCTATTCTTGTGGCAAGGTTGATGACGGTTGTCCTTGCCGGCCTCCGGCACGTAGCAAATGGTTTCCGGCAGGCTATCGAAAGCCTGTCAGCCCCATTGACTTCCTCCCGGTGCTTTAGCACCGGGATTCCCAGCGCGGAACGCGCAAGCGTTCCGCCTGTAGGGTTCGCACTTCCCTGACGGCTGCTGCGCTTGGCCGAAGCCAAGCGCAGTCTTATACCGTCTCCATGCGCGTTTAACGACTCGGCAAGCCCTGCCGCGTCGAGAATGTTCAGGGCCGCATTGTAGTCGCGGTACATCCGAAACCAGAACCGGCCGAACTGAACAGGTGATATGGGTTGAACGGCGTGAACTTCAGCCGTTCAACCCATGTCTTTACTGCTGCCACCTTGCAAGGGTGGCGTATGATCCAAGGTCTTGTCCTCACGCCCATGCGGGCTAGAGTTGCCTTGGACAAGAATGTTTTTTGGTGTCTCTCTTCGGTTTTCAAGCGTCCGCATCACGTGCGTGGTGTAGTGGTTGGCTTCCTACGCAGGATGCTTCGCGACTGCCCCGGTCTTGCTCCGGGATGATCCGCTTTTGTCGGATTGCAGTCTTGAGAGAAGTTGAAGAAATGATCCGATTTGATGGATCCTTGAACCTCTTTCATTTCTATGTGGACACATTCAGTATAACAAGTATTTTGATGCTGTCAAAAAGAGAAACCCTATAAACAAGCCAAAATGTTGAAATATCAACGGTTAATAACAACAAAATATGTTTGATATACGGCGTGTCGCACCGGGAAAAACCCAGACAAGCACCACCAAACATCGTTTTTTCGTATTCCATTGATTGCCGGTACCATAGAACCATGACCAACAACAGTCCGGACAACACGAAACCAGCTACCCATTCAACCGACCTCGTGCTCGACCGGGTAGCCACGATCTCAGACATCGAAAACCGTTTGCCGGACAGTAAGGAAATCTGGTACGGGCACAGCATCCTCACCAGCACCCTTTTCCCCGCCACTCCCCCGGCGGAAGGCACCGACTTCGTGAGCAAGGACAACAGTACCGTCGAATACATCCTCGAAGCCGGTATCGATAGCCTCACCAGGTCAAGGGACTTCCCCTACGGGAAATACCCTCGACTGTTGATGGCGTGGATGGCAAAGCAGATTCGCTCTGCGGGAACGAGGAAAACCCCGACCGTTGACCCGTCGCAGCGCACCATCACGATTCCCAGCATGTACCAGTTGTCCGAAGAGCTCGGCATACCCCGTGGAGGACAGTCATCGAAACGTTTGCAGGAACAGTTGCGCCGTCTCCTGTACTGTCATATCAGCATCAGGCAGAAAACCGGGTTTGCGGGCAACCGGGATCGGTTCGACTCCGTGAACATGCAGATGGTGAAGGCCGTCAGCTTCCTGAACGATAACAATAATCAGGATTTCAGCGGCGCCAAGTTTATTCTCACCGATGAAGTGTGGGACAGGCTCGCCCAGGAGTCGGCACCATTTGACACTCGTGCCACCAACTACCTGCTGTCAGGCAAATCAGTGCTCCCCTACGACGTGTACGTGTGGCTGACCGGAACATTCCGCAACCTGCATCACGACCTCACATTGGATTGGGATTGGCTGCACGGACGTTTCGGCGACAGCATCAAGGAACGCCGCGTGTTCAAAGCCAAGTTCCGTGAAGCATTGAAGAAAATCCACGACGTATATCCCGCAGCCAACGTGGAAACCACCCGGGACGGCATCATCCTGCACCCGTCGCCAACGTCCGTCCCACCCAAGGCGGAACGGCGTGCGTTGGACGAGGGGCGGGGCGATTGGCAGTGATAGGCCACCAATCGTCCCACCTTATTCGCTGATGCAGATCAGTGCTTAATGCAGTCGGTTTTGAAGCTGATGGCATATCGCTGTATCGACACGTGGCCTATCGGTGCAGTTTCCCAATTTTTTTGAAGCTGATTCGTGGATTTCGTCCCACACGTAGTGGCCTATCGGTGCAGTTTGGTTGTATATGGGAGCTTTTCGGCTTCGAGAACGGGCTGACGTTCTATCTTTTTCTGAGGTAGTGGCCTATCGGTGCAGAACCCGTTGCATCGGATAGTGGCATATCGGTGTAATCCCGCCGATTCGTTGATGGCCTATCGATGCTGTTTTCTTGTCTCTGTTGATGGCCTATCGATGCAAAAACCTTTCTTCCGCAGTATTACTGCGTTGCTTATCCGACGGTTCCATGCCTTGTATACTGCCACTATCCGGCACTTTTCGCGGATAGTGGCCTATCGGTGCATCCAATGATGGACTATCGGTGCAATCGCCTTTGACGATGGTCTTGCAACGTGGAGTATCCCTGCACTGATAGTGGACTATCGCTGCTGTTTTAGTGACCTATCAGTGTCGTTTCCGTGGAATATCACTGCCGAATCCGTGGACTATCGGTGTACCGAACCTGCTCAAACCGCTTCTCCTATAAGGGCTGACGGGCAGTGCTTATAGTCATACTACATACTGGACATACTCTTTTATAGCAGGAAGAACGAGAACGAACGATAGTGGCCTATCGGTGAATACATTTACACCGATAGGCCACTATCTTGATCTCCTAGGAGGGTGTTGTCCACTTGATTTTCCTTGCGGAGTCGAGCGACGGCCATGATTCTTCTTGCTTCTGGTGATTTCGCCGGACAAAAGGAAATCCTGAACAAGATCGTGGCCTATCGCTGTATTGTTTTTTTGAGGAACGTCGCTCCCTCTTCTGCGACGATCCACCTGTTTCTGTTGTCTAACCGGTTGTTTCGGCGGCTTCTTCGACCGTCCGAATGCGTTCTCCGATTCATCGCATGACCGGTACGGCCATGCTGTTGCCCAACGCCTTGTAACGGGGACCGTCCGGAGCGTGTTCCTTGTTCCGATATGGGATATCGGTGTAATCGTCGGGGAATCCTTGCAAGCGTTCGCATTCTCGTGGTGTCAGCCGACGGACGGTGAGACCTCTCTTCTCGCGGCCGCCTATTATAGGCGTTTGGATGTTATGAGTGGACAATGTGGCGCTCATATCCCGTTGAATCAAGGCACCTTCCCCGATTGAATCCTCAGCAGGATAGATGAGCGGTGGATCCTTCTTCGCATGAGAAGTCAAGGTGGGAGCCATATCCACGCTGGTCATCGCATTCGCCTGACCATCGGCCCGGCAGATGTACGTCTGCTGTTTGATGCCAAGCTGCGCGGCCAATGCGCCTGCGACCTCCAGTTCACGAACCTCGTCACGCTGATTTGAAGCGAATGCGACAGCCGGATTATGGTCGGTTTTCAACGTAGGGCTTATTTCACTTATCCCTAGGCTCCGGGCCTTCGCACCTTGGTTATACAGGAACGCGACTGGCTTTACCTTGAAGTCCAATGCGGCCACTGCGGTGCTGTTCGTCCGATCCAACGTGTTCGTCACGTCGTCCTGTTTGACGAGTTTCCCGTTGCTGCCGGTTTGCGCCGTCTGGCATAGAAAAACGCTTTCCTGATTTTGCCCTGAGTTTTCTCTCGTGGACAACGTCGGATACACGCCGGAAGTCGGATAAACCCTCCGACTCTGGGTTTCGCCGGGAGTCAAGCGGCCAGAATCATGATCTGCTTCTCCAACGCATCCCTGAGCCTCGTCGGTAAGGGCTTGCCTCTTCTGTCGGCTCGACTGATGATTCCACGACATGCTTTCGCGCTCAAAAAGTACTTCCGCGCTACGCATGGTTCCAAGACTGCCAACAAGGAACACACGCTCGCGTCTTTGGGCCACACCGAAAAACTGCGCATCCAATACTCGCCATGCCAGACCATACCCGAGCGCATCCATCTCTGACAGGAGCTGGCGATAAGCCTCCCCACGTTCGCTTGTGAACGCTCCTGGGACGTTCTCCCAGACAAACCAACGTGGACGGAGTTCACGTACCGCTCGAATGTACTCGAACATGAGTCCGGAAGCTCCTGCGAGTCCTTCTCTCTTACCGGCGACACTGAAGGACTGACAGTTGTGAACGGCAATTCCGGCTGCCACATAGCTGTGGTCATCTTCAACCTCCAGGTTATAGACTCTGATGTTCTTCCGTCCGGGAAGCTTTTTGCGCACCAACCCCCAGAAACCGTCTTTGCTGATGAGCGCACTACGGCTGTTGTTGTAGTACGTCTGCGAATAGAATCCGTGTTCGTTGACAATACGGCCTTCGATTACGCATGATTTACGTTTCGGCATCGAATAGGTGACACTGGACGCTTTTCCTAGTCCAGAAGCGAGGATTTTCATGCCTGTGGTCAGGGGCAAGCTTATGGATGTCGTTTTCTTTCCGTTGGACAGGATACAGCCATCCGATTCAAGATACCCGTCGAATAACGCTTGCCGCCACTCGCGTTTCATACCGAAAACCCATGATGGTAGGTTTTTCCCGCTGCATGTATGCCGAAATTGGTGGTGAGCCAGTCGAATAATGCCATAGAGGAACAGGTGAAGCGTGTGGTTGAAGGTTGCTCCACCCTCCCGAAATGAAGGCCAGTATCTTCCAGCTTCTTCTCTAGGTCATCCGCAAGTTCATGAGCACAGCAGACGTATACCCGTTTCATATTCGAATTGATCCGGTTTTTACGTTTGTGAGAGTTTGCCCATCCATCGCCCAGCCATCGGCCTACAAAATAGAAGAAAGGGGTCGATAAGCTGATTCGCACATGCGCTTCAGTTTCATTCGGGTCGGGGATAGGCAAACAAGCACCTGTAGCATTCATATTGAGCCACATGCGTCCGGGCATATTCTCAGCTTCAAGCCACTTCGGTTCCTCCAGTTGTCTGATGCCCAAATGCTTGTTTTTGGTTTTGCCCGTTGACCAGAAAGGATGGTTGGGAGTGCATTCCAAAGAAGATACGCCTTGGCCTTTCAGAACAATAGTGTCCGAAATCTTGGAGCCAGTTTGAATAACTCTCCGCCACCGGTTCAGGTGAGTGAGCACCATGTCTCCGACTTTGACTTCCTCGATGGGTTTCAAGCGTTCCGACGTCAATATGAGGGTGCCCGATGGGAAGCATGGCGAACCGCCCACAACCAAATCGGCCTGCCCTTTATATGGGTTCCAGTCGATTTTCGTAATATCCCCGAGATTGGGAACATTCGGGTAATGGTGTTGCAGGACGGTTGAGGGGAATGGGTCGATTTCGCTGAAGGCCAGCGGCTCCCATCCCAGTGGATGCCATGCGACGGTGGCGGCTTCGATGCCGCTGAAGATGCTGATGTATTTCATTGGTGCAGTAGTTTTGCGAGTTGGATTTCGGCGATGGCGGCGTTCACGTATCCGCGTGTGTGGAAGTGTTTCGGGTTGAGGCAGCCGATTGTCCATGTGATACGGCCGGTGGGATTGTCCACGTGGCGTTGCGCTTCCATCGGCTGCCCGCAGTTGGGGCAGAACCAGTTGTTTTTCATTGGTTGTCCTTTCTGTCATAATCTGAGTGTGATGCTGCTTGGCATAGGGCTGCGGTGAAGAAGCCAAGGAAGAAGCCCGTAAATAGGCAGATGATGGCAATTAGCATGAGGTCTCCTGTTTCGTCAGATGGTTTTTGCGATGAGGCTGATCGAGACGATCAGCAAAACCCATAGGATCGCGATGCCGACCGTCCAACGGTTGAGGTTCTTCTCCGCGACCCCGGATGTGCCCGCGTTTGCGGTCAAGCCGCCGCCGAACATGTCGGACAATCCCCCGCCCTTGCCTTTGTGCAGAAGAATCAGCAGGGATAACAGGACGCTCAGGACGGCGACGATGGTTTTCAAAACGATGATGAGAACGGCCATAGGGTTCCTTCGGAATAGAAGACGGCGATGAAGACGATCAGGGCTGCCAGGTATGCGACAGCCCAATGACGATAGGTGCTGCGATGCTGTGGATTATCCGTCCATACGCTCATGAGAAGAAACGTGAGCAGGGCGATACCCATCCATAGCAGCATGGCAAGGGTCACGGGATGTGTGACCGTCACCCGAACACCATGAGAGTGAGTTTGCCGAGCCCGAAATCCATGCCCGTGACCAATATCATGAGCAGGATGACGAACACGAATGCGGCAATACTCCAGGCCAGCCATTCGCGGGCGGTTGGAGTCACCGTCTTACGGGTTTCATCGATTACCTGCCGGACATAGCGTCCGATGGTCAGGAAAGGATTACGGGACTGCTTGAGGGATGTTTTTTCAGTCAATGATCAGCTCCTTGGTCAGGAGCATGAGACCCAATGATCCGGCAATGCCGCACAGGAACGTCAGGATGACGCACAGATAATATGCGATGTTCCAACAGCGGGCTTCCTTGATTCGGTCCAGAGAAGCGGCGTTCTTCGCGCCTTGCCCGAACAGCATGCCGACATGGAGGATAAGCCATGAACTGGCATATCCTCCGGTCATAACCATTACGTATTGGAGGATCAAGATTCTCACGTTCCGGGAATGGTCTTATTGGGCGTCAACAGGAGTCGCGGGTGCGGATGCGGTGTTCTTCGCATGGATTTGAGCGAAGGCGATGGTCCTATCGTCTTCAAGATCCGCCTCGTTCGGATTAGTGGCCTGGCCGGCGATGACCGGTGTTGGCGCATCCTTCGGAGCTGACTGGACTGTAGTGGCGTTAGGCTTGCGTCCGGACTGGTAGGCGTTGTCAAGCACTTTGCTTGCTTCCTGGAGACGGCCGAGAATCGCACGAACCCTTGCATCGGCCTGCTCCGCGATGTTTTGCCGTCCAGTGGCATACGAGTCGGCTTCCTTACGCAACTGTGCGGCGGACTGCTGTGCGGATTCGATGATCTGCTTCGACTTCGCTTGGGATTCCTTCACGTTCTTTTCGGCGACCTGCCGCGCGTCCACCATAGTCTTCTCCGCGGCGGACTGGCTCTGCTTGCGAATGCTGTCAGCCTCCTGCAGCGCCTTGTTCTTGATGTCGGCTGCGTTCTTTTCCGCAGCATGATAAACGGTCTGGGTGTCTTCGAGGAGTTTCCTCACATCGTCGCCCACGCTCGTGTACTTGTTCTTGATTTTTGCTTCCAGATCGTCGTTCTGCTTTTCGAGTTCTTCGATCCGTTCGGAGAGCTTCTTGTTTTCGGCTTGCAGCTGATCGATGTCTTGGTTTGCCTGGGTGAACTGGTTGTTGACCGTATCCAGGGTCCTCTTCAGATCAGTGTTTGCTTGCGCATACTTGTTGATGGTGTCCTGGAAATTGGTTACGGCGTCATTGACTTGTTGAGGATCGTAGCCTCGCATCTTCGTGTCGAATTCGATGATGGGCATGGTGGATTTGGGTCTCCTGACTTCACTTTTTCTATGTGGACAGATTCAGTATAACAGGTAAAATGCCGGGAAGTAAAAAACCACCCGGCATTTTCCTAGGGTCAGCGATTCGGCAATTCCATGAAATCTCCGGCCTCGTTGTAGCCGTAAAGTTTTCCGTTGCGGCTACGAGTCCCGCGGGTAGTGGACATGGATGGCGTGTAGAACGACTCACGGCCGTTCTTCCGGACGCGGAAATTACCATCCGACAAGACCTTCACGTTGTCGGCGGTGATACGATTGGCCGGACTCTTGCCGTTATTGAACATGGATGCGAAGCCCTCCGCATCGGCCGGCTCCTTGCCGATGCAGACACCGTTCCCGTTGGACAGCATGCGGGCGTGTCCGCCGGGAGTGTTGATGGCAAAGGCCACTCCCTCTTTGCCGTCGCGCATCTGGATGTCGCTGCTGTAGAACCGATTCGTCCCATACTTGGCTCGCAGCAGTTTCGCGGCTGCCTGTGGGGATTGCGGATCCACGTATGGTGCGGCCGCCCGTTCGCGGACTGCTTGCACCTTGCGCGTATAGTCTTGGAATTCCTCGTTGGTGGTGAACTCCCTGCGTGCCTTGACCGGCTGCGTCCCGTACTGTTTCGCTTCGATGGAACCCCATACGGTGATGTCGTCTCCACTGTGGGGGTTCATGTAGTCGGCGCGGAAATGCAAGGCGTTCTGCAACGGTTTGCCGCTTTTTGCGGATACCTTGGTGCCTCCGCTCACGGTGAAGTCGACGCTCTTGAGACCATCCTTCTGCATGGCCCTGGTCATGCGAGTGAGATCCCGGCCGCGGAGACGGACGCTGCCGCTGCCTCCATGCGTGTTGGGGCTTCGCCGGGGCACCATGGCGACGAGATTGTCCCCGTTCACATGGAAGCCTTCCGGCACCGGGTCTCCTGGTTTCATTCCCAGTTCGCTCATGGGAACGCTTTCAGGCTTGTATGCGGGTTTCACGGTGACGTCGCCATTCTTGTCCGCATACACGTAGACCGGCATTTCCCGGGCTTGGGATTCGCTGAGCCCGAATTCCTTCTCGTAGTAATGACGTGCCTGGACCGCAGCTTCGGCGAAGTCGCCGGGGTCAGCGGAATAGACGCGGTTGTCAAGGTCTGCGAACGCCGCGAGGTTGGCTTGTTCTGCCTTCTGGGCGTTCAACGTGTCATAGGTTTTCCTGTCCGGACGGCCGCTGATCTGTGCGGCATGTCCTCCGAAGGCGGTCTCGCCGTCGGGGAGATTGGAACTGACCGGCTCGAAATCGTGTCCACGGTTGAGGCTGAACACATCCGGTGGGGCGGCTTTGCTGTGGTTGATCACGCCGAATGTGGTTTCCCCGGATGCCGCGACGGCCATCTGTTCCATATCGCTGTTGCCGATGATGTGGATGCGTTCGATGGGGTTCTGGGTCTTGAAACTGCTGAACACCTTGCCTTGGGCGCTCATGTGCAGGATGGTGGACCCGTCTGCCAGCTGGTTCATATCGTTGACATAGTATTTCTTGACGATGCCGCTGCGCGTGGTGTACGTGTATTCGCCGGGGACGAGATTGGTTTTACGGAATCTACCAAGGGGGTCACGCGGCTGTGTCGCTGGTGTCCATACCATTATCGGCTCTTTCTCTGAGATTGATGGATGTGCTTCCTGTTCAATCGTATGGTCGGACTTGGTTCCTTCCGCAGGATTTTCGGATTTTGCCTAGGCTCTGTTTCCCCGGCGGATTCAGCTTCACGGATGGTTCGAACGTCAAGCTGGTGAAAGATGAGATGGCGGATATAACGGGCCCAGACCGTGAAGATGTATCCGGTCGCGCAGATTATGACCGATATGGTGATGACTGATTCCCTGGAGTCGATGAACCAGTCCTGCGGGACGATGAACATCGCATATAGGACGGCTATGAGGATAGCGATGAGTCCTATCGCGGTCTGGACTAGCACTTGTCTCAGGTTCAACGCATTCTCCGATCATGTTCGCCCCAAGCGTCGATGGAGCTTTCGGCTATGCTCTGCGCCATCTGAAAATTCTCGGGCACCGGGAAAACAAAAAGTCTGACCATGTGGTTTCCCGTCATGAGATTCGGCAGACGTACGAAAGCCACTCCCCTGCAATGCTGGCTGTTCACATCCGGCCAGGCTCCGATGCGGGTTCCCGAATGCAGTATGGTGTTCACCGTTTCCGCCGCATTGTCAGGGTCGGCGGTTTTCACCCCGTACGGGTATGCGATTCCGGCGATGATGGCGAATCTTTCATACGGACGGTAGGCTTGTCTTTTCCACTGTTGGAAGGCCAGTTCGATGAGTTGTGCGCGTACTCGTTCCCGAATGCCGAAGCTGCCTCCCCTCCCCCATGTGGCTGATTTCCGTTCGCCGTTCTGTCTGGCGATGAGGTCGCTATCCGTATAGTTGCTGGTTATCCACTGTTTGTCGGGGATCGTGAATGACACCGAGTATCCGTCGTGCCATGCCGGCGGATTGGGATTATTTCGCCAATGCTGGTCGATGTTCGATGCGAGACGTGAAGTGATCTGGTATTTCGGCATTGATTCCGGCACCGGGATGATGAGCACGCTCAGCCTGTAATGGTTGGCTGGCGCCGGTGTTGGCAGTTGGATGTATACGGTGCTGTGCCGGTGCTGGCTGTCATCGTCGTCCCAGAGCCGGGCATCACTGCCACCGTCGATGATGGGTTTGATGGTTTCGGCCGCTCTCGCCGGGAAAATGTTTTTCTGGCTTGGACAGGCTACGCCTATAAGGGCGATGAACCGTTCCACTTTCCAGGCTTTTCCTGTTTTCTTGAGGTTGCGCCATTCGTTTTTCGCGTAGTCCCTCACCCATGCCCTTCGTCTGGCTCGCATGCGTTCCGTCTGTATGGTGTCGGTCGTACTCCACCATTCGATTGGGATGGTGAACTCGTGGGCGTAGCCTCCGCGCTTGTAGTTGGCTGGTCTTCTTGGGTTGCTGGATGTTGTCCGGCGTGTTCGAGGTGCTGATGGCATTGGCGTTGGTTCTGTCGTCTTTACTGTTATGTGGACATATTCAGTATAACGAGCAAACGATAAAAAGAAGAGAGGTCCATCGTACTGGATGGCCCTCTCCTGTCGTGCCTCAGGCAATCAGCTGGCGAGATCGCAGAGCATGTTTTCCGCAGTCAGCAGCT
>OLRA01003895.1_pt1 | contig 12450 bp, 8 predicted proteins | sample 1673011 | NCBI WGS metagenome assembly OLRA01 (sample SAMEA3136746, study PRJEB25190) | human gut metagenome | reverse complement strand
CGACTTCACCGTGCCTAAAGACGTTGTGCTCGCCAGGGAATCCTATTGGAAGGAGGCTCTGGATACACGCAAGCATGGATATAACGATAACTAGATGATTCGCATGCGATTGAGCAATTAACAGCTGGTAGGAACCAGTAAAAACTTCATAACTGTTCCTACCTTATTCCACATTACCTAGAAAGCCAGTTCCTACATAATAAGGCATCCTTCCAAAAGAAGCTTATGAATGAGGTTACGCCCGTGGTCCTCGTTGGCCAATGTGCTGCCATATGCGGACAATAATTTAACTACTTTATTCTTCATGGCAGTCTTAGCCTTTCCATTGGAAACTCGTGTGCCATTTTCTTTCCAAGGACGATAAAGAAAAACCAACCTGGTATGGCTAAAGATTCATGCCATCAAATATTGCCTGAAAATACGAATAATCCATATCTCCTAGCGAATGACCATAAATTTTAATCACATTAGTAACGAGTCCAGCAAAACGTCACCAACCCCTCCGGACTACTTCAATTTGACAAAACGCAACCATGAACACGGAGGAGCTGCCCCTGCAGTCGCTGGAGCAGGCAATCGCGTGGACCGCGGAATACGGAGACGTCGACGGGCTCATGCACCGCAGTGATCATGGCGCGCAGTACATCAGCCTCGTCTACACCACCAAGGTCGGGGAATTCGGGACGCTGCCGTCGACCGGCACGGTCGGCGACTCGTATGACAACGCCATGGCCGAGTCCGTCAACAGCGCGTACAAGACCGAGCTGGTCTGGCAACGCGGGACGTTCGCTGATTTTTCGGATCTGGAGCTGGCGATGTTCCGGTGGGTCTCGTGGTGGAACGCGAAGCGGCTCCACCAACCACTGGGCTACAGAACACCGTAGGCGGTGGAAACCGAGTATTATGCAAACCAAGCGGCGCAGGCCACCTCGCTATAAGGACGGAACAAAAATCAGGCCACTCCATATTATTGCAGATAAAGAACGGAGATATATATGCAATTATCAAAGATAAAAATAAAAAACTACAGATTGCTTATTGACGCCGAATTGGAAGTCGATCCTAGGACAACCTTAATTGTGGGCAGAAACAACACAGCCAAAACATCCTGTTTTTCGTGCATCGGAAAGGTATTGGATGGGGAAGCCGTATCTTTTGATGACTATCCGCTATCAAGAAGAGAAAAGTTCTATAAAAAAATCGCTCTGTTTATGGAGAAAAAACTCACTTATGAAGACCTCTGTAAGCAGATTGATGTTATCTCCATAGAGTTCCTGGTGGACTATTCGTTGGATGATCCGGATGATAATTTGGGCGCATTGTCGCCATTTATCATCGATATTGATGTGGACACAACAACTGCTCTAATTCGTGCAGAGTATCGCCTAAAAATCGACGATAAATCCCTGTGGTCGCTCTTGGAAAGCAGCTATTATAGGGATGGTGCCTATTCGCCGAGCGAAGAAGCCCATAAGGTGCTTGCTGATAATTTCGGCAAAATGTTTGGATTAACCGTATATGCCATCAATCCAAATAATCCAGAAGACAAACAGGTAAAAAGTCAAAAGGAATTATACGATCTGTTCCCATTCTATACAATTCCTGCTGAACGAGTTCTTGGCGAAGATGACGCGCATAATAGTTCTCTCGGATTGTTAATCTCCGGCTTCTTTGATACAAGCGAAGCAGAACTGGATCCAGATATTGCCACAGGAATAAAACAGTTACGATCAATAGTGGAAAAAGCCAATAAAGATGTTCAAAAAAAGAGTGATAAAATTCTAAGCTCTGTTGTAAACGATTCTATTGGTTTTGGCTATCCCAACATAGAGGAATTAAAGCTCGGAGTTACAACGCAGCTTAGCATCGACGATCAGATCAAGAATCAGACTAAGCTATCTTATATATCCGGCACAGCAAACGAAAGTTTGCCGAGTTCTCATAATGGTCTTGGTTACAAAAATCTGATCAAAATGGAGTTCCTCCTTGCTGCATTTGCCAAGGATATTGAGAAACGTGGTGTTGCATGTGTGCCACTTCTCTTTATTGAGGAGCCTGAATCTCACATGCATCCACAAATGCAGACGGCTTTCGCTGCGTATTTGGAGAAGTTTCTTGGCAAGCTCTCTGATGTGAAAATTCAAACTTTCCTAACCTCGCATTCCGCCCATATAGCTAATACTATGGAGTTTGCAAAAGTTCGGTATGCGCAAAAGTCTAATACCGGTGTAATTTACAAAAACTTGAACACTTTTGCTCAAGCCAATCCTAATAATGTAGATTTCATCCGGAAGTATTTAACCCTGACCAAATGCGATTTGTTCTTTGCTGATAAAGCCATTTTTGTCGAGGGAGCCTCCGAACGGTTGCTATTGCCTGACATGATTGAGAAATGCGAAAAGTCTGGAGAGTTTGGTCACTGTAAATATCCTTTATCTGCGCAGTATTATGCCTTAATTGAAATCGGTGGAGCCTATGCACATAAATTCATTCCATTTATTGATTTTTTAGGAGTACCGTGCCTAATCCTTACGGATTTGGATTCTGTAGCAGAACGTGCAGGCAAAAATGGGAAAGTAAAAAAATCTGTTGTTGTTAGCGAAGGGGAAACTACATCTAACGAAACAATAAAATGGTGGGTTCGTAGAAATAAGGGGATTCCTGAGGATAATACTTCAAAAATCGACCTTTCGGAAATTAGAGCTATGACAGCAGATGACAAAACCAGAGGAAAATGCCATATCGAGTTCCAAACTACTGAAAATGGATTATGTGGACCTTCTTTGGAAGAAGCCATCCGCAACGTCAATCGAAACCATTATAATTTAAATAATATCATAAACGAGAATGATCTTGAATTTACGGGTAAGAGTAAAACAGATTTTGCACTCAATTTGATTTACAAATGCTCCAATTATTGCGTTCCTGATTACATAAAATCCGGACTAAAATGGTTAAATAACCAAAGAGTTCTTGAGTAAAGGAGGGGGCCAGTTCATGGGTGAAGAATGTATTGGTGTAAATTACAATCTTGCAAAAGCAGAAGCCGATAAGGTTGATGCACGGATTATCGAAGCACTTAAATCAGGACACAGTTTCCGTGTTGAAGCTGGTGCGGGTTCCGGCAAAACGTACTCTCTGAATCAAGTTATTGAATGGATACAAGCAAATAAATGGTCTGATTATAACCGGAAGAAACAAAATGTGATCTGTATTACATATACAAATGCGGCTGTAGATGTAATTGCAGAAAGACTTGCAAAAGATTCATTTATTCTTCCCTCCACAGTTCACTCGTTTGCATGGAATGCTATCAAACAGTATCAGGGTGTTTTGATCGAAGCTGTAACAACAAATCCTGATTATCTGCCAGACGAAGGTGACTTTAATCAAGTCACCGAAGTTGCATATACTTTGGGGCATCGCTACAAGGAAAATGGCATTCAATACCTTTATCATGACGACGTTCTAAAGCTCTTCTGCCAGCTTCTTGATAACGCTAAATTTCGCCGGGTGTTTGCGGATAAATACCCTTTGATACTGATTGATGAATACCAGGACTCCTATAAGCCGATTATTGATCGCTTTATTGAGTTTTTCATAGCAAAAGGTGTTGGACCTCAGTTCGGCTTTTTCGGCGATGCTTGGCAAACCATCTATCAGTCAAACAAAGCTTGTGGAGAAATTGAACACGAAAAAATCGAGGTAATAAAGAAGGGGTCAAATTTCCGATCTGCGCCAAGGATCGTTCAACTTTTAAATGATATCCGCCCTGAGTTGCCGCAAAAATCAGCCATTGATGGACTTGACGGTGAAGTTTTAGCGATTACGTGTGACGACTATTCTGGAGCTCGTCGCACAGAACGCAATTTCAAAAATGAATTGCCGGTAGCCGAGTTTAAGACAAGACTGAACGCTATCATAGCAAAAATTAAACAGAACACACCTGATGATGAAAATCTTAAAGTTCTGATGATTACGCACAAAATTCTTGCTTCCCAACAAGGCTACGCGCAACTTTTGGATATACTGAATGATGCGTTGCGCAACAAGGAAGATCCTTTTCTTATTTTCTTTGCTGATACTATAGAACCGATATATCATGCGCTTGATACTTCGAACACCCAGTTGCTTTTTGACACGCTTGGAATCAAGCGGTATCCAATTATAAAAAAATCCGAAAAAACCAAATGGAAAATGCTGTATGACCAACTAACAGAAGTTCGCGCACAAAAAGCTATTGATGTTTTGGAGACAATCATTGATAGTCAACTGATACCCATTCCGCCTAAAGTGAATGGATGGTACCGACTTTATATGGAAGCTCCAGAAACAATGTATGCATCAAAGGCTACAATTCAACAGTTTTTACAGCTGGATTATGCACAATTTATTGCTGTTAGGGATTTTCTATATCCAAACTCGCAATTTTCAACAGAACATGGCGTAAAGGGCGAAGAATACGATAATGTTGTTTTTGTTATCAGCAAGGGATGGAACCAGTACCAATTTGAAACCTATGTGCCAATGATAACAGGTCATGCTTCTATTCCTAAAGGCAAAGAAGCATCGTATGAACGAAACCGGAATCTTTTCTATGTTTGTTGTTCAAGGCCCAAAAAGCGGTTGTTCTTTTTTGTTACTGTGCCGATAGATTCCTCGTTCAGAGCATTTTTGGTAGCATTGGTCGGTGAAGAAAATATTCTTACCTATCGGCAGTTTATGGAAGTATCTAGTTAGCAAACAACGAAATGCAGCTCACCGATCATTGCTGATTGGTGAGCTGCTATATGCTCAATTATTCTTCCGCAACTTCTAACATCATTCTGGCACCCAGCCTAAAGCTGTTCTGAAATACCAGGCAATCCGTGATGGTCTAATGCTCTCGCACACAATCGGCATACTCCTCGAACAATTCTTTCTGCCCGTCCGTCATGATAGTTTTAAGCTTTTTCTTCATTCCTGTTGATCAACTTCTACAACTTCTTGGATAACGTCCGGATTTCTGCGCACCTTTGGTTTTGCTCTTCGTTGAGATATTGAAGTGGGTATGGCCCGTGTCCTGTGTACGATTTTCAGTCGCCAAACCAATAAAACCGCGAGTGCGAAGACAGGACGGGGACCATGCCCGACAACAAACACCATCATACAAATCGACCAGAACCTACTCGAAACCGAACTCGACAGGCTCGTCACCGAGAAAATAACCCGGATCCTCAACGCGATACTCGACGCGGAAGCGGACGAGATCACCGGAGCCGCCCGATACGAGCGCACCAATGACCGCAAGGCGTTCCGCGCCGGCCATTACGATCGCAGACTCACCGCGAAAGCCGGCCAGCTCGAACTCAAGATACCCAAGCTCAAGAGCGCGGTCTTCGAATCCGCGGTCATCGAACGCTACAGGCGGCGCGAGCAGAGCGTTGAGGAATCCCCGATCGACATGTACCGGCTGGCGCGAGCACCCGGCAGTGGGACCCAAGCCATAGACAATGGACACAGCGGGCTTATACAGTTCCCAAAATCAACAATGGTGCCGGGGTGATCCTGATTCCGAAGGGATGGATCCGGAAGAGACTGCTCGGTTCAGCATCAAGGTTCCTTCAAATGGAGACTCTGACATACATTCAGAATTCCCGCGCCCGATATGATCATAGGGGAAAGCTCATGGTTCCCAACAAGAAGGAGCTTAAAAAGGAGCTTGACAAGGAACCTCATCAGGCGAATATCTTCTACACGGAAGCAGCTAAAAGAAATAGGCAAAATCTAATTGCCCAATTTTGGCGGTATGTTGACGAACAATACGAGGAGAAGAATTCCGCCCGAGGAGATGACTCTGTCACTACGATAGATAAGTAAAATACCACCCATCATCCGATGAAGAGGATTCCGCAATATGCGGAATCCTCGAAAATCCAAGCAGCGATTGGCCGATGCATCGAATACGATATGACGGGCGACCATTAATGGCAGAAATCCGTGCGACTGACACAAAGTGGTCGCACGGATTTCTGGTATGCGAACTATTGCAGAGACATTGAAAGACGGAAAGCCGGAACACCCGGAACCAGACCTTTGTCAGTTCTTTTGGTTGGGGACGAGCATGATCTCGCCGTCGGCTATGCCCTTCAAATGCTGGCCATACGGACTCTTGCCGTAACGCTCGGCGGACTCCATGAGCTGGTCGCGCGTGATCCAACCGTTCTCGAAGGCGATCTCCTCCACGATCGCGATCGGCAGGCCCTGCGCACGCTGCACGGTACGCACGAACTCCCCCGCCTCGAACAAAGAATCCATCGTACCGGTATCCAACCACGCGTAGCCACGCCCCAGCGTGCGCACGTTCAACATGCCCGCATCCAAATACATACGGTTCAGGTCGGTGATCTCCAACTCGCCACGCGGGCTCGGCTTCACCCGCTTGGCGTACTCGACCACGTGCTCGTCGTAGAAGTACAGGCCGGTCACCGCGTAATGCGACTTCGGATGGGCCGGCTTCTCCTCGATGGACACGGCCTTCCTATCCTCGTCGAACTCGACCACGCCATACCGTTCCGGATCGTCGACATAATAGCCGAACACGCTCGCGCCCCCGCCGGACTCGGCCTTCGCGACCGCGCCGCGCAGGGTCGCGCCCAGACCATTGCCGTAGAAGATGTTGTCGCCCAGCACCAGCGCGCATGGCTCGCCCGCGATGAACTCCTCACCCAACAGGAACGCCTGAGCCAGACCATCCGGAGACGGCTGCACCTTGTACGAGAACCGCACCCCGTAATGCGAACCATCACCCAGAAGACGCTGGAAATTCGGCAGATCCTTCGGCGTGCTGATGATCAGGATGTCACGGATCCCGGCCATCATCAGCACGCTGAGCGGATAGTAGATCATCGGCTTGTCGTATACCGGCAGCAGCTGCTTCGACGTGACCGTGGTCAGCGGATACAACCTCGTGCCCGAACCACCGGCAAGAATAATGCCCTTCATGTGGCTTCCCCTTCTCTATTGCGTATTGTCAGATGCCGGGCGGCCCCGCGAAAGAAGCCGCCCGAACATGATCCGTTACTTGTTGAGTTCCTTGGTGACGTATGCCTTGAGGGACTCCTCCCAATCAGGCACTTTCAACCCCGTCGCCTCGATCTTTGCCAGATTCAGTGCGGAATACGTCGGACGCGGACTCACCGGGTTCTTCGCGTTCGCGAAATACTCGGCCGTCGAGATTGGCTCGACCTTGCCGCCGTTCCCGTTCGCCAGATCGAACACCATGCGCGCGATATCCGCCCAGGACCTCACCGAGCCGGAACCCGTCAGATCATACGTGCCGTACGCGGCGTCCGAATCCAACAGGTGGAAGATCGCTTCGGCCATGTCACGGGTGAACGTGAGACGGCCGTACTGGTCGTCCACCACCGTCACCTTCCCCAGCTCGCCTTTCGCGACCCGGCCGGACAGGCCCATCATGGTCTTCACGAAGTTATGCCCCTCGCCGATCACCCAACTCGAACGCAGGATGTAATGACGCGGCGCGTTCGAAACCGCGATATCACCCGCGGCCTTCGACTGCCCATACACGCCCAACGGAGCGAACCCCTCCGACTCGTCATGCATCTCGCGCGTCCCATCGAACACATAATCCGAGCTCACGTGCACCAACGTGATGTTATGCTCACGAGCCACACGCGCCAGCAACGCCGGACCCTGCGCGTTGGCCTTCCATGCCAGAGCGCGCCCCTCCGGGGTCTCGGCCTTGTCTACCGCGGTGTACGCGCCCGCGTTGATGATCGTGCCATACAGCGACCAGTCGAACTGGTCGTACTGCGCGGGGTCGGAGAAATCGAACGTGTCGATGTCGTTGAACTCGAAACCCTCCAAACCATGGCTCTCCACGTAGTCGCGGATCGCGTGGCCCAACTGGCCGTTGCAACCCGTCACCATCGTGCGACGCGGGGCCATCGGCTTCGCGTCCTTCAACATGGGATGGTGCAGGTCCGCCTCGGACCGTTCCGAATCCTCCAACGGAATCGGCCACTGGATGTCCAACTCCGGGTCGGCGAGATTCACGAACGTGTACGTCTTCTTCTGCTCCAGACTCCAATGCGCGTTCACCAGATACGTGTACACGGTACCGTCTTCGAGCGCCTGGAAGCTGTTGCCCACGCCACGCGGCACGTAGATCGCCTTCGATGGATCCAATATGGTCGTGTACACCTGGCCGAACGAGTCGCCGGGACGCAGGTCCACCCACGCGCCGAACACGCTACCGGCCGCAATCGAGATGTACTTGTCCCACGGCTCGGCGTGGATGCCACGCGTCACGCCCTTCTTCGCGTTGAAACTGATGTTGTTCTGCACCGGACCGAAATCAGGCAACCCCAACGCGGTCTGCTTCGCACGCTGCCAGTTCTCCTTGAACCAACCACGATTATCACCATGCACCGGCAGATCAAACACCACCAGGCCCGGGATGTTCGTCCCCACGGCCCTCAAATCCTTCTCAAAATCCATGAAATCCATCTTTCCTATGCGTTTTCTATTCTGCACAAAACAGCACACAGAATAGAAGAACCGCTATTTTTCAACACTTTTATTCTGCAAAACGACTGTTCCTATTCTGCAAAACCGATTTATTTCGCAGAATAGGACGGCAGGACAGTCTTCCAAACATCTGCCATCGAACACCTATGTCACACCCCACGCTAACATGGGATAGTGCAATAGGGACCGCGCCTTCGAGGCGCGGTCATTTTTTATGCCTATTCTCCCCTCACTGTCCCTGACGCTTGTACCGGGCCTCGGTCGCGGCCTTCGCCGGCTCCCACCACGCACGGTTCTCGGTGTACCATTCGATCGTCTGCGCGAGGCCCGACTCGAAATCCGTATGCTTCGGCGTCCAGCCGAGCTCGGTGCGCAGCTTGGTCGAATCAATCGCGTAGCGGCGGTCATGGCCCGGACGATCCTTCACCCAGTCGAACGCGTCCTCGCTCTGGCCCATCATCCTCAGGATCATGCGAAGCACAGTGATGTTATTCTGTTCACCGTCCGCGCCGATCAGATACGTCTCACCGATACGGCCCTTCGTCAGGATCGTCCACACGCCCGAGCTGTGATCCTCGGTGTGGATCCAGTCGCGCACGTTCTCGCCCTTGCCGTACAGCTTCGGACGCTGCCCGTCCAGGATGTTCGTGATCTGACGCGGGATGAACTTCTCCACATGCTGGAAAGGCCCGTAATTATTGCTGCAGTTCGAAATCGTCGCGCGGATCCCGTACGTGCGCGTCCACGCGCGCACCAGCATGTCGCTCGCGGCCTTGGTGGAGCTGTACGGGCTGGACGGATGGTACGGCGTATGCTCCGTGAACCTGGCCGGATCATCCAACGCGAGATCCCCGTACACCTCGTCCGTGCTCACGTGATGGTAGCGGATGTCGTACTTCCTGACCGCCTCGAGCAGACGGAACGTGCCCTCCACATTCGTCCTCAAAAACGGTTCCGGATCCGCGATGGAATTATCGTTATGCGACTCGGCCGCGTAATGCACGATCGCGTCATGCCCCGGCACGATCCGGTCCAGCAGATCCGCATCGCAGATATCGCCCACGACCAGTTCCACACGGTCCTCGGGAAGGCCCGCGATGTTCTCCGGATTGCCCGCGTACGTGAGCTTGTCCAGCACGGTCACATGCACGTCCGGATGATGGTCAACCACGTAATGCACGAAATTCGACCCGATGAAACCACAACCACCGGTCACGATAATGTTCTTGGGAATAAACGTCTCTTCAACCATACCCCCGATTTTACAACGACCCATCCACCTCCACCCCATACGATGTCATGCGTAAATTTTCCGAAAAAAGAAAACGTTTTATGTATATATTTCATACAAACTTTACCCAATAACCCCGAGCTCACGTTTGCATACACTGAAAATTTTTGCAAACTCCTTTTCAACGCTCCTTCACGCCACAACTTGCAATCGTTACGCATTCCACCTCCACAAATTGCCATTCGATCGGGGTAACCCCTGCAAAGCTGACAGCAAATTTTTGCAACATCCATTGTTGTTTGCAGCAACGATTTTCATTGACATTCCGCCATTTTTCATACTTTGGTGCTCTGCAAAAGGTATAGAATATACGGCATACGTTCGCAAGAGAGCAAACGTTATCAGGGAAGATAAACCCCCGTCATAAGGGGCCGTCAGTAAGGAACAAAGGAGTCATGAAACATCGGAAACCCGCACCGACCTGGCATAGGCTGGGGCTGAAGATTAGCAAGAAAGTGGTGGTCGGCATTACCGCCGCGGCGACCGCCTTCGGCGGACTGGCAATCGCCAGCACCGCAGCACAGGCCAGCACCGATCGCGACAGCTACGCCGACACCGTTGAAAACACCACGTTCGAACAGGCGCGCAAGCATTACGGACTGGCGCAGCAAATGAGTGAGGGCGCCACCCTGCATGCATGGGAGTGGAGCTTCAAAACCATTGAGGAAAACATCCCCGCTATTGCCGAAGCGGGTTACACCTCCGTGCAGACCGAGCCGATTTCCGCTATTCATAACGGCGGCAAGGGCATGATCTTCACCGAGAACTGGTACTACGTGTATCAGCCGACCGACACCACCATCGGCAACTGGGTGATGGGTACCGAAGATGATCTGAAGAGCCTGTGCAACACGGCTCACAAGTACGGCGTGCGTATCATCGTCGATGTGGTAGCCAACCATATGACCGCGACTTGGGGCGCCATCGCCGATCGTTGGAAGAAGTCCGAGTACTACCACCACGACTGCAATGACGGTGATGTGCAGGATTGGAACAACCGCTATCAGGTGACCCACTGCAAGCTGCTCGGCCTGTATGACATCAACACTGAGAACACCGAAACCGCCAACATGATGCACGATTTCCTCGTGCAAGCGGTCAACGACGGTGTGGACGGGTTCCGTTTCGATGCGGCCAAGCACATCGAACTGCCGGACGAGTATAACGGCTCCCAGTATTGGAACATCATTCTTAACAATGGCGCGCAGTTCCAATACGGCGAAGTGTTGCAGGATTCCATCTCCCGCGATAGCGACTATGCAAAGCTGTTCTCCAGCCACAGCAAGAACGGCGGCGGCGTCACCGCATCCTCCTACGGCAGCAAGCTGCGCGGAGCCCTGAATTCGAAGAACCTGAACGCCGGCACCCTGTCCGATTGGAGCAACTCCGCCAGCCCGAGCAATCTTGTCTCTTGGGTGGAATCGCATGATAACTATTCCAATAGCGATAGGGAATCCACCGGCATGAGCGAGTGGCAGATGACCATGGGCTGGGGCGTCATCGGTTCCCGCTCCCAGACCATGCCGCTGTACTTCGACCGCCCGGTCGGTTCCGGCGGCAGCCAGCCACAGTTCTCCGAGGAGAGCAAACTCGGCGATGCCGGTGCGGATTCTTGGAAGGATGCGCAGGTTGTGGCGGTGAACCACTTCCGCAATACTATGAACAACAACAAGGCTTCGGAGTATCTGCGCAACTGCGGCGCGAATTCCTGCCTCATGGTGGAACGCTACATCAAGGACGGCAACTTCAAGAACGACGGCGTGACCATCACCAACATGGGTGATACGCAAGAGCTGTCCGGCACTGCCACCAACCTTGACGACGGCACCTACAAGGACCAGGTCTCCGGCGGTACCATCACCGTTTCCGGCGGCAAGATCACTTCCGGCTCCGCTCCCGGCGGCAAGATCAGTGTGTTCTTCACCGACAATTCCGGTTCGGTCTCCGCAACCCCGGGCGACAGCTCGTTCAAGACGGACACCACTACCGTTACCCTGAATGCGAACAACGTCACCGATGCCACCTACACCACTTCGGAGGGCAAGTCCGGCTCGTATCAGGATGGCGACACCATCACCATCGGCGCCTCCACGGCAATCGGTGACACCATCACCGTGAAGCTGCAGGGCAAGGATGCGGATGGCCAAACGGTCTCCGCAACATACAAGTACACGAAGAAGGATCCGGCCGCCACCAGCACGGCTTATGCGAAGAAGCCGAGTGCGTGGAGCAACCTGTACGCCTATGTGTATGTAGACGATTCGAGCGCCACCACTTTGAAGGAAAATGCGAAGTGGCCGGGCGAGCCGATGACACAGGTCGCTTCGGGAGACACTTGCGGCAAGGATGACGAGTACAAGTATGAGATTCCCGACGATCTCGAGGGAAGCAATACTCGCATCATCTTCAACGATGGCAATGCCACGAATACCCAGAAGTACCCTGCCGACACCACCGAAGGCGTAGATGCCGCTGGCCTCAAGATCGACGGCAATTACGCTTGGGACGGCAACACTTCGTCCGGCGCCTGGGAGGCCCGCAATTGCGTGGTCATCCCGACCAAGTCCGTGAAGATTGATCAGGGCGACTACTCCGTGGATCTGTCCGATGGCGTGACCACGAAGCAG
>OLRA01003893.1_pt1 | contig 12458 bp, 10 predicted proteins | sample 1673011 | NCBI WGS metagenome assembly OLRA01 (sample SAMEA3136746, study PRJEB25190) | human gut metagenome | reverse complement strand
GGGCGTTACCACAACACAGGCTTACTTCCCGAAGGATAACACTGCTGAATTTACAAGCGAAGACAGTATCGTTGACTGGCTGATGCAGTACTCCCCTGAAAAGGACGTGACATTTGTCCGCGGTTTCCTTGGCCGTATGCTCTTCTCAGGTGATGACGGTCTGAAGAAAGTCAATGTTCTCTCCGGTGGTGAACGTGTCCGCTGTATGCTGTCCAAGATGATGATGTCCGGCGCTAACACCATGCTGATGGACGAACCAACCAACCATTTGGACATGGAATCCATCACAGCCCTGAACAACAGCCTGATCAAATATCCGGGTGTTCTGTTATTCACTTCCCAGGACCACCAGTTTGTACAGACCGTTGCCAACCGTATTATGGAACTGACACCTGGCGGTCTCATTGACAAACAGTGTACGTATGATGAATATCTTGAAAATGATGAGATGGCAAGAAAACGCCAGATTCTCAATATGGAAGCAGAAGCTGACGATTAATTTACAGACAATTTAGTATTCAGACAGGCACTTGTCAGCAATTCTTAAGGATTTTTTAAAGCCTTTATCCGGCTTATGTGCTATGCTAAGAGCAGCAGAGAAATGATGGATCCATGATTTCTTTGCTGCTCTTTTGCTGTTAATGTACTTAATTATCGGAGGCTTAAAAATTACTTATGATAAAAAACAAACGACTTTTATTGATCATACTGACTATTTTTATTCTGGCTGCTGCCGGAAGTTTTTTCATTCTTTTTGTCGATCAATGGCATATAGAAATCAATGATGGCTCTGAAAATAATGTCAAAATCGAATACGGCGATACCTATGATGACGGCACCGTCACTGCCGCATTAAAAGGCCGGTATCTGTTAAAGAAGGGATTCCCTGTTACTGTCACCTCAGAGGGTTCTGTCAATACCTCCAAACTCGGCAGTTACACCATCAACTACCATGCTTCTTTCCTTTTCTGGAAAGGTGCGGACAGTAAAACGGTGACTGTTGAAGACACAGTTCCGCCGGAAATTAAGCTGACAACCAATCCGGATCATTATACCCTTCCCGGCCATCCTTATGAAGAAGAAGGCTATACGGCATCCGACAATGTGGACGGTGATCTGACGGATAAAGTAACCCATGAAGAGAAAGACGGAACAGTGATTTATAAAGTTTCCGACAACTCCGGCAATGAGACAACCGTCACCCGCACCATTGTCTATGACGACCCGGTCCCGCCGGTCCTGGCCTTAAAGGGTGACAGTGAAATAACCATACAGGCCGGTTCTGATTATACCGATCCGGGATATACCGCCGAAGATAATGTGGACGGTGATCTGACAGATAAAGTTTCCGTGGATGGTTCTGTCAATACCTACAGCGCAGGTACTTACTCGCTTACTTATAAAGTTCAGGATAATTACGGCAATGAAGCAGCGGTCACCCGAACAGTCACAGTTGAGCCGGTCCGCCAGGCAGACACTGTCAACCCTTCCGGCAAAATTGTCTATCTGACCTTTGATGATGGTCCCGGTGAATACACTTCCAAGCTTTTGGACATTCTGTCCAAATACAATGTCAAAGCCACCTTCTTTACCGTTGGTTCCGGTCACCCGGATTTGTTAAAAGCCGAAGCGGACGCCGGTCATTCCATTGGCATTCACAGTGCTACACACGATTATTCCAAAATCTATGCCAGCGAGGATGCCTTTTTTGCCGATCTACGCAAACAGCAGGATACCATTGAAAATGCCACCGGTATCCGGACAACCCTTGTCCGTTTTCCCGGCGGAAGCTCCAATACCGTCAGCAAAAGCTACTGCTCCGGTATTATGACCAAACTGACCAAAGACCTCACGGATATGGGATATCAGTATTTTGACTGGAATGTCACCAGCGGTGATGCCGGCGAAACAACCAATACATCCGTTGTCGTACAAAATGTCATCTCCGGGATTCAGCAGCATGATGTCTCCATTGTCCTGCAGCATGATATCAAAGGCTTCAGTGTCAATGCCGTGGAACAGATCATCCAGTGGGGACTTGCACATGGGTATACATTTCTGCCCCTGACCGCTGAAAGCCCGACGGCGCACCATGGTGTCAACAACTAATAACCATCGCATGACTCCACGATATAAAAAAGAGGCTGTGAAAAATGAGTAAATTCATTTTTCACAGTCTCTTTTAAATGATTTTTCAACCATATCTTTACATATAGCATCCCAGAGGCATGCTGTTCTGCTGCAGCAGATGCAGGATAGAGCCTACAACCTGTGCACAAATCTGCAGAATATATCTGCAATCATTCTCCACAGACTTCACTGCATGCAGATATTCTGTATGACATTTCTTAATAAAGGCACAAATCTCATCCGCCGACCGCATGTTCACTTCCTGGAAATGTGCATGTGTCTCTTTCATTTTTCTCACAAACTCCCTGAAATCCACTTTCAGCTGTGCTTCATAATGAATATGTTCTGTCATAGTTCCCGGATATTCAATATTATGCGGGAATGTAAAATAATCCGCAATATAATGGGTAATGACACCGAGATCCTTGGACAGACCGATGGTCATGCCTTTATTCTTGTCATATTCATCAATGACTTTATTAATCTTCTTTTCAAGCTTATGGAATGTCAGATCAATTCTGTGTTTAGTTGTTATAAAGCTGGGCACAAGGTCTGGTTCCAGACTTCCGAATCTGAAAGCCAGAGGATGGTCGATCATGTCTGCATCCACAATATCTACAATGTATCCTGCTAATGATAAATGAGACTTTTTTCTCAATATGAAACCCTCCACACATATATAACTGCGGCATCAGCCACTTTTTCTTTCTTTTACTTACATCCCCACTATTGTACACCCTTCCTAATCAAGAATCAATATCATTTATAAAAAATTCACATTCCATTTACACAGGAAGCGTTCATTCACCTTGACATTGCCATTCACATCATATAAAATTAATGTAATTATACGATTTTACAGAGGAGATGATTTTTTTTGGATTCCAGTGACGCGATGCAGCTTATTGTTCTGATTGTTTTGTTGGCTTTATCTGCCTTTTTTTCATCAGCCGAAACTGCATTAACCTGTGTCAGCAAAATTCGTATCCGCAGCCTTGCTGAGGAGGGCAATAAACGTGCCTGTCTTGTTAAGGAACTGACGGATAATCCATCCAAGATGCTGAGTGCTATTCTGATTGGCAACAATATTGTCAATCTGAGTGCTTCCTCATTATCTACCATGCTGGCCACTAAGATGGCCACACAGCTCGGAGCCGGTGCCAACGCAGCGACCTTTGTTGGACTTGCAACCGGTATCCTGACTATTCTGATTTTGATCTTCGGTGAGATCACACCTAAGTCAGCAGCCACCATCAATGCCGAGAAGATGGCCCTTGGTGATGTGGTTATTGTCTACTGGCTGACCCGTGTTCTGACACCTGTCATATTTGTTATCAATCACCTTTCCTATGGTGTGATGCGCCTGATGGGCATTAATCCTAATGCACAGGCCAAGACCATGACAGAAAATGAGCTTCTGACTGTCATCGATGTCAGTCATGAAGACGGTGTTATTGAATCCGAAGAGAAGGAAATGATCACCAACGTGGTGGACTTCGGCGATTCTGTTGCCAGTGAAGTGATGGTACCGCGTATTGATATAGAATTTATGGATGTAGAGAGCAGCTACGAGGATGTACTCGCTGTTTTCAGGCGTGACAAGTATTCCCGTGTACCGGTTTATGAAGGTAACAAGGATCACGTCATCGGTGTCTTGAATCTGAAGGATGTTTTCTGTTACAGCGATCTTCCCTCGAATTTCTCTATCCGCAAGATTCTTCGCCGCCCATACTTCACTTACGAGTTTAAGCGAATTTCAGACCTGATGGTAGATATGCAGAAGAATTCCATCAGTATGGCCATGGTGTTAGATGAATACGGTGCCGTTGCCGGACTCATCACCTTGGAGGATTTGTTGGAAGAAATCGTGGGTGAGATCCGCGATGAGTACGATGAAGAAGAGAAAGACGATATCCGTAAGGTCAATGAACATGAATATACCGTAGATGGCACCACCAAGCTGGAAAATATTGACAAGCTGCTTGATCTGCACCTTGAATCTGAAGATTATGATTCAATCGCCGGACATATGATCCATGAGCTTGGTCATATTCCGACAGAAGGCGAATATATCGATATTAACGGTATCCGTTTTACTGTTATGAAGATGGACAAGCATCGTGTGGCCGATATTGATATTCGTCTGCCGGAGGCTGAAACTGAACAGAGCCCATCTGAGCACTGATCTTCGGTGTCATCATCGGTGGTGCATTCAGCACAATCGTATCTTCACTGGTGAATGATATTCATCAACAAGCTGAAGAAGCTTGCACCTGTTGCTGCGCCGACCACAAAGGTCTGTCCGTACTGCAAGTCAGAGATACATATTGATGCCGTTAAGTGCCCACACTGCGCATCAGACCTTGAGAACACAGAACAGTAGTTTTGCCGGTTGTTCATCCCATTCAATTTATGCTTATAAAAGAAGCTTCATAAGATGGATTATTTTCTCACACCACAGCCATCTTACAAAGCTTCTTTTTTTCCGTTCTATTCCGTTTCCCAATACATTTGATGCAGTCTTATCCGGTACTTCCCTTTACCAGTTATATCTGCTCCCATTTGTTCAGCCCATACGGATAGATATCTTCCTTTTTATCTATCTGTATATTGCTGTCTCTGTTCCCTGACTAAACAGCCATTTCCTTTAAATCATCCGCAATAATCAGTTCTGCTTCCGTTGCAGCCTGGATTTCTTCGATCGTATATTCCGGATTGTATTCAACCAATGCCAAACCTTCAGGTGTGACTTTCATTACACCCATCTCTGTTACAATGAGATTCACCTGACCTTTTGCAGTCAGAGGCAATGTACACTCCTTGAGAATCTTATGCTTGCCTTTATTTGTATGCTCCATGGCAACAATCACTTTTCTGGCACCTACCACCAGATCCATGGCGCCTCCCATACCAGGCAGCATTTTTCCCGGAATTTTGTAATTGGCGATATTGCCTTTTTCATCTACCTGAAGAGAGCCGAGGACTGTTACATCCACATGGCCGCCGCGAATAATGGCAAATGAGTCTGCACTTGAGAAAAATGCACCATCATCCGCAATACCGGCCATCACACCGCCTGCATTCACCACATGCGGGCTTTCTTTTCCTTCCTCAAGCGGCACCAGCCCGACAAAACCATTCTCAGACTGAAGAGTCAGGTCGACACCTTCCGGAAGGTGGTTTGGCACCAATGTCGGCAGTCCGATACCAAGATTCACAACATCTCCGTCCTTTAATTCTTTTGCCACACGGGCTGCAATAAAATTCTTAATATCTCCCATTATTCTGCACCTCCTACAAGATAATCCACAAAAATTCCAGGTGTTTCAACATAATCCGCACCAATCTGACCCGCTTCCACAATTTCGGATACACCAGCCACAACCGTATCCGCTGCCATTGCCATCATCGGATTGAAGTTGCGTTCTGAGCCGATATAACGTAAGTTGCCGGATGCATCTGCCTTATGGCCGCCGATCAATGCAATGTCTGCATGTAACGGCAACTCCAGAATATAGTCTACACCATCAATTGTCTTTATTTCTTTTCCTTCAGCGACTTCTGTACCAACGCCCGTCGGTGTGTAAAAACCGCCAAGTCCCGATCCACCGCATCTGATTCTTTCTGCCAGGGTTCCCTGCGGAACAATCTCACCTTCAAAATATTTTGCACCGAATTCAGGATTCAATCCAACATGCGAAGCGATTAGTTTCTTTACCTGTCCATTTTCCACAAGCTTGCCGACACCTCTTGCTTTTCCTTTCCATTCTCCGGTTTCTTTGTCTTTCTTTCTGCCAAAACCTGCATCATTACAGATAATTGTCAAATCCTTTACATTACTTTTTACAAGCTCATCAATAATCGGCTCCGGTGTACCATTGGCCATGAAACCATCACTGTCATACCGTCTTTTACCAGAGATGCAGCCTCTGCTGCTGTTGTAATCTGAGTCTTAGCCATTTTACTCACTTCCTCCTTAAGTTATATGAAGTATTTATTTTTTAATTCTGCCTATATAATAAGCAATTACCATGCCAATTGTTTCCTGTGTGATTTATTTTTCTCCGAAACAGTTGTTTTAAGCCAAATAATTGTTTTAACCAAAATACATCTATAACTGTAAAATAACGTTTTTATGCTGATTATGTCTATTTTTTGTACATTTATTGTTAAACTATCCAATTTAAACAGAATTTGCTTCCTGTATTTATGCGTTTTTAACCTATACGTCTAAAAAGCGTACACATTTATTGATGTGTACGCTTTTTAGACATGTTTTATTCTGTAATTGTTATCTTACTTCTAACCACTGAATAATGGCTCGATAATGGCTGAATACAATTAATGGCATGAATGACTGCCGCATCCGTGATTGCCGCACTGGTGACCACCCTCACCATGTTCATGATCATGATGGCTGCATTTCACATCTGCATCATAATTCAACTGACCTTCCAGAAGTGCTTCAACGGCCTGATCTGCATTGCCGCTGCATCCGCCAAACAACTTGATACCTGCCTGAGTCAGGGCATTCTGAGCTCCGCTTCCGATACCGCCGCAGATCAGTACCTGTACCTGATGTTCTGCCAGGAATCCTGCCAAAGCACCATGGCCGCTGCCGTTTGTTCCTACAACTTCTGAAGCAACAACCTTTCCATTCTCTATATCATACAGCTTAAACTGTTCTGTATGACCAAAATGCTGAAAAATCTCTCCATTATCGTATGTTACTGCAATCTTCATTTTAATGATCCCCCTTATCCTTGTTCAATACCTGAGCTCGGCATCGATGTTTCGGACATCCGCCGCACCCGCAAGTTGTTTCTGCGCCATCACATAATCGATAGTCTCCGCCTTCAATCCTGAGCATCTTGCCGTCTACGACAACTTCCGCCAGCTTCTTTCTGGCACAGTCATAAATCTGCTGCACCGTTGTTCTGGCAATATGCATATATTTTCCGCACTCTTCCTGTGAAAAATTCTCTTTGTCTATGAGACGGATCGTCTCATATTCATCCACCGTCATCACAACGCATGCCTCATCTGACGCCCCTCCGGAAGGCATAAATTCGGATACCTTCGGAAGACAGCATACTTTTCTGCACTTTCTTGGTCTCGGCATCTCTTCATCCTCTTTCTTAAATCAACGGCAATACGGATGCGCGCAATCCCTATTGCCATTTCACGTTCATCAACTGTTCGATATAAATGGCATATGTCATTTATATCACGGTTATCGGCATATGTCAATAACTTATCTTTTTATCAGTACCTCAATCCGCCTTGAAGCAAATAGTTCAAACAACGGCTGCAATCCTCCAATGGCCATTTTTCTATTCCGTCAAAATCCGCTTCACAATCTGTCACAACAGCAATCAAGTTCTTCCCGCAGCAGGATAATGTACGGGATATTTTCTCTCTGACGATTTCTATCTTCGGCAATTCACTCTGCTTCATACCTTCCACAAGAATAACATCTACATCTGAAAATCCGTTGATCAGCTGCTGCAAATCGATTTCTTCATCTGCATTGATCATATATCTGTTCTTCGAAAAAATCGCTGTCGCCGCAGCGCCGGCTTGGTGATATCGGTAGGTATCTGTTCCCGGTCTGTCCCCTTCAAAATCGTGACCGTCATGTTTGATCACTGCCGCACTTTTGCCATGGGATTTTATTTCTTTGAGCAGTTTTTCAATATAGGTGGTCTTGCCGGAATTTTTGATACCGCAGATGCATAATATTTTCTGTTCTTTCGGCATGCTCAAAGAGGTATTTTTCCACCGTTCATACGCTTCCGGCGTATTGATATTGACAAAACATGTATCTGGTATCCCCATCTCTGCCGATGACACAATCAAACAGCGGCTTCGAATCAGCAAATGCATCATTTTATAATCTTTATACCGCAGCATTTGCTGAATTACCGGCAAAAGCGACGGGCGATACAGACCACATAAAGGGTGGATTCGTCCACGACTGTCCTGATAGACCATACAGTCATATCCCTGTTCATACGCATCCCCAGACATCTGAATCAGGCTGCCGGCCATACTTTCTGTCAATTCCGGGGCATCGCAGGCTGTCACAAAAATCCATTCATCTTCATCCTTTAACTGCTGCAAGACCGTGTATAGGCCGCCTAAGGGGCCGCAGTCTTTGACAACGTCTATAAGCCCATAACAATCCTTATCTTTGTATACATTTTGAATAAGCGCCAACTGCGCCGCATCGGCTGCTGACAGATAAATCCTATCTGCTTTCTCCAATGCCTTGATCTGCCTTTTCAGATAAGATTGGCCTTTTCCATCCTTCAGCAGAAACTTTGGCTGTCCGCCCATTCTCGATGAATGACCGCCCAAAAGAATCGCCGCTTTATGACATTTTAAAGACTGATGTGTCATTATTTTTCACTCCCAAATGATATAAAAATCCCCCGTACTCACGATCATGAGTACGGGGCACTGCCATTATCTCTATTTTACTTTTATTTAAAGTATGCCACACCGGATTCAAAAATCTTCTGGTCCGGATTGCCGTAAATATTTCTGGCAACGGCTTCACCGATTCGCTCAGAATGTCCCATCTTGCCAAGGATACGTCCGTCAGGGCTTGTGATACCTTCAATAGCCGCGTAGGAAGCATTCGGGTTGAAATCCTCATCCATGGTTGGATTGCCATCCAAATCAACATACTGGGTTGCCACACAGCCTGCTGCAAAGAGCTTCTTGATCCATTCATCACTGGCTACGAAACGGCCTTCACCATGGGAAATCGGGATTGCATAGACTTCACCAGGTACCGCACCTGCCAGCCATGGGGATTTATTAGAGACAACCTTTGTATAAGCCACCTTTGAAATATGACGGCCGATGTTGTTGGTTGTCAGTGTCGGGGAATCCGGCTGCTGCGGTGTAATTTCGCCGTAAGGCACCAGACCAAGTTTGATCAGTGCCTGGAAACCATTACAGATACCAAGAGCCAAACCATCTCTCTCGTTGAGCAGCTTCATAACAGCCTCTTTCAGTTTTTCATTTCTGAAAGCCGTAGCAATGAATTTACCGGAACCGTCCGGTTCATCACCGGCTGAGAAACCGCCTGGGAACATAATAATCTGTGCATCGCTGATACCTTTGACAAAGGCATCGACAGATTCACGGATACCGTCTGCACTTAAGTTTCTGAATACCTGTGTCTGAACTTTTGCACCGGCTTTTTCAAAGGCTTTCATGGAATCGTATTCACAGTTTGTACCCGGGAATACAGGGATAAATACCTTTGGCTGTGCAATCTTGTGGTTGCAGATCACAATACTGCCCTCTTTATAAATCGGTGTCTCAATCTTCTTCTGCTCAACACCTGAACGTGTTGGGAATACTTTTTCAAGGGTGCCTGTCCATGCTTTCAGTGCCTCATCCATTGTCACAACAGTGTCACCGTATGTGAACTGTGCATTATCTGTCACTTCACCGATCAGTGTATAAGCCACATTGACTTTATCAAGAGCATCCGCCGGTACTTCTGCGATCATGCATCCATATTCACCTGTCTTAAACAAATCTTCTGCTTTCACAGTGCTGTCAATCTTAGCGCCCAGCTTGTTGCCGAAAGCCATCTTGGATACAGCTGCTGCAACGCCGCCAAAACCGAGTGTATAAGCGGAGATGACAACTTTATCCTGAATCAGCTGATGAATCGCTGTGTAAAGAGCTTTTGCCTGTTCGTAATCCGGCATATCATAAGCATCTCTTGCAATATCAAACTTCACAATCTTATTGCCGCTCTTCTTGAATTCCGGTGTAATAATATCCTGCTGTTTTGCCACATCCACTGCAAAGGAAACAAGGGTTGCCGGTACATGGATATCATTGAAGGAGCCGGACATGGAGTCCTTACCGCCGATGGATGGCAGTCCGAAACCGATCTGAGCTGTGTATGCACCGAGAAGCGCGCTCATTGGCTCACCCCAGCCCTTTGCATCCTCAGTCATACGTTTGAAGTATTCCTGGAATGTGAAACGAATCTTACTAAAATCACCGCCTGCTGCCACAATCTTAGCAACAGATTCTACAACCGCATAAGCAGCACCGTGATATGGGCTCCAATTGGAAAGATATGGGTTAAAACCATAGCTCATCATAGTGACTGTATCTGTTTTGCCTTTCAATACAGGGAGTTTTGCTACCATGGACTGTGTCGGTGTCAGCTGATATTTGCCGCCGAATGGCATAAATACACTGCCCGCGCCGATGGAAGCATCAAACATTTCCACAAGACCTTTCTGTGAGCAAACATTCAAATCTGCCAGGTCTTTCAGCCATGCTGCTTTCACATCAGCCACATCTGTCTTTTCTTCAAAATAGCTGTCTGCCTTTGAAGCTGTGCCTACGATAACATCTGTTTCCTGATGAGCACCGTTTGTATCAAGGAAAGCTCTGGAAATATTCACGATTTCCTTGCCTCTCCAGTGCATCACAAGACGTGGGTCTTCTGTTACCTCAGCCACGCAGGTCGCCTCAAGATTTTCTTCTTCGGCATAAGCCATAAATTTGTCCACATCCTTCGGATCAATGACAACCGCCATACGCTCCTGGGATTCTGAAATTGCCAGTTCTGTTCCGTCAAGGCCGGCATATTTCTTCGGTACTTTATCTAACTGGATCTGAAGACCTGCTGCCAGCTCGCCGATAGCAACGGATACACCGCCGGCACCAAAGTCGTTGCATTTCTTAATCAGGCGTGAAACTTCCGGACGTCTGAACAGACGCTGAAGCTTTCTCTCTGTCGGCGCATTACCTTTCTGAACTTCCGCACCGCAGGTGTCGATGGACTGGGAGTTATGAGCCTTTGAGGAGCCTGTTGCACCGCCGCAGCCATCACGGCCTGTACGTCCACCCAAGAGAATAATAATATCTCCCGGATCAGAAGTCTCTCTGATAACATTGCTTCTAGGCGCTGCTGCCATCACCGCACCGATTTCCATACGTTTTGCCACATAATCCGGATGATAGATTTCATTAACAAGACCTGTGGCCAGACCAATCTGGTTACCATAGGAGCTGTAGCCGCTGGCTGCACCTGTCACCAGTTTTCTCTGAGGCAGCTTGCCTTCCAGAGTCTTCTCCATTGGTACAGTAGGGTCTGCCGCACCTGTCACACGCATAGCCTGGTAAACATAAGTACGTCCTGACAGCGGGTCACGGATTGCACCGCCAAGGCAGGTTGCCGCACCACCAAAAGGCTCGATTTCTGTCGGATGGTTGTGAGTTTCGTTCTTGAAGTTAATGAGCCATTCTTCTGTCTTTCCATCAATCTCAACCGGTACTATAATGCTGCAGGCATTGATCTCGTCTGTTTCTTCCTGGTCATCTAACTTGCCGTCTTTCTTCAGTTTTCTCATAGCCATCAGGGCAATATCCATCAGGGAAACATATTTATCCTTGCGTCCTGCAAAGATTTCTGCACGATGGGCCTGATACATATCATAAGCAGCCTGCATCGGTGCCTTATAATCACCATCCTCAAATGTGACATTCTTCAATTCAGTCTGGAATGTGGTATGACGGCAATGATCAGACCAATATGTATCCAGCACTCGAATCTCTGTCATAGACGGATCACGACTCTCTTCTGCCGCAAAATGTTCCTGAATAAACTGGAAATCCTTGAATGTCATGGCCAGTCCCAGAGAATCATACAGTGCCTTTAATTCTGCTTCCGGCATATTTCTGAAGCCATCAAAAATCTTCACATCTGCCGGTTCTTCATATTCTGTCACCAGTGTTTCAGGCTTATCTGCATTGTTCTCTCTGGAATCTACAGGGTTGATACAGAAATCTTTGATATGTGCCAGTTCCTCCTCAGAACATGCGCCGGCAATCACATAGGTTGTTGCGGAACGGATCACCGGTTCTTCATTTTCATTCAAAAGCTTGACGCACTGTTCAGCAGAATCGGCTCTCTGATCAAACTGTCCAGGCAATGCCTCAACAGAAAAAGCAGTTTCTCCTTCCTGCATCGGAAATGCTTCTTCATATAATACATCAACCGGAGGCTCTGAAAAAATCGTAATCTTAGCCTCCTCATAAGTTTTGTCGGAAATATTTTCAATGTCATAACGAATGAGTACACGAACACCAGTTACTGTGCGGATACCAAGGTAATCACGAATATTCTCAAACAAATCCTTGGCTGCTACGGCATAAGCCGGTTTCTTCTCCACATATATTCTTCTAACGCTGCTCATAATGACCTCCCTTAATTCGGCATGGTATCTTAATTTACCTTTTTACTATATCACAAATATTTTTATTAATAAAATTAATATATT